>Ga0172369_10005771_pt1 | contig 15092 bp, 12 predicted proteins | sample LakKiv25m_FD_114539 | JGI IMG/M metagenome (GOLD analysis project Ga0172369, IMG submission 114539) | Freshwater microbial communities from Kabuno Bay, South-Kivu, Congo - kab_022012_11.25m | ecosystem: Environmental > Aquatic > Freshwater > Lake | place: Democratic Republic of the Congo...
CCATAGATTACAACGTGTGGTTTCGCACAACACTATTTTATCTGCAAATGAGCAGATAGATTTTGTAACGCTCATCTTTCTCTTTTTTTGCTCATTTACAGATAAAATACTTAATAGTTAGGCGGAAATTTGTTCAATTGAAATGGCGGTTTAACTTTTTCAACTGTTCTTAATCGAGGAGATTTATTATTTGTCATAATTACCAACTTTTTCCTTAAGAACGAAGAAATTAAGATCACCTAATAAAATTGGTGTGAGCGAGTTTAATACGGCGCTAACTAAGTTAACAGGAACGGCATTACCAGCTTGTTTTCTAATCTGACTATCATTACCAACTATTTTATACGTATTTGGGAATCCTTGTAATCGTAGCATCTCACGAGGCGTTAGTCTTCTTTTACCATCTACTAATAAATAATTATACGAAGCGCCCGCTCTTAAAGCACAAGAATAAGGATAAGAACTAATATTCCCGGATTTATTTTCGTGCCATATTGATGGTGTATGTTCAGGTATGTGAAATTTTTTACGTTTGTCTTTTATATAGCTTGAAGCATAATATTTTTTATCAACATTTGTTTCCAGAATATCTTGAAGCTTGACTCTTTCAGTTTGAGGTTTTGTCCAATCAAAACTAAATTCTTTCTCATACCCAACTATAAAAATTCTTTCCCTCTTTTGTGGTAAGCCGTAATCGAGGGCATTAAGTATTTTGTATTCAACTGAATAACCAAGACTGTTCAGGGTTTTTAAAATTGTGCTCAAAGTTTGACCTTTTTCATGACTAACTAACCTTTTAACATTTTCCAAAACAAATGCACGCGGACGCTTTGCCTTTAATATGCGTGCAATGTCAAAAAATAGCGTCCCCCTAGTATCTTCAAAACCTCTTCCTTTTCCAATTATGCTAAACGGTTGACAAGGAAAACCAGCAAACAATACATCATGATCTGGAATTTCATTCTCGTCTATCGTAGTAATATCCCCCTCTGGATAATCGCCAAAATTCTTAAAATAAGATTCACGACAATGGATATCAATATCACTCGAAAATACACATTCGTTCTCAAGATCAAACTTTCTAAAAACTTGTTCGGCAGCCATTCTGAAACCGCCTATTCCACAAAATAAATCTATATACTTAATTTTCATATTATTAATATAGTGAATTTTTGTCATTTGATTCCTCAACTATTTTATCATTTACTTCGACATAACTCTCAATGCATTACTTCTTAGAAAAGAAAAATGTTTATACCAACACCAAGCTCTAATATTGTACTTTTTTGAATTAAAGTTTTGTAATACGGTTTGTAACGGTCGGGCAATTTTTCACGGTTGATTCTATAGTTTAATGTCGATTCCAATGCAACCGATGGGATGATAAAATAATCAATACCGGTGGCAAAAGTGTACTGGGTTCCTTCCGTTTTGTCATCGTTTGATGAATTAGACGTCCTTGTGTATAAGTAGCCAACCGACAAGAAAGGTTTGAACTTTCCTTCATCAAAATAATATCTAAAACTTGGACCGATACCTATTAAAGTATTACTTGTGCCTCCAAGAGAAATATGATTGTAACTCAACGACAATCCAAATGACGCATTATCTGCAAAGAAATAACCTGCCTGGGGATTGAGCGAAAATATAGTCAGCGCATCGCTTGCATCTTCGTACGATTGACTTGAGATAGTTAAACTCCCGTCGATAGTGATCGAGCCTTTGGAAGTTGCAGATTGTGCAATAATTGCACCGGATGTAAACATAACAAACAAAACGGAAAGCAATAATAACTTCATTTTGAACCTCTCATTTATTTTTAATGTAATAGTATTATCTTTTTCAGTATTCAGTCCGCCGCGGCAGAACAGTTATTAGTTATCAGTTCACCTTACGCATTCTTGTAGAGCGAATTCGCCGGCGGCGAACTGTTTCGCTCGAAAAATTGATATTTGAAAACAAAATGCATGGGCGATTCCACTGCCGGGGCGGGGCAAGCTGAGAATCGCCCTACAATTGCGTAACGTGAGTTACTTATATCTTCATGCTTCGCTCTCTAATTCACCGGTGGCGCCGGTTCCTGCGGCGGAGCTGCTTCTTCATTACTAACTCCTCCGGTTGAGGGCCATGGAGACTCAAACGATTTCAACTTTGCAGGGTCATTTTCATACACAATCCTACCCGCACGGTTAATTTCATTTATCTCTTCGTACACTTTTAGCAACGCAAGATTCCGTTGAATAGTGTACTCTTCAAAATCATCTTCTGATGCAGCCATCAGAAGATCCAGCGCGTTTAGTTCTCCGCTTAATGTTGCACCTTCAGCCAAAAAAGTCACGGGCATACCTTTAGCGGTTAACTCCGCCAAATATTTATTTAAAATGTTTGATGCCGCTTTGATATCATCCAGCAGAAGAACATTACTGTTTTTTGAGGATTGATAATCGGGGAATTCAGCTACTTGCGGTGATTTAATTTTGAAGGCTTTTTCAAGAAAATTTTCACCCCGTTTAAACCATCTGATACATGCCTTCCTTTTGGCTTTTACTAAAACCGTTAACGCGGTTTTCGTCTTTCTTATTTCTTTATCTGATTTGAAACCTCCGGCGGTAATAATGTCGCTTTTAAAATCTGTTATGTACTCCTCCGTTATCCCCTGTTCGGCAAGTTGAGGTTTGTCTTTAAGATTAGTGGAACACTTTGTAGCCTCTTCAAGTAAAACTTTTCTACTTACAGGCAATTTTTTGATTTCGACTTTCATCTCCGTACTCCTATATTGTTTAATGTTTTAGTGATAAACAAAACAAAGAAAACTAAAGCCACGCATCACATGCAATACAAGCGAACCAAACACAATGTGAAACGTATTATCGAACAAGAAATCAAATAAGGGAAAGTAAGTTCTGGAAATAAGCCCCTGCTTCCCGTATTTTTGTTTTTAGAACCGATGTAATGTTACCATAAATATAAATTAATGTCAACACAAAAGTTTACGAGTAAGCCAACACGTCGGAGTTACAATAATAACTCACCTTACGCATAATTGTAGAGCGAATTCGCCGGCGGCGAACTGTTTCGCTCGAAAATAGATATTTTGAAAACAAAACGCGTGGGCGATTCTAAGAATCGCCCTACAATTGCGTAAGGTGAGTTAGTAAAATATTCCCTTCGTGTTTCCTTAGTGTTCCTTAGTGCTCTTAGTGGTAAATAATCAACTCGCTAAAAAACTCCGGACTTTTTACTCCCCTAATCCAAATAATTCAGAACAAAAAACTTAAAATTGATTCTCTTCCGAAGTCGTTGTTAAGCGGGATTGCGCCGAAGACGCTCATCCGTAGTTAGAAGTTAGAAAAATTCCATTCTGAATTCTTACTTTTAATCCACCCCTGATGTATCTATCAGCCTTTGACTGAATATTTTTGTCTTATTTTCATTTCCCGTCTTTATAGCTCTCATAAAATTAAAAAACATTGAATCCCGAAGGGATTCTTTTTTGAATTGTGTTCTTTAGTTACAAATATTAAATCCCTACGGGATTGCTGCAACCCACTTAGGGGTTGAATCTTTGTAACAAATAAACTTTGGTTGATGGCTAAACCGCACCAAGGGGTTTAGCAGATTAGTTCCGCCGCCGGTGAACTGCGGTACGGGATTTGAAAAAAGAATTTTTTACTACAGACACTGAATTCTCACTTCTGAATTCTTACTTCTGAATACTTACTTCTGAATTCTTACTTCTGAATACTTACTCCTAATTTTAACTTTTGATCCGCCACTGATGAGTTCCCTTCGTGTTTCCTTAGTGCCCCTTAGTGCCTTAGTGGTAAAAAAAGTAACTCGCCCGGATTTTTCCCCCAAAATACCCAATTTTCTCACTTTTCCCCCCAAAAATCTCACTATTTTTCACTTTTTAGGCACAAAGGGGGAATATTTCATCTACTTGGAGTGAAAATTCAGCGCTAAGGAGCCGCATTTCATTAACTTGGAGCGGAAATTCAGCACTAAGGAGTGGAGCTTCATTTACTTGGAACGGAAATTCGGCGCTAAGGAATGCCCCTTCATTTACTTGGAACGAAAATACATCACTGTGGAGTGGCGATTCATTTACTTGGGGGAGAAATTCAGCGCTAAGGAATACTATTGTTCATACTAAGAAGCGGTAAATCGGAACAACGGAGCGCAAAATTGTTAGCATGGAATGCCCCATTTCCATTATCCAATTGAAAAAAAATATTTTATACTACCAAATCCCAAAACATCACCCGCCTCACGTAACTGTTCATTACTGTACGTAATCTCTTCCGATAATAAATATTAATGAGCAGTTACATTGCCTTTCACTTCAAAAAAAAAAAGGAGTGATCTTATCAATTAAAAAAAAACACTACTTCACTTCTTTCAGATATTTAAGAAATTCATCGGCTGGAATAAAACCGGTAAAGCGTCGGACTTCATTTCCCTTTGCATCAATAAGGATAATTGTAGGTACACCGATAATTTTATACTCCGTACGCAAAGCATCCACTTCCGGCGAAACGGTTTTTGTCATATCTGCTTTAAAACCCATAAAGCGTTTGGACTCTTCAATCACTTTTGCATTTGAAAAAGTAACCGCATCAAGTTCTTTACAAGGTATGCACCAGTCGGCGTAAAAATCTATTATGACAGGTTTACCTTCATTTTGAGCAAGACTAAGTTTCTCTTTAGAAAATTTCTCCCAATCAATTGATTTCTTTTCCGAAGGAAGTAAAGAGAAAATTGCCAGCGCAAAAATTACAAGAGCAAATAAGGATTTGAAAATCCTAAATCCCAAAAGATTGTTTGCAAGTTTATCAACAAATAAAAGATAAAAGGATGCGATGATACCGAATACCGGCAGAAGATAATGCGCAACAGCTTTAGGAAGAATTGGTGAAACAAAATAAGCCGCCATTCCCAGCAGCAGCAGCCCAAAGATATGCTTTACCGCTTCCATCCATTCGCCGGCTTTAGGCAGCTTCTTGATCTTACCCGAAAAAATAGCGAGGAGGAAATACGGAAGTCCAAGCCCGAGAGCCAGCACAAAGAAAAGTAAAAATCCTGTAAAGACGTCGGCTTTTGCAGCCACGTAGGTTACCAGTCCAAGCACAAAAGGACCGATGCAAGGTGCGGCAACAATACCCATTGTTAATCCCATAAAGAACGCACCGAAAAGTCCGCCCTTTGCACCGCCTGCTTTCATTACCAGCCAATTGGGCAGTTGGAATTCATACACGCCGAACATGCTTAACGAAAGGATGATAAAGATTAGCGCAATAAAAATGATGACAAATGTATTTTGCAGTAACGCGCCAAAGACCGCTCCGCTTAACGCTGTAATCACACCGATAACCGAATAAGTAAGCGCCATACCAAGAACGTACAGCAGCCCCATCATTACAAGCTTGCCCGTCTTCCCTTCCGCCTGCCCGCCAAAATATCCAACGGTAATTGGAATAAGAGGATAAACACAAGGAGTAAGATTGAGTGCGAGTCCGCCAAGAAAAACAAAAAGTAAACTTAAAAAGAGACCGCTATTCTGCAGCGTTGAGAAAATTGAATCATTATTCTGAGCCGGTGCAGATTGCGATTGCGCGGCGGCTGCATCGCTTTGCATTTGCAGTTCATTCTTCCCTTCAACTGTACTTCCGTTGTGCGCTGCAACTACAATTGTAAGCGTATCGGTAAGATCATTCGGCGGCATGCATGTTTGGTTATTACATGCTTGATATTGAAATGCGAAAATAACTTTGTACGTGCCGGCATCAACATCCGCCGGAATATTTAAAAGTGCGTCGAGAGTAACATCACCTTCATAAACAGAAAGAGGTTTATCGCTAAAATCTAATTTAAGTTCCTTTCCTGCGGGATAACTTACCTTAGCGAGCGTAATCTTTCCCTTAGAAGCCAACGTAAGTTTAGAAGGAATAAGAAATTCGTCGTTCGGTTTGCTGGAATTGATATGCCAGGTTGGATTGACGCTAACTTTTACCGTTGCCGTAACATTGCTTCCGGCATTAACGGTATCCGTTTGTACAAAACTTTTGATATGCGCCTGCTGTTCACCAAATTGAGCAAAGGAATTGGCAGCAAGCAGTAAAAAAAAGGTAGTGACTATTAAATTAAATTTTGAATTTTGAATTTTGATCCGCCAAAGGCGGATTGAATTGTTTCTCATTTTCTCCATCCTTGTACAATCGGAAAACGTCTGCCGTACCCGAAAGCCTTATTTGATACGCGTAAAGCGGGCGCAGCCTGCTTACGCTTAAATTCATTTCGATCAACCATCTGTAAAACTCTTGCAACAACTTCACGGTCGCCAACAACGTTACTAATTTCGTTAATCTCTTTATTTTCTTCTAAATACATTTGTAAAATTTTATCCAGCACGTCATATGGCGGAAGCGAATCCTGATCAGTCTGATCAGGTTTTAATTCTGCCGAAGGAGCTTTTGTTAAAATAGCGTCGGGAATAATTTCTCCGCTGCGATTAATAAATTTTGCGATGCGGTACAAATCAGTTTTGTAAACATCCGCAATAACAGCCAGCCCGCCGCACATATCGCCGTACAACGTTGCATATCCTACTGCCATCTCCGATTTATTGCCGGTAGAGAGCAAAAGATATTTCATTTTATTTGAAAGAGCCATCAACAACAGTCCGCGTGTACGCGATTGCAGATTTTCTTCGGTAATATCTTCAGGTAAATCACCAAAAACCGGCTTCAACGTTTCCAGAGTTTTATCAACCACAGACTGAATGGAAATTTTATTTGATGAGATGCCGAGATTTGTAATAAGTTTCTCGGAATCTTTCACGCTTCCTTCGGAAGAATATTTTGAAGGAAGCATAACCACGTGTACATGCTCTTTACCAAACGCTTTGACAGCAAAGTAGGTAACTATCGCTGAGTCAAGTCCACCGCTTAACCCGATCAACGCTTCCTTGAAATTCAGTTTAGTGGAATATTCTTTTAACCCGTAGATTATTGCGTCGTGAATTTCTTCTTCAAAGCTTCCTTCAATTTGCGTGATGGGCGGATACGCTTTCTTTGTATCATAAAAAAGATAATCTTCGTCGTAACTTTTGCCAAGTTGAATGAGATTGCCGCAGTTATCAAAACACATTGAAGTTCCGTCAAAGATCAAATCCGTTTGCGCGCCCACGTTGCACACATACGCCAAACCGACTTTATCCTTTTTCGTCAAGGCGGAAAGCATCTCCAGCCGTGCCTGTCTTTTTCCATACGAGTAAGGACTTGCAGAAATGTTGATGAGAAACGTCGCTTTTTTATCAAGCAGCCGCTCGACGGGATCATTTGAGTAAAGACGTTTTTTCCAATAATCTTTGTCATTCCAAATATCTTCGCAAATAGAAATGCCGAGTTTTTCTCCTTTAAATTCGTGCACAAATACTTCGCGGGCGCATTCGAAATATCGCATTTCATCAAATACATCATAATTGGGTATCAACGTTTTATGTTGAATGAATTGTATTTTCCCATCGTAGCAAAGCAGCGCCGAATTAAAAAGATTTGTTCCCACGAGATCATCTTCTTCCGTGATGGAACCGAATAATAAACCGGCAGAATTTGTCTGCGCTGCAATTTCATTTGCCGCAATGTTCACCGCATCGCGGAATTCTTTCTTTTCAACTAAATCAAGCGGAGGGTATCCGGGGAGTGCAAGTTCCGGAAAGATAACCAGCTCGGCTCCATCTTTAACTGCTCTGCGATATTCGTTAATTATTTTTTCTTTATTTCCTTTTATATCCCCGATAACCGGATCAATCTGGAAGAGTGCAAGTTTCATAATATTTATATTTTTTTTGCTTCAAAGTTAAAGAGAATGAAGGAGATTGGAAAACAAACTATTTCAATTAGGAACTCATGTTACGCAGGTTGTCATTCTGAACGGAACGCAGTGAAGTGAAGAATCTAAATTTTGAGTCAAAACGTATTTTTTAGATTCTTCTCCCGATAAATCGGGATCAGAATGACAATTGCCACAATCATTGCATAAGGTGAGTTAGGAATTAGGAATAAATACAATTCAGCGATAAAATAAACTACCTTACAAGTTTTAAACCTTCAACTCTAACCGTTGTTTTGTAAACCGAGTTCGTTTCGTCTTCGGTTAGGAATAATGTTTTATAATCACTCCCGCCAAATTCGATGTTACTTGGTTTTAGTCCCGGTGTTTTAATTTTGTAACTGATCTTCCCGTCTGCGTCTATTACATAAATTGCACCGCCGCCAAAATGAGCCGCGAACAAATTTCCATTTTTATCAAAAGCGATTCCGTCAGGGTCGCCGCCCGGCAGCTCAACAAACGTTGATGGCTTGCCGAGTGTTCCATCTTTTGCAACAGCATATTTCAGAATTCTGCTTTTTGCCGATTCACAGACAAACAGATTTTTAAAATCTTTCGAGAAGGCAATTCCATTTGGGAATGCTAAATCTTGCGCGACCAAAGTTACTGTGCCTGATGCTTTCTCAATCATAAAAACTCTTCCATCTAGCGTATCTTTACTATAACTTTTCGGATCGGTGAAATATAAATTTCCGGCTGCGTCAAAAGCTAAATCATTCGGACGGTTAAATTTTTTCCTTGCAAATCCGGAGGCATAAATTTCGCTTTTTCCGCCGGGAGTTATTTTTAAGATTGCGCCAATTCCATAATCGCAAGCGTAAAGATTACCATCGCTGCCAACGGTCAATCCGTTTGTCTGGTTCAATGTAAAAGGTTCTTCGGAAGCCGAAAGAAAAACAGTTGATTCTCCGCCGGAGATTTTCGTAACCCATTTACCGTTACAACTTGATGAATATAAATTTCCCGCTCCGTCCCATGCAGGACCTTCGGGGAATTTTTGATCAAAGGCGAGTTTCGTCCATTCGGGTTCAAGCGTCGTTATTCCAGAAAGCATTTGCGAAAAACTTAATGAGCTAAAACAGATGAGAGTCACAATAATATTTTTCATTTCTTTCCTTTCTTATCTTCAAAAATAGAATCATCTAAACCGGTATTAATTTTATAATTTGAATATGTAACATTCACGGTGCCTTTATCCAATTTCGTTTTTTTCTTTTTCGGTTCATCAGCGTCGCTATGCTCTTCTCCACCCATCCCTTGATGCGGAATGTTCATTTTACTCACGTCAAAACTAAAAATCATCTGTGCAGGCAAAGGATGTTTTTCTTCGGGCGTGTAATCTAAATCAATTAGAAAAGTTCCATTCATTTTGGTTGTTGATTCAACTTTTCTGATCACATATTTTTGTTTATCAATCCAAATTGTGGAAAGGATTACTTCATTCACTTCGCCGAGGGGGATTACTTTTACAACGGCACAATTCACACCGCCAACTACTTCATCCCGTTCGTAAAAACTTGTATAAGCTTTTTGAAATAAGGACTGCGGAGTAAAATTCAATCCTTCTTTCGGCAGCATAGCAAAGCCTTGTGATTTAATTTTCACTTTATCCGGCTGCTTGAAAAATATTTTTGCTTCAGTCGGCGGTACTTTCAGAAAATTGACATCAACAATAATCTTAACATCAACTTGATAGTCTTTCACTTCACCGAATTTTTTCTTCACTTTATCTATAATTTCTTGCCCATCTTTTGATTGTGCAAATCCGACTTGCACAAAAAACAGCATCGCTAACAAATACTTCATAACAACTCCAATTGCATGTATAACTTTCACGTTAAAATATCTTTTCGTTTAAAAATGAAGAGAGTGATTCCGAAAAATCCAATTATGTGTCCGCTGAGGACTAATAAATTTTTAACCACTTGCGTGTAGTCCACCGGATCATCAAACACTAAACGCCAGGTTGACATATAGTTGGTGAACAAGTACGGTTTTATCGTTCTAAAAAAATCTATGTTGATGTTGGAAAAAATGGTGAAGACGATTATGACCGTCATCGTGGTAACAATCGGTCCAATGGCATTTTCAACTAAAGAAGAAAAAAGAAAACCGAGCGCGCAGACAACACTCATGCTAAGTGCTGCTGAAGCGTACGCAAAGGCAAACCGCCATACAATATCGTTCTGCCCAAATATTATTATTTTATCGCTTATCACTATCAGTTCGCCGGTTCCAAAAATCATTATTCCCATGCCAAGACTTATTACCGCGAGCCAAAGAACCAGAAGATTCGAATAAATAAATCCCGCAAGAAATTTTGAAACAACAACATTTATTCGAGATACCGGTCTGGTGATCAGCATTCGATAAGTTCCGGCGGTGGCTTCGCCGGCAAGAAGATCTCCGGCAACCAGCGCAATTAAAAATGGAATATGAATAGTGAGACTGCCGAGAATAATATACGAGATCAAATATCCGTTGAGCAAGTTGCCGACAAAAACGAAATTATCTCTGAAACTGCGCGTCATAAAATCGATGTAGCGATCTCCTTCAAAATACAAGGCAATCTGAATGATCGGCACCATTACTCCTATTGCCATAAAACCGATGTACGTTCTCCATTTACTAAAGATTTTGAACAATTCAATTTTAACTAACGTGTACATTAGGCTCCCTTCTCGGTCAGTTGTAAAAAATATTCTTCAAGCGAGCGTTTGGGAACAATAGCGTGAATCATAATATTTTTTTCTACCAGAAATTTATTCAGCAAAGCGATCTCCTCTTTTTCCAGCAGGAAATTTATTTGGCGCTCGTCGAACGTTTCAATTTTTTGTTGCCACTGTGTCTCAGCAAGGAGAGATTTTGTTTTTTCAATTTCGGCGATCTCAAATGCTACTTTTAAATTTGTGGCGTTTAATAAATCTTGAACCGTTCCTTCAACTACGGTTGCGCCCTTATTGATAATGATCATCCGGTTGGCAACAAGTTCAACTTCCGCAAGAATGTGCGAAGAGAGAAAAATAGTTTTTTGTTTTTCTTTTGCAAGATGAATGATCAGTTCGCGAATTTCCTTCATCCCTTGCGGGTCAAGACCGGTGGTGGGTTCATCAAGAATAATTAATTCGGGATCGTGCAGCAGCGCCTGCGCTAATCCAAGCCGCTGTTTCATTCCGTGCGAAAAAGTTTTCACTTTGCTTTTGGCGCGTTTTTCTAATCCAACCGATTCAAGTATTTCCATAATTCTTTTATTGGAAGTATCACATCCCGAAATTTGTCCAAGTATTTCTAAATTTTTGTACGCAGATAAGTAGCCGTAAAAGTCAGGCTTTTCCACAATTGCGCCAACCTTTTTCAAAATTTCATTCCGATGTTGTTTTATCGGTTTGTCGAATAGTTTTATCGTACCGGCGGTGGGATTAATCAGCGTCATCAACATTCTTATAGTGGTACTTTTACCCGCGCCGTTTGGACCAAGAAAACCAAAAACGTCTCCGCGGTAAACATTCAAATCAAGATTGTTTACAGCGGTAAGGGCTTTAAATTTTTTTGTGAGATTTCGTACTTCAATTACTTTTTGCATGCAGCTTTCTTTTTTGAAAAGTGAAATTGAAAATTCCGATTTAAAAATAAGGGATTTCTCTCAATCTCTTTTATAAAATTGATAAGCGGCAAAAATGAAGGAAGCTTTTGGAGAGGGAATATTTTTAGGGGAAATCAACCGCAAAACCAAATCCGACTTTATTAATCTTCTCATCAAAATACTCGCTGAACATATTGTTGCCGGAATAAAATGAAAAGTAGAAAAGAATTCCTTTCTTTTCCCATTCGCCAAATTTGATACCAAGTTGAGATTGATTTGTAAAAGAATAGTCCGGCAACCCGGCGTAGTTTATGTTATGTGCAAGAAAAACATTAACCGGTTTGTTAAAAAGATTTCCGAAAATTTTATCGCTGTTGATCTCAAATCCCGCAAGAGCGGAAAACCGTTTAAGCGTTGAAGGACGAATGCGAAGCGAGAATGCCGCTCCTCCGTAATATCGCAAATCATAGTTTTGTAAATGAATAGTGTGCGCGGCGGTTAGTTCGGCAAAATCTCTTGTAAAAGGAATAGGTCCGCCCGGCTTTGTCCAATCTCTCGGATACGGATGCACCCAATAATTTCCATCAACCAGGTGAGCGCTGTTGTGTATAAATCTGAAACGAAACGAAAGCCGACCATCATCAAATTGTTTTGCGAACGTTGCATTACCGCCAAAGAAGCCGTCCACCGCGTCAATCTGCAAGCGCAATTGTTCATATCCAATTACAGAAGCGTATGCCATAAATTCAATCCCGAAATTCAATTTACTTTTGCTTTCGGGGAATTGAAAGGAAAGCAAATCCATCGTATTGCCAATATCAACTTTTAGATTTGCATTTTCGGGATAATACAACACGCCGATTTTCGCCTCTTGGTTATTAGCGCGAAGCGGAAGAAAATTTAATCCGTCGGGAAGAAATTCAAAACGCATCTGAGGAAAAATTTGAAATGCTAATCCGCCAAGAAAAAAACTCAAAAAAAAGAATCTTCGCAATTGTATCACTAACGGAAATCCGATCTTACATTCTAACTATTAGCGAAAGGATGAAAGCAACGGAGGCAACCGTTAAAACGATGGCAATACTGAAATGAGCGAACGTCAGAATCTTTTTGTACTCGGTGGATTTTTTAATCGAATTTGCACACGCATCATTTATTTTATAATCACCCTTTTTGAGATCCCAATAATCAATATTCGGGAATAACGGGGCTTTTCTCCGTTCGGTTGGATGATGATTAAACTTTAAAATTTTCAAGTCTTTTTTCGCCCGCTTCACATCATGCGAAACCGTGGTCTGCCACCAATCATCGGGCAGATGAAGTGTGCGAAGTTCACTTATCTCATTATTTTCGAGTACAAGTTCCCGGGTTAAATCTTCTTTTTTAACAACTGAAAGCATTCATCACTCAAAGATTGTTTAATGATTATTGAATTTTGTAAATTTGTTTTACGAAGTAAAAATAACAAAAAAAAGATAACCGTAAAGTGACTATGAAAAAAAATTTACTGTTTCTATGGCTGTTTCCTGTTCTACTTTTTGCACAATCTGAAAAGATAACCGGTTCAAATCCTCCAATTTATATCGCCTTTCTCTGGCACATGCACCAGCCGATTTACTGGCCCTACGAATCAATCGTTTCAACACAAGTACAAGAAAGATACCCTTACTCGGTTTTCGATATTCATAATGAACGACTTGGACCATATAATTCGTGGCCGAAAGACGCTGTGCAAAAAGGAATATCTGCCGGATTGCCAAACTTTGGCGCGCAGGTGAGTTTTACCGGTTCGCTTATTGAAAATCTAAATAATCTTGAGGCAAACGGAAACGGAAATTTTTCAAATTGGAAAAGCAACTGGAACAATATTAAAAATCAAAAAACTTCACTCGGAAATCCGCGGATTGATATGGTCGGTTTCGGGTACTTCCACCCGTTGATGGGATTAATTGATTACCAGGATATTCGCAAGCAAATTCAAATGCACAAAAATATTTTTGCGCAAAATTTTCCCGGAACATATTCCAAAGGAATTTTTCCGCCGGAGAATGCATTCTCAAACCGGATGATTCCCGCGCTTGTTGATGAAGGAATTGAATGGGTTTTAGTAGATAATATTCATTTTGAAAGAGCCGTGAAAGAATATCCTTTTAACACTGGTGGAAATCTTTACGAGCCGAACAAAGCCGATATTCAAAATGAAAATCCGAATGACTGGATTCAATTAAACGGCGTATGGGCGCCGACGAAAGTCTCGGCAAAGTGGGCGCGACAACCGCATTATGTTGAAAATGTAAATCCCGAAACCGGCGAAAAGAAAAAAATGATTGCGATACCCGCCGATAGATATTTAGGAAATGAAGATGGACGCGGCGGCTTCGGCGCGCTTAATTATGAAAATGTGATGAGTCAATTTGAAAGCAGCAACAGCGACCCGAATCATCCTATCTTATTAGTACTTCATCACGACGGCGACAATTACGGCGGAGGAAGTTCTGCCTACTACGGTTCGAATTTTCAAAATTTTGTTGATTGGCTTAAAACAAATCCGCAGCGGTTTGTTTGCACAACTGTTCAAGATTATTTGCAAATGTATCCGCCAAACCAGGATGATATTATTTATGTTGAAGACGGAAGCTGGAGCGGCGCAGATAACGGTGATCCCGAATTTAAAAAATGGCTCGGGGATCCGGGAGGCGATGGATACAGCCCGGATAGAAATAGCTGGGGCGTAATTACCGCGGCAAAAAATTATGTTGAAACGGCAAATCAAATAAATCCGAACGACGAAGCGACCGTGCAAGCGTGGAAATATTTGCTTGTTGGCGAAGCGAGTGATTATTGGTATTGGGATGGATCAATTGATGGAATTTGGGACGCGCATCCGACACGAGCCGCAAATCTTGCGGTGCAGACAATTCAAACTTTGGCAAAATCCGGTACTGATTTAACCCCACCGACAATCTTTTCTCCGCAGCGCGAACCGTATAACCCCGGCACAACTGAGTGGAATATTTCTCAACCATCAGATTTTGTTGTGTGGAGTTACGTCTATGATATCAGCGGCTTAAAATCGGTTACGCTAAAATACCGCACGGATAATGACGGAGTTAATCCATCATCTACAATTCAGAACGAAACCTACACCGGCGGAGATGAAGTTTCCGCCTGGCAAAATATTGAAATGACCGGAAAAATTATTCCTTCAAAAACTTCTCCGCAGCCGATAGTGAAAGCGCAAGAATTTTCTTCTTCAATAAAAGGATTAAAAAATCTTTTAGTTGATTATTATATTGAAGCGATTGACAGCAATAATAATGTGTCAAAAAGTCCGATAAAACATGTTTGGGTTGGAGATGGCACCGGTACCAATCCGGGGAATCAATCCATCACCTGGACGCCGGAAAAACCAACGAAGGATAGCATCGTCACTATCAGTATTTCCGGCGCAAAGCAAGGAGCCAAATTGCATTGGGGCGTAAATAATTTTACCACTCCGATAAACGCTTATTGGACAGCCGGAACAGTGTTATACACCGATAACAAAGCGGTTGAAACTCCGTTTGAAGGAACTGATACTTTAAGAATTAATCTCGGTCCTTTCAACAATTCTGCGCAG
>Ga0172369_10005772_pt1 | contig 15092 bp, 9 predicted proteins | sample LakKiv25m_FD_114539 | JGI IMG/M metagenome (GOLD analysis project Ga0172369, IMG submission 114539) | Freshwater microbial communities from Kabuno Bay, South-Kivu, Congo - kab_022012_11.25m | ecosystem: Environmental > Aquatic > Freshwater > Lake | place: Democratic Republic of the Congo...
CTCTCCAAATCCTGCGTTGATTATGCGGAAGATGTTATTTTGTGGCTTAATGCCGATGGCACTATCATATATTCGAACATGTCTGCAAGTAAAATACTTGGATACAGTCCGGAAGAATTTTGCAAATTGGGCGCCTACGATATTGGTGGACCTCATTCTATCGAAGAGTGGGCAAAATATTGGGATGAACTGAAAAATGAAGGTTCTATGACCTTCGATGCTAATCTTATCACTAAAAGCGGTAATTTGATTCCATTCGAAATTAATGCAAATTACTTTGAAATCGGTGAAAAGGAATTCAATTTCTCATTCCTAAGGAATATAACTGAAAGAAAGAAACACGAAGCTGCACTTTCTGCTGAGAAAGAAAGACTTGCCGTTACTTTGAGAAGCATTGGCGACGGTGTGATTGTTACCGATATTGACGGCAAAATTCTTATGATTAACAAGTCTGCCGAATCTCTGACTGATTGGAAGAATGAAGATGCCATCGGAAGAGATGTTATGGAGGTATTCAAAATTATTGATAAATTCACCAGAATGCCTGTTACCAATCCGGTAATCAAAGCTGTTAAAACAGGTTCGATAATTTTATTAGATAAAGAAACAATACTAATTTCTAAAAATGGAAGGGAGAGAATCATATCGGATAGTGGTGCTCCCATAAGGGATTTCAAGAGTGAAACAATTGGTGTGGTTTTAGTCTTCAGGGACATCACAGATAAAATTATTTTTGAAAAAGAATTGGAAAAAGCTGAAAAACTTCGTTCCATAGGTGTTCTTGCCGGAGGGATAGCCCACGATTTCAATAATATCCTTACTGCTATCTTAAATAATCTCTATCTTGCAGGAAAATATACTGAAATGGGGAATATTGAGAAAACAACAGAAATTCTGAAAAATACAGAAAAAGCTACTTTCAGGGCAAAAAGTCTAACACATCAGCTTCTAACTTTTTCGAAAGGAGGAGAGCCAATTCTCCGTCCTGTCTATATAGCAAAATTTATTAACGAAGCTGCTACTTTTGCACTTCGTGGAAGCAATGTGAAACTTCAGCTCGATTTAAAATCCGATTTGCTTCCTGTTTATGTTGATGAAGGTCAGATTTCACAAGTTATTCAGAATCTTGTGATTAATGCTGCCCATGCGATGAAAGATGGTGGAGTAGTAATTATTAAAGCAGAAAATACTAAAATAGATAGTAACTCTTTTAAAAAATTCCCACTCGAACCGGGAAATTATATTTCCGTCTCGGTTACTGATGCAGGATGTGGCATTCCTGAAGAAAATTTAAACAAAATATTCGACCCATATTTCACAACAAAGTCAAATGGTTCCGGATTAGGGCTTGCTACATCATTTTCAATAATTACGAAACATAATGGTTTGATAACTGTCGAATCAGAAATTGATAAAGGCAGTGTTTTCACGTTTTACCTACCTGCAGTAAAGTCGGAAAGTAAAACATCAGTTCATGAAACAGTTGAGAATTTTTCAGGAAAAGCACGAATTCTTGTTATGGATGATGATTTTATGATTCGTGATACTGTCAGCGAGTTAATAAATGTTATCGGATATGAATGCGTAACGGCTGATTCCGGTGAGCAAGCAATAGAATTATACAGTAATTCAATTGAAAACAATAATCCGATTGATATTATTATTATGGATTTGACAATACCTGGGGCAATGGGAGGAAAAGAAGCAATTAAACGAATCCTTTACTTAAATCCTAATGCAAAAGTAATTGTTTCCAGCGGGCATTCAACTGACCCCATAATGTCCGATTATAAAAAATTCGGATTTTCTGCCGTTTTGACCAAACCATACGAGATGAAAGAGTTTTCAACCACAATCTACAAATTACTTAATTCGAAAGAGGATGAAAATGAATAAGCTAAACCGTATTTTTATAATTTTTTTATCTTTTTTACCCGCTATTGCCTTTTCAAATCAATTTGAGATAAAATTTCAACAAAAAATACCTTTAAGAGATGGAGTAAAAATATCAGCCGATATATATCTTACTCAAGGTTTTACTGGACCTCAACCTGCATTATTCGTACTAACTCCATATACGAGCGATGGAATTTATACTCTGGCATCTTACTATGCCCAGCATGGTTACAATGTTGTAATTGCAGACTGCCGTGGTAGAGGAAATTCGGAGGGTGAATTCATTCCTTTCGAGACAGATGGTAAAGATGGATACGATATTTGTCAATGGATTGCTTCACAGAGTTGGTGCAACGGTAAAGTCGGAATGTTTCAGGGTTCTTATCTCGGCATGGCTCAATGGCTGACATTGAAGGAAAATCCACCGGCATTAAAAACCATAGCACCTACCGCTTCAGTTTGCCCGGGGATTGATATGCCAATGGTTAACAACATTTTTTATTCTTATAATACTCAATGGCTCTATTTGATTCTTGGTAAGACAAATAACTCAAGGGCTTTCGCTGACCCGGTTTATTGGAATAATGTCTTTAAAAAAATGTGGACCGAACACGTTCCATATGGAAAGCTTGATGAGATTTCCGGTTTTGAAAGTAAAGCATTTCAAAAATGGATTCTTCATCCTGCTTTCGATACCTATTATGAAACAATACTTCCAACAAAAGAAGATTATGAAAGAATTAATATTCCGATTCTGAATATTACCGGTCATTTTGATGACGACCAGCATGGAGCTATGTACTACTTCAACAATTTTCTAAAATATAATACAAAAGCCAAAGACCAGTGCTATATGGTGATTGGTCCATGGGACCACGGAGGGACACGCAGACCTTCTACGACTTTCGAGAATATGACTTTCGGCGATAATTCCAAAATTGATATTGGTAAGCTTCATGTTCAATGGTTTGACTGGGTAATGAAAAATGGTCCAAAGCCTGAATTTCTCAAGGATAATGTTGCTGTTTATGAGATGGAAACAAACGAATGGAAATATGCTAAAAAATTAACTGATTTGGCTCCGAAAAGTAAATTCTTTTATCTCGATTCAGACGGCAATGCAACAGATGCTTTCAATTCCGGTAAAATGAGCACTCAACAACCACAAAAATCAGTGTTCGATTCGTTCAAATATAATCCTTTGGATACAAATGATTTTGAGTTAAGGATTCAAAATGAACTGATTAATTTTGCATGGCGTAAGGAATCGGAAGCATATCTGAAAGATAAGATTGTTTTTCATACATCTCCATTTGAAGAAGATATTATTGCAACCGGTAACATCAAAGCTAAGATGTATATTTCGATTGATGCGCCCGATGCCGATTTTGAGGCGATTCTTTATGAGATTAAACCTGACGGTGAATGCATTTATCTAACATCGGATATCATTAGAGCAAGATACAGGAACGGTTTAAAAACACTTGAAACAATCAAGTTTGATAAAATTTATCAATATGATTTCAATTCTTTTCATTTTACTTCGAGAAAACTTACAAAAGGGAGCAGGCTAAGACTTGTTATTGGCTGCCTGAATTCGCCATATTTTGAAAAAAACTATTGCTCGGGAAAAAACGTCGCTTATGAAAGTGCTCAGGATGTGGTCAGGTTCACTTTCAAATTGTATCATGGTGGTGAGTATCCATCTGGAATCGAATTACAAATAGCAGAATAAAGTTATGAATGAAATACTATTAAAAATACTCGTATCAATTGCTATCGGCGGTGTGATTGGTATGGAAAGACAGTTTCGGGATAAAGCAGCCGGCTTCCGAACGATTATTCTTATCACATTTGGTACAACCTTATTCACGATTTTCTCAATGCAGTTCAAGGGTAGCGACCCTGCGAGGGTTTCTGCGGGAATTGTTACCGGAATAGGATTTCTTGGTGCGGGTGTAATATTCAGAAATCGCTGGCAGGTGTCAGGACTGACTACTGCCGCTACTATTTGGCTCTCTGCAGCCTTAGGTATTGGTGTTGGTATGGGTGAGTTTTTCTGGACTTTAATTTCTGCCGGAATCGTATTAGCCGTTCTTTGGCTGTTTCCTATTTTGGAAAGATTAATGGGAAATCAGAAGGAAATGATGCTATACACAATTATTACAAAATCCGATAGAGATTTATTTGAAAAATACATTAAACTATTTCAACAGAACAAGTTGTATATTTCTTCCAAAATACGTACCCGGAATGAAACATCTATGACAATAACGATTAAATGCTTTGGTTCAATAAAAAGGCATGACAACATGTCGGAAGCATTATTTAATGATAATGAGATAATTGAATACAGTTTAGAATAGAGGGAAAAATGAAATTAAGAATTTATTTGTTGGTTATAGTCTTTGTATGTTTTTTTGTTCCTGTTCTTAAAGCTCAAAGAGGAGATGAAGCACTCGAGAAATTAATGACAGCAACCCTTCCCAATAAAAATCATGCAGTGCTTGCTAATTTTGTCGGTCATTGGAAGCAGGATTATATTCGTTCGGATGGAAAGGATGAATCTGCAAGTAATGGTAAATCAATGAATGAAATGGTTTTCGACGGCAGATTTCTTGAAATTAAATCACAACAAAATATCAGCGACCAGTTTGTTTTATCTCTTCAATATATCGGCTTTAGCATCCCTGAAAAAAAGTATTTTATTTTCGGAATTGACGGTGTCGGCACAGGTTATCAATTCGCTACCGGTGACTGGAACGAAAAGAAAAAGGAATTGTTTTTCAAGGGGACCCAAACTGATGCTGTAACTGAGAAACCTGTTCCATTTACTATTACAATTCGTCTGGAACGGGAGAACAAATTCATTTACGAGGTTTACTCCGGGGAACCGGGACATATGTACAAGTCGTTGTATATTATGAATATAAAAAAGGACGAAGAATAATAAGATTCTGATTTTTCATTTCTGAGATTATCAAAAAGTTAGGGGCTGTCTTCAAAAGCAAAGTCAATTGACATTTACTTTAAAGACAGCCCCTAATCTATATTATTCAAATAATTTGCTCATCCGATGGATAAGTGTTTTTACATTTCGCTTAGAGCAGACCTTGTCATGTGGCTTGGTACTGTGTTCCGTCTTCGAGTTTTTCGAGGATTGCGCCCGTTGGACAAACCTCGACGCACATCTTGCAGCCATCACAAGTAGATAAACCCCACTCATTGCCGAAATTAGGACGAACTCTGGTCGGGAAACCTCTGCCGGTGAAGCAGATGGCACCAAGACCTTTGACTTCTTCACAAACTCTGACACAAGCACCACAAAGAATGCACTTTCCGGATTCGTACTGAATAACTTCATGTGTATCGTCCAAATCCCATTCTCTTCTGCCACCCTTCCATCGTTGGGGTTGGGCATCGTATTCGAAGGCATAAGCCCTCAGAGTACAGATATCCTGTTCCGTACAGCCGCAATGCAGACATCTTGAGGCTTCAAGAGCAGCATCAGAACTGCAGTATCCGAGTTCAACCTCTGGAAACTTGGGATTCAACCTGTCAACGATTTGCAATTTAGGCATTTTAGCACGCTCGATTTTTGTAGAACCTTTGTAAAATCCAGGTGGAATTTCACCGAGAGAGCCGATTTGCACAGTAAATTCATTTACAGCGGATTTTAACGGTTTGCCATTCATATACAAATCTATCATTTCGGCTGCTCGTCTTCCCATTCCTATTGCCTCAACGGCAATCCTGCCGTCACCGTCAACAGCACAGTCACCACCCGCAAAAACGGCTTCTTCGGTTGTCAGGAATGTTTTGGGATTAACTTTGATTGTTCCCCATTCGTAGGTCTCGACTTTAGTACCTTTCAGACAGATTCCGTCAATAGCCTGACCAATGGCAGAAATCATCGAATCGCAAGTAATTACGAACTCACTGCCAGGAATTTTAATAGGGCTTCTTCTGCCTGAAGCATCGGGGTCGCCAAGACGCATTTTGATTGAAGTAACTTTCAGTTTTTCGCCGTCACTTTCAATTGCAAGAGGAGCCGTAAGTTCCATTAATTTCACTCCTTCATCCACCATGTCGTCAACTTCTTCTTCATGTGCAGGCATTTCATGGCGGGTTCTTCTGTACATAACGTAAACGTCTTTCACACCTAATCTGGCTGCACTTCTTGCGGCATCAATGGCTGTAGAGCCGCCACCTACTATTATACACGAATCTCCAAGATATGGCGGGTCGTCTGAGGCTACATGGTCAAGCACCTGAACACCAGAATACACTCTTTTCAAATTTTCACCGCTGACTCTCATTGCAGTAGCTCCCTGTGCTCCGATTGCAAGATAAATTGCATCATAGCCTTGCTTTTTGAGTTCTTTTGTTGTAATATCCGTTCCGAAATCAACGTTGTATTTAACATCAATACCTGTACCCACAATGGATTCGATTTCTCTGGCGAGAGTATTTCTCGGTAGTCTGAAATCCGGGATACCGAAAGCAAGCATACCACCTGCTCTTTCGTGACGGTCAAAAACCGTAACTGCATGACCTTTTTGACGGAGATAATATCCGGCAGATAGTCCTGCAGGACCTGCTCCGATTATAGCAACTTTTTTACCGGTATCGGGAGGACATTCAGGAATATACGGGTCACCTGATTCCAAGTCAATGTCTGCTACGTATCGTTTAAGAGAGCATATTGCCGCAGCACCTTCGAGATTGTTTCTTCTACATGCAGTTTCGCATGGTCTCGGGCAAACTCTTCCGATACTTGCTGCAAAAGGAATTCGGGTTTTAACAATCTTTAAAGCTTTACTTGGGTCACCTTTGGATATTGCGTCAAGGTATGCTGGAATCGGGGTATTTGCCGGACATGCTGACTGACATGGAGCTAGACAGTCTCCGGAATGGTCGGAAAGCAATAACTCAAGGCATAATTTTCTGCTTTGGTTTACCTTCAGTGAATCAGTTAGAATTTCCATTCCGTCGTTTGCCGCGGTTGAGCATGAGGTGACAAGATTTCCACCGGTTTTGACTGATTCCACGACGCAAATAAAGCATGAAGAAAACGGTTTAAGCTTTTCATGGTGGCACAAAGTCGGGATTTCGACTCCGATTTTCTTTGCAGCATCAAGTATTGAGGTACCTTCAGTGACCTGAACATCAATATTGTTTATTTTTAAATTTATAATTTTTTCCATAATATTTTTCCTTTATTCAACCATAATGGCATCGAATTTACAAACTTGACTACAAACACCGCATCTTGTACATCTTTCAATGTCAAGCAGATGTACTTCGTTTTTCTTACCGGTAATTGCCTGAACCGGACATGGTTTTACGCAAGCCATGCAGCCGGTGCAATTAGTAGTATGAATCGAATAAGTTATCAAAGCTTTACAAGATTTTGACGGACATCTGGCTTCTTTAATATGAGCTTCGTATTCATGCCTGAAGTATCTTAATGTGGATAAAACGGGATTCGGAGCCGTCTGTCCAAGTCCGCAAAGTGATGCACTTCGGATTCCCTGACCCAGTTCTTCGAGTAAATCAATATCCGCCTCAGTTCCGATACCGGATGTAATTCTCTCAAGAATTTCAAGCATTCTTTTTGTACCGATTCTGCAAAACGTACATTTTCCGCAGCTCTCGTTCTGTGTAAATTTCAGGAAGAACTTTGCAATATCAACCATGCAGTCATCTTCATCCATAACGACCATACCACCGGAACCCATCATAGCTCCGTATTTTTTCAATTCTTCATAATCAACAGAAATTCCGAGATATTCCTTTGGAATACATCCACCCGAAGGACCACCTAACTGAACAGCTTTCACGGGTTTCCCGCTGCTGGTTCCGCCGCCTATTTTTTCGATAATATCAGTTATTGACATTCCCATAGGAACTTCCACCAAGCCACCGCGTTTGATTTTACCGGCAAGAGCAAAAACTTTTGTACCCTTACTGCCTTCAGTGCCATAACTTGCGTATTTTTCGGGACCGTTAGTAATTATCCAGGGAACATTGGCAAATGTTTCAACGTTATTAATGTTAGTTGGTTTACCGAATAAACCGCTTACAGCCGGGTAGGGAGGACGTTTCTTTGGCATTCCTCTTTCACCTTCGATGCTTGCCATAAGAGCAGTTTCTTCGCCGCAAACGAAAGCACCGGCTCCTTCTTTCAATTTTATTTCAAAGGCAAAACCTGTTCCGAAAATATTTTTACCGATGAATCCTTTTTCTTTTGCCTGGTTAATAGCTATAATAAGGCGTTTGATTGCAAGAGGATATTCAGCTCTGGCATAAATATAGGCATGATTGGCACCGATTGCATAACCAGCTATAACCATACCTTCGAGAACTGCATGGGGGTCGCTTTCGAGTACTGAACGGTCCATGAAGGCACCAGGGTCACCTTCGTCGGCGTTGCAAATAATATATTTTTCATCGCTGGCAGAAGCTTTAGCCAACTGCCATTTTTTACCTGTTGGAAAGCCGCCACCGCCTCTACCGCGTAATCCTGAAGCAATAATTTGATTAATTACATCATCCTGAGAAAGTCCGGTTAGCGTCTTTTTCAGAGCTTCGTAGCCGCCTGTGGCAATGTATTCGTCAATTGATTCGGGGTCAATAAATCCACAATGTCTTAAAGCAATTTTTACTTGTGGACTTGTGAAAGCCTTTGTTTCTTCTGAAAATTCACCTTTTTCAAATGTCCATTCGTCAACCGGAACGTTGTTAACCACGTGACTTTCGATTATCTTTTTTGCCTTGGCGGTATCAACCAAACCATAACTGACTTTGGGCTGATTGGGGATATATACTTCGACAATGGGTTCAAAATGGCATGAACCATTGCAACCTGTAATATCAAGAGTAACTTCTTCACCTAAATCGGCAAGGCTTTTTTGAATTTCGTTGTAAACATCTCTTGCTCCGGCGGCAATACCACAAGAACCGTAGCCCACAACAATCCTTTTATGAAATCCGTTTGTATTTGTCATGATATCTGCTCCGCTTTTGCTTTAGTATCCATTTTATGTTTATTCATGGCTTTTCTCACAGCAGCTCTGTCGAGATGACCATAAGCAGTATCATCAGCCATGATGACGGGAGCGAGTGAACAGCAGCCCAGACATGCAACCGATTCGATTGTATATTGTCTGTCGGGAGTAGTTTCACCCATTTTAATTCCAAGGTATTCTTCCATAGCAGTATCCACCATATCAGCACCACGAACATGACAAGCAGTACCGTGGCATACTTTTACTATATGCTTGCCAACGGGGCTAAGTCTGAATTGGGAATAAAAGGTAGCTACACCATAAAGCTGTTTTGCTGAAACATTTGAATTGTCTGCAATATATTGCATAGCTTCAATCGGCAGATAGCCGAATTTAGCCTGCATATCCTGCAGAATGCCAACTGCATTCTCCGAGCCGGTACCCCTTTGTTTCAGGATACCGTCCAGGGAGTCAATCTGCTCCCCGGTTAATTTTTCTTTTTCCATTCTGCACCATTTTGTTACAAAAATCTTACATCTATATTAAAAAACACGGTCTTATTCTATCAATAATCTTCTTCATCAAAATAAGCAAGTTCATCCAAATCATCAAATTCATACTGGGGAATATGCTCATCTTTTGCAGGCGGAGAAATTTTACCTGCTTTTGAAAGACTATCAATATCCAAACAAGAAAGGGATTTATAAGTTCCGTTTGAACCAATATGTAAATGAACAATTTTTTTAAAAATATCAATTTTAATTATCCTGGCTTTTCCTTCGGGTAATTCAACCAATGAATGAATGGGAGGATAATTTTTGTATTCTTCAAGGTAAGTGTCATGTTCGTAAAGCAGGCAGCATTTAAGTCTTCCACAGTAACCGCTTAACTTTGCAACATTATTAGCCAACTGCTGGTCGCGTGCATGGTCAAGAGTGATATGTGAAAATTCACTGACGAAAGATGAACAGCAGAGATGAAGCCCGCATGGACCCATACCGCCAATTCTCTTAGCTTCTTCGCGTGTACTTATCTGGCGAAGTTCGATTCTGGTTTTGAAACTTCTTGCTAATTCTTTGACGAGTTCACGAAAGTCAATTCTCTGTGGAGCAGTAAAGTAAATTGTAAGTCTTTGCCTGTCAAGCTGCCATTCTGCTTCAGTGACTTTCATATCAAGATTGAAATTTTTAACGTAATCGCGGGTCTTTTCCAGAACGTTTTGTTCATTTTCATCATTTTTTTTAAGTCTGTTAAGGTCTTCAAGGGATGCATGACGGATGATGGTAAATTCAGGAACTTCATCTTTATATAAAGTTTTCTGCTTTTGCAAAGCATCTGCACCGCAGCTGCAAATTGTTCCCAGATCAATACCGTTTTCAACCTGAGCAACAACATATTCATATTGCTTAAGTGCAAGATGGTTGCTGTTTTGATAAAGTCTTTTCCGTCTGCATTTAAAAGTAACAATAGCCACGGTTGATTCCTCAGAAGTTCCTGCATTAGTATATTTTGCGGAAGAAACGGAAAAATCGGAACTAAGGTCTTCATTTAACAGATGATGGCAGCATTTTGCCTGCTGGGGAGAATTGAAAGTTGATTTATTAGGATTATTTTTTTCTTGTATATTTGAATTCTGATTTATTCTCGGATTTCCCCATTCGCTGTTTTTATTATTGACTAAATTGTCCTGAGTCATATATTCCAATATAATTTTTACAAAATAACATTATTAAAAAAAACTAACTTAATAAAAACCCTTTTAACAAACAATATAAAACTCATTTAAATACATATAATATCAAACATTTAAAGTTAATCGAGACTAAAAAAAATGTTCTCTTAATTTAATAAATAAATTTAAAAAAACAAGAGAAGGTTGTACATTTCTTTTTATCTGTGTGACAGCAGATTCCACAGCAAAGACAGCATCTTCAATCCGGGAGGTTGCAAAGTTCTGTGCAAACCTGTTTAAAGTGTCCTTTTGGTCAATATTCAAGACACTTTCCCCGTTGTTGTTCATCACAGCATAAACATCCCTTAACCAGAGCAGAAGCAAAACGAGAAAAGATTCGCTTTTTCTTTTATCTTTGATTTTTGAAAGTTCTTCGATTTTCGACATTAAATCTAATCTGAATAATTTTTTCCTTAAAGCAATTCTTAAAATTTCAACTACTTGTTCTCTAAGTTCTTTCATATCTTCATCCAGAAAGCCGACTGCACGGGAAAAAGAACCTTCTGCAAAGGCGGCTATAAGTTTGGACTGTTCGGGTGATATTCCGTATCTTTCAATCAGAGCGTTTGAAATATCTTCGTCAGATAGCGGCTCCACCCTTATTTGCTGGCATCTGGAGAGTATCGTCGGTAAAATAGCTTCATGCTTGCTTGTGGTCATTATTATTGTCGTGTTTTCATTCGGCTCTTCCAATGATTTCAAAAAAGCATTTGCTGATTCGGTAGTCATTTCATCCGCCCTTGAAATGATAATCACTCTTCTACCATGATGAGAAGATGAATAGGATAGGTCTTTTTTAATTTCCCTGACTGACAGGATTCTAATCTGATTAGCATTTGGGAGTGTTATTTTATGATAAGGGTCATCTGATTTTAATTTTAATTGTTCCCTGATTAAATCAATCTGGTCGGCGGAAAGTTTATCAAGAGCCGATTCACCTTTGCCGGAGGAGTTTTGACCCGACGGGAGAGAGAAAATCATATGAATGTTAGGATGCTGAAATAAATCAGCCTGATGGCAGCTAGTACAATTACCGCAGGCTTCAATTTCCGTTTCAGTAATTTTTGGGTTCTTGCAATTTACGGTTTTCGCAAATTCCAAAGCAAGCGCTTCTTTTCCGATACCTTCAATTCCCCAAAAACAATAAGCATGCGGAATCCTGTTTTGGATAATAGCTTTCTGAAGGATTTTTTTTACCCTTTTTTGACCTATTATTTTTTCCCATGTCATAAATCTATATTTAATTCGTTTATCAACCAATTGGTTTTTTGAAAAAGCAAGTTAGCAAAAATGTTTTCACAAGCCAAATCTTTTATTACTTTTACTCAATTTGTGTTTTTTCGTATATTGAATTATTTAATTTAATGGAAAGTTTATGTCAGATTCAAAAAAATCAAAGAATATACTACAAAAAATAGATGATAAAATAACCGGTGCGATTGAAAATTCCTACGACGGCTCCCAGTGTCACCATCTCAACGGACCCGGATGTGCAAATTCTCCTGTCAAATTAGACAGGAGCAAGCCACCACATTTGTCTTTGAATCTCACAAAGAAAGATTTATTCGATGCTTTGCAAATCATGATGACAGCACGTCGTTCAGACGAAAAACATCTGATGCTTGTTAAGCAGGGTAAGTCTTATTTCCATATAGGTGGCAGTGGACATGAAACTGTTCAGACTGCTATTGCCATGAATCTGGAGAAAAAAAAGGATTGGGGATGGACTTACTACAGAGATTGTGCATTTAGTTATGCAATGGGCATGACAACCGACGAGTATTTTTTACTTGCATTGGGCAAGCGTGAATGCCCTGCTTCAGGGGGTAGACAAATGCCGGGTCATTATGGAAATCCTGCTTTGAATCTGCCGACAGCTTCTTCACCAACAGGTACTCAATTTTTGAATGCAGTTGGAACTGCACTTGGAGCAAAAAAATCCGGGAAAGATGAAGTGGTGTATGTCGCTTCCGGTGAAGGAACCACAAGCCAGGGCGAATTTTATGAAGCGGTAAATTGGGCTTCCAGAGAGAAATTGCCTGTTCTGTTTCATATTCAGGATAACGGTTATGCGATTTCCGTACCGAGAGAGCAGCAGTCAATGGGGGGGAATGTCGGTCATACTTTTTGCTGCTATTCAAACTTGCTGATGAAAACATTTGACGGAACAGATTTTTTTGAATCTATTGCTGCTGCAAGAGAAGCCATTGAGTTCGTCCGTTCGGGTAAGGGTCCTGCACTGCTTCACTCATTAGTCGAAAGGCTCTTGCCGCATTCATCGAGTGACGACCACAAGAAATACCGGTCCGAACATGAGCTCGAAAAAGGTAAACAGGAAAAAGACGGGATTCAAAAGCTTGTACTTTATATGTTGTCTAATAATTTAGCTTCTCAGGCGGAAATTGACTCGCTTTATGAAAGAGTAAGACAAAAAATTGATGATTCAAATGATTATGCTGCCACACGTCCTGACCCAATTGTGGAAGAATCACTCAACCATGTTTTTGCTGATGAGAATACCCGAAATCTTAAATATGCTTCGATAGAACCAAGTGAAGGACATAAAGCAGTAATGGTGGATGCCATCAATCACGCTTTGCGGGAAGAATTATCATTCAATGATAAAATGTTGGTTTTCGGAGAGGATGTTGCAGACCCGAAGGGAGGCGTCTTTACTGCAACAAAAGGGCTTTCGCATAAATTTGGTATTGAGAGGGTTTTTAATTCTCCACTTGCCGAGGCTTCTATTGCAGGGGTTGCGTTAGGGCTTGCCGTCAGAGGTTATAAGCCTGTTGTTGAAATCCAGTTCGGCGATTATATATGGCCCGCATTTATGCAGATTAAAAATGAAATCGCAACAATGCGTTATCGTTCAAATAACGGTTTTTGTTCACCTGTTGTCATACGGGTTGCGGTTGGTGGTTACATTCATGGCGGACTTTATCATTCTCAGAATATAGAATCAATTTTCTCACATATTCCCGGTCTGTTCATCGCTTATCCAAGCACAGCAGCAGATGCTAAGGGATTACTCAAAACTGCCTGCAGAATTGACGACCCTGTTCTTTTCTGCGAACATAAAGGACTGTACAGATTGCCCTATTCAACAACCGTTGAACCTGATGAGAACTACCTCCTGCCTTTCGGGAAGGGAAAAATTGTGAAGAACGGAAGCGATGCTACAATCGTCACTTACGGAATGGGAGTTAGAGATTCGCTGAATGCTGTGAAAAAAATTGAAAAAGAAACAAACAAATCCATTGAAATTATTGACTTGAGAACTATTATCCCCTGGGATAAAGAATTGGTTTTTGATTCCGTTAAAAAGACCGGCAGGGCTTTAATTGTTCATGAAGATACACTAACCACCGGTTTTGGTGCTGAAATTTCAGCAACAATAGGACAGGAAGTTTTCGGGTTCCTTGATGCTCCGATTATCAGACTGGCAGCTAAGGATTCGCACATTGCGTACCATCCGGTTTATGAAAATGATATTTTGCCAAATGAAGAAAAAGTGAAGACAGAACTTGTGAAGCTATTGAATTATTAACAGTTGAAAAGAAAAGTTTTAATTTCTAATTCCCGCATTTCAACATGAACAGGAAGAATTAGCTAACTAATTTTGTTAATTTGAAATTATGATAGGGAAAAAGAAGGAATTTTCATCAACGCTAAGTTTCAAAACGTACATTCCTTTGGTGAAACCGGTAACATCAATCTGATAATCACCTGATTCGATATTATTATTGTTGATTTGATTCGTAATACTATTTGTCGAACATCCTGTCTTGAAGCTTTGTCCAAGATTGTTATAAAATTCAATTTTAACATTGGTAATAACGGGTTTGTCGCTTTCCAATTCAAACGGAACATTTATGGTATTAAACGAAGGATTCGGAAATGGTCTGCCAACCGAAACCGTATATTTTTTGGGAACCGATTTCGTTTTGAAAATTAGTGTGGCATCGCATAAAGTATTCCCAAAGTAGGTATTTCCCTGTCCGTAGCCTTTCAGAATTATTTTGTGGGGCCAGCAGTTATCTTCCATAATCAGCGTATCTGTCTGAAGCCCAAGTTTAGTTGGTGAAAAGCAAATTGTTATATCTTTTGATTCTCCCGGTTTCAGAGAAAATGGGAACTGCGACTGTGGCATTGAATAGGCAATATTAAGAGCTATACGTATATTTTTTAAGGAAACATCCCTCCAGCCGACGTTACTAAGTGTCAGTGTTTTGCAAAGTACGTTAGTGTAGAGTACTGAATCGAACTTCAAAATGCCGTCTGATAATTTGGTTAGAATCGAAATTGCGTTTGTATCCTGCTTGAAACTTACATCAATGGTATCGGAAATTCCTGTGCAGCCTTCGGGAGTAAAAACCCTTACAACATACAATCCCGACCTTCTGACAACAATCTCGCGTTTACCGATCAGGACAGGATTAGAATCAGGCAGA
>Ga0172369_10005773_pt1 | contig 15090 bp, 16 predicted proteins | sample LakKiv25m_FD_114539 | JGI IMG/M metagenome (GOLD analysis project Ga0172369, IMG submission 114539) | Freshwater microbial communities from Kabuno Bay, South-Kivu, Congo - kab_022012_11.25m | ecosystem: Environmental > Aquatic > Freshwater > Lake | place: Democratic Republic of the Congo...
AGAATCCGTTCGCTGCGCTCAGAGCTTGTCCTGAACACAGTGAAGGAACAAGTTCTCCGTGCCGCAACGAGACCCTTCGCTGGATTCTCGCCGCAACTCACTTCACGGGACCAACCCGCTCAGAGCTTGCCCTGAGTGCAACGAAGGGGTGACACCGAAAACGCTTTCTGATTTTGCATTAAGGCGGGCCACTCTCCACCCGAAACCTTCAACCTGGAACCGATGAACGATACCTGCGCTTGAACAGCGCCGGATCGTACGGCGCATGACGGTTCGGGCAATCCAGGCGCGGGCACAGTTGACAACTGGCGAACGACTCCTCGGTCACGAAGAGGATGCCGGAGACCGATTTTGTCGGAACCATCAGCAGGGTGTCCGTCAATTCGACCCCGATCGCTGCCTTCACATCTCCTAACAAAGAAAACAGCGGACGTTGCTCCCGCAACGGCCAATCCGTGAGCGAGCCGGGGTTCATCACCGAGATGTTGCCCAGTTGATACTGCTCGGCGACGTGCGCCCTGAACGACGTCATGGCAGAATGCAGCACCGCCTGGTTGATGGCGTCGGCGTAGAAGTGTTCCAGCGGATCTTCTTTTGAATCCGCCCAGGCCGCCAGCTCGCGGCCCGAGGTGCCCACGAACGCGAAGAACCGGTGCAAGGGGTCCAGGTTGACACGCAACACCTGGCTGGTGAACCTGACGCCGTCCGTAACGACGTAGTCGGCTCCCCTGTCCTCGATGAACACGAGCTTGTAAAGCGCCTTGGGCCGCGCTACAGCCTCCGCCTCGGCGACCAACGCGTGGATTTCGGCGGTGTTGCGGCTGCGTACCCGCAGCTTGTCGCATAAAGCCGCGATGTCGACGTTGAATGCCAACGAATCCAGAACAGTCGATTCCACAATGCCTCCCAAAATCTATTCGGACAGGACTTACGCACCGCCCTTCAGAGTAGCCACGAATTCCACGAATCCGGACACCCGGTCAGGCTCCTTTTCGTGTCAATTCGTGTCACACCGCACCTGCGGCCACCGTAGCCGGCGAAGCCGGGCATGGGTGCAGGTGTTCGTGGCCGGTTTTTGACTCCACTGCGTAAGTCCTGTCGGAGAAGAATCAGGCCGATACTTCGACTGGCTCCCGACGGGCGCTCCGATGGAGATCGAATCACAACCAACCAGAGATGAATCAGACCATCGTCCCGAAGACGTAATCCCAGGCCGGCGAGCTGACGCCGAAGAGTTTGTCCGGCGTCTTGTAGTGATGCGCCATGTGATGGCGCTTGAGATACTTCCAATAACCCGACCGCATCGGGAAGTGATGCGTGGCGTAGTGGATCATGTCGTATGCCAGGTAGCCGGCGACGAAACCCGAGAAGATCGGCGCCACCCACAACGGCCCTTTCAGAAGCACGCCGACAATCAGGTGATACAGGCCGTAGAACACCACGGCCAACGGGATGCTGACCACCGGCGGCATCACCAGGCGGGTCTTGAGCTGGGGTTGCGCGTGGTGCACGCCGTGGAACAAAAAGAAGACTCGCTGCGCTCGCTCTGACCTGGCCCGGTAATGGAACACAAACCGGTGCAGCGTATACTCGGTCAGCGTCCAGATGAAAGCGCCGATGAGAAGCCCTGCGGGAATGTGCCACGCGGTCGCGCCAGCCGACACATTGACGATGGCGGAAATGAGAAAGAACAAGCTCACCGGCACCCAGATAATCAGCACGACCACGGGGCTGATGTGGGTGAAGAACTCAAGAAAGTCCGACTTGAACAGCCGGATGGGTTCGTCACTCTCATTGATTTCGATACCACTAGCGGTTCGGGTCATAGATCCTCCGTGACGGACGATGGACAATGGACGATAGACGATAGCTGATAGCTGGTGGCTGATAGTCGATGGCTGATGGCCGATGGTCCATGGTCTATGATCCATCGTCATCTTATCGTCATCAGCACTTGCCCCAGCGCGACCTGATCGCCCGGCTTGACGCGCACCTCGTGAACGACGCCCGCGCGAGGGGCGCGCAGCTCGTTCTCCATTTTCATGGCCTCCAGGATCACCAGCGTATCACCCTCGGCCAGCTCCTGGCCGGGCTCGATCGGCACTTTGACGATGAGGCCGGGAATGGGCGCCTTGATCGCCAGCTCGCCTTCGGACGCACGCAGGCTGCGATCCACCAGCGCGAGCCGTCGCGAGCGTTCATCCTGTACCTTCACGATGTAACGCAGGCCGCCGACCATCACGTCGTACAGGTTGCGCCCCTCGATCTCCGAGTCAAGGACAACCTCGTACGAGGCGCTGTTCAGCAGCAACGAGTAAAGGTGCCGGCCCTCAACCAGCTTCAAATCGGCCGTCAGCTCAACCCCGTCCACCGTGACGCGGCCGTGATGGTCGATGTCGATCTCGTACGTTTGATCGTTGATCGTGGCGAAGTATTTCATCTTACCCCACACGCACGTTGCCAGGCCGCCCGCTCAGCCTCCAGGGCGACACACGGACGCCATTGTCGTCGCACGGGCTGCCCAGGATCACTGCCTGCTGGCCACGCTCGTGCTCCACCAACGCCGCCGCGACAGCCGCTACTCGCGCCATGTCACGGCTCGGCGCCGCAGTCATGCGGAAGGCATCAGGCCCCTCCAGGAATTGGGTGTCGAACTGGCCCCATTGAAACACCGTGCTGTCCATGACCTTCTGGTGGAAGGGCAAGGTAGTGTGGATGCCGCCGATGCGATATTCATCGAGCGCGCGGCGCATGCGCAAGATCGCCTCTGGCCGCGTCTCACCCCAAACGATCAGCTTGGCCAGTAGCGGATCGTAGAACAGGCTGACTTCCCAGCCGGCGTAGATGCCGCTCTCCAGCCGCACGCCGGGGCCGGTCGGCTCGCCCAGCGTAGTGATGCGGCCGGCTTCCGGCAGGAAGTTGTTGTAGGGATTCTCCGCGCTGATACGGCATTCGATGGCATGTCCTTTGAGCCTGATCTCATCCTGGGCCCAGCGCAGCTTCCGGCCCGATGCGATGGCAAACTGCTCCTTCACGATGTCCACGCCGGACACCAGCTCGGTGACGCCGTGCTCTACCTGGAGCCGCGTGTTCATCTCGAGAAAATAAAAATCGCCGGCCCGGTCCAGCAGGAATTCCACCGTGCCGGCGTTGCTATATCCGACGGCTTGCGCTGCGCGCACGGCAACTTCGCCCATGCGGCCGCGCAGCTCGGGCGTGACCGCCACCGACGGCGACTCCTCGATCAGCTTCTGATGCCGGCGCTGGATAGAGCACTCGCGCTCGCCCAGGTGGATGCAGTTGCCGTAATTGTCGGCCAACACCTGAATTTCGACGTGCCGGGCCCGGCTGATCAGCTTTTCCAGGTAAATCGTGTCGCTGCCGAACGCGCTGAGCGCCTCGCGACGGGCAGACGCCAGGCCGCGAGCCAGTTCGTCCGGCTCAGTGACGACGCGCATCCCCTTGCCGCCGCCACCGGCCGATGCCTTGACCAGCACCGGGTAGCCGATTTGCTGGGCTGCGCGAGCCATCTCGGCGTCGGAAAGGCCGCTTTCGGTGCCCGGCACGACCGGCACACCCGCGGCGACCATCGCCCGCCGGGCGGCCACCTTATCACCCATCGCGCGGATGGCATCTGGCGACGGGCCCACCCACGCGATGCCGGCATCGAGCACGGCCTGGGCGAACTCTTCATTCTCGGACAGGAACCCGTAGCCGGGGTGGATCGCCTCAGCGTCGGATCGATGCGCCGCGGCGATGATAGCCGGGATGTTCAGGTAGCTTTCGCGCGCCGGCGGCGGGCCGATGCGGTACGCCTCGTCGGCATAACGCACGTGCAGCGCCGCCCGGTCGGCATCGGAATAAACGGCGACCGTCTCCAGTCCCCGCTCCTGGCACGCGCGGATAATGCGGACGGCAATCTCCCCGCGGTTGGCAATCAGGACTTTTTTGAACATGGCGTGCTCTCAAGGCGAATAATCACGGCCAATACCCAATACCTGATACCCAATACCTGGTATCAGATATTGGGTATCAGGTATTGGGTATGGGTCACAACGGTATATTCCCATGTTTCCTCGGCGGATTCGTGTCCCGCTTGTTCTGCAGCATCTCCAGCGCGTTGATCAACCGCGGGCGGGTTTCGTGCGGCTCAATGACGGCATCCAGGTAACCGCGAGAGGCCGCGACGTAAGGATTGGCGAACTTGGCGCGGTATTCGGCTACCAGTCTGAAACGGGTCTCTTCCGGGCTGGCCGACTCGGCGATTTCCTTGCGGAAGATGATGTTGACCGCGCCGTCCGGCCCCATCACCGCGATCTCGGCGGTGGGCCAAGCCAGGTTGATATCACCGCGCAGATGCTTGGAGCTCATCACGTCGTAGGCGCCGCCATACGCCTTGCGGGTGATCACGGTCAGCTTGGGCACCGTCGCCTCGGCGTAGGCGTAGAGCAATTTGGCGCCGTGACGGATGATGCCGCCGTGCTCCTGCACGGTGCCGGGAAGGAAGCCGGGAACATCCACAAAGGTCACGATGGGGATGTTGAACGCATCGCAGAAACGCACGAAGCGGGCCGCCTTGACGCTGGCGTTGATGTCGAGCACGCCGGCCAGCACGGCCGGCTGGTTCGCCACGATGCCTACGCTGCGTCCACCCAACCGGGCGTAGCCGATCAGGATATTCCCGGCCCAATGCTGCATGGTCTCCAGGAACTCGCCGTCATCCACGATCTTCGTGATGACTTCCCGCATGTCGTAAGGCCGGTTCGGCTCCTCGGGCACGAGCGTGTCCAGCGCCTCATCGGTGCGGAGGGGATCGTCTTCGCTGCGCACCAGCGGCGGATCTTCAATGTTATTGCTCGGGAGGTAGCTCAGCAGCTTCTGAACCAGAAAGACGGCATCTTCGGCACCTTCGGCGGCGAAGTGCGCCACACCGCTCGTGGACGCATGGGTCAACGCGCCGCCCAGCTCCTCGAACGACACCTGTTCGTGCGTCACCGTCTTCACCACGTCCGGGCCGGTGACGAACATGTAGCTGGTATCCTTCACCATGATGATGAAATCGGTGATGGCCGGTGAGTAGACCGCTCCGCCCGCGCATGGCCCCATGATCATGCTGATCTGCGGGATCACACCCGACGCCAGGGTGTTCCGAAGGAAGATGTCGGCATATCCGCCCAGGCTGACCACGCCTTCCTGGATGCGCGCACCGCCGGAGTCGTTCAGTCCGATCACCGGCGCGCCGTTCTTCATCGCCATGTCCATGATCTTGCAGATCTTCTCGGCGTGGGCCTCGGACAGGGAACCGCCGAAAACGGTAAAATCCTGCGAGTAGATGTAGACCAGCCGCCGGTCGATGGTGCCATAACCGGTCACCACGCCATCGCCCAGAATGCGCTGGTCAGCCATGCCGAAATCGCTGCTGCGGTGGGTTACGAAGCGATCGAGCTCGACGAAACTGCCCTTATCCAGCAGCAGATCAATCCGCTCGCGCGCGGTCAGCTTGCCTTTTTTGTGCTGCTGCTTGATGCGTTCCTCGCCGCCGCCCAAGCCAGAGAGATATTTCATCTCACGCAAGCGGTCAATCTTGTCTTGATGGGACATTGATCCCTCCTCAAAGCAGCAACGTATCACGTGGTGCGTATCACGTGGTGCGTATCACGTGGTGCGTATCACGTGGTGCGTATCACGTGGTGCGTTTGCTAGATCCATACGATTTGCGCTACACACCACGCTCCACGCTCCACGCTCTACGCACTACGCACCACGCTCCACGCTCTACGGTCCACGCTCCACGCTCTACGCACCACGCTCCACGCTCTACGCTCCACGTGCCAGCCTGGCCCGTCTTCCCAAAATGTACCCAACGATCATCACTACCGCCCCCATCATCCATGCGCCGCCTACCAGCAACACACCGGCATCAAACCAAAACCTATCGGGGAAAAGACGGATCAGGGAATCGCTCCAGTCGAACGTCCACGTGCCGGGTTTGAAGAAAATGTCGTGGAAAGTAATGAAAAACCACTGCCACGACGACAGGACCACCAGGATCAGCGCGGTCAGCAGCCCAGTAGTCAGCAGTCCACCACCGAAGAGCGCCGCGTAGCCGTCACGTCGCGTACTTCGCCGGGCCAACAGGAGGATCGACCCGGCGACCGCGATGCTGCCGGCACCTGCCAACACTTGCCACAACCGATCGGTCAGCCGCTTCACGTCCACCATGTGGCTCAGCTCGTACACGGTGAACAGTGGCATGTCGGTCCCCGGCAGACGTTGCGCTTCCAGCATCCCGATTGCGACGTCCGGGGGTTGCGGTGAATTCAAGAAATTGATGCTGACGATGCCCAACGCCAACCGCTGGGCCTCAGTCCAGCCGTACGTGTCCGGTGGGAAGTTGGGCTTGGCATATTCATAGCGAGGGTACCAGGTATTGACCAAAATGCGCGCCGATAGAAGGACAGCGAGCACCGGCATGGCGAGAACGACCAACCAAAGGACGACAAAAGTGAGAACCTTGCTCAAAGACGGCCTCCTGAACTTACCCGAACCATTTATCAAACCAATCCAAGGTACGTTGCACGTACTCAGCCGGCGCCACTTCCAACGCTTCGAGATGATCGGCACCGGGAACCAGCCATAGATCTGTCCGTTCCGGCGCTTCGGGACGGCGGATGAGCTCATAGACACCCTGGCTCTGCCAGGCCGGAACATGCGTGTCAGCTTCCCCGTGGATCAACAGGATCGGCATCCAGATGCGTTCCGTTTCGAGCTGGCGAAGCAAGTCCTTGTTCGACAGCGCTCGCAGCACCGGCTGGATGACCTGGTACAACGGTTCCTGGATCACCCCGGAATAAAGCCCATCAGCCATGATGGCCGGGCTATCCAGCACCATCGCATCGAAACCGCCGCCGGCAGGCCGCGTCGCGAGCGCCAGGCCCACGGACGCGCCGAACGAGTTGCCCCACAGCCCCACCCATAACTGGTCGTGCTCTTCGCGCAACCATTTGACCCACCCCATCAGATCGGACATCGCCTTGACGCCGGTTGTGTCCCATCGACCACCCGAGTTGCCGTGGGCTCGTGCGTCTACTAACAGAAAGTTGTAGCCGCGGGCCAGGCCGGCGTACACCAGGGGCCATGCCAGGAGCGGCTCACCATCGTCGGCATTGGGAAGACGCAGCACACCACGCTGGTAGAACGCCTTACGGGCCAACACAACGCCGCCGCTTCCGTTGAAGCCGTGATGATGCACGATGGTACGGCCGTGTGGCTGGCCATCCCGGTCGTCGTGGCCGGGGATCCAGATGGCGTGCAGCCTGGCGCCATCCTGGGCGATCCGGTACACATCTTGACCAATCGCCGCCAGATCGGATGGCAACTCTGCCACCACACGCTGGGGATGGGTAAAGTAGAAAGCAGCGCCGCCTGCGGCCAGTTTCATGCCGGCGGCCCGGAGCAACAGAACGCCGCGCGGGAGATCTTGTGAAGTTGTGTCTGGAGTCATCTTCGCGCCGTTACACTTAACCGCTGTTTATGTCTAAGGTCGCGTCGCAGAGTTGCCTTTCCTCACGCCACCTGCACCAGAATCTTGCCAAATCCTTCCCCGTTCAGCATCCGTGCCAACGCGGCCGGATAGTCGGCGAGGGGGAAAACCTGATCCACGACAGGCTTCAGCTTTCCGGCCCACACCTGCGCCATGACAGCCTCGAAATCAGCCTGGGTGCCCATGGTGCTGCCGACAATGCTCAGATGTTTGCCGAACATCAGATTGACCGGCGTGGCCGCCTCATAGCCCGTCGTTCCACCGACCGTGAGCAGGCGGCCCCCCCTGGCAAGACAACGCAGGCTGTTCCCCCACGTTGCGGCCCCCACGTTGTCTACCACGACATCCACGCCGCGCCGGCCGGTCGCCGCATAGACCGCCTTGCTCCAGTTCGGCTCGATCGTGCGGTCCACCGTCCAATCGGCGCCCAGGCCGCGCGCCCTGGCGGCTTTTTTCGCGCCTGAAGCTACCACGAAGACAGTCGCACCGGCCAGTTTGGCGATCTGGATCGCCATAGAGTTGACACCGCCGCCCGCCCCCACCACCAGCACCGTTTCGCCGGGCCGGACACAGCCGGCTGTCACCAACATATGCCAGGCGGTCACGCCCACCAACGGTGCGGCCGCGGCCTGGTCGTCGGGGAAGCCGTCGGGGATGGCGACAAGATTGCGGGCGGGGATGCGCACGAACTCGGCGTAGGCGCCCGGCACATGCTCGCCGAGGATGGCGAAGCTATCACAGCGGTTGTGCCGGCCGGCCACGCACTGCTGGCACTTCCCGCACCAGAGAGTTGGGTTGGCGACCACGCGCTGACCCTCGGTCCAGCCGGTCACCTCTGGGCCCACGGTGATAATGGTGCCGCTGAAATCGGAACCGAGGATGTGCGGGAAGGTCAGATCGAGCCCCCGCCAGCCGATTCTCACAAAGTTATCCAGCCGGTTCAGCGCGGCGTAACGCGCGCGCACCAGCACCTCGCCCGGACCAGGCTGAGGGACAGCGATATCCTCATGGTATTCAAGGACCTCGGGACCGCCGTGGCGGTAGAAAACAACTGCGCGCATCGAAAACTCCATTCAAAGCTGTGCTCGAACGTTTGCACGTTTTCGGGTTCACACGTTTGAGCGTTGGCAAGACAAGTGGCCCTTCGGGCCATGAGCATTGCCATTCTACACCATGGCTTCACAAAAGCCAACCACAGTGCTTGATCTCCGATGATGGTATACAAGTCGCTGTTGATTTGCGCTGTAAAAGCAGGTATACTGCGCTTCAGAAGGACGAGCCGTTCATTTCAACAGCAGATGGCTTCTCAATCAGTTAACTGACCAACCAGCCACGCATCAAACGAATCAATCAGGAGACTTGCAATGACGCAACCGATCTCACGTGTGGGTGTAGTAGGCTGTGGCCTGATGGGGGCCGGCATCACGGAAGTGTGTGCCAAATCAGGCTATACTGTGATCGTCCGGGAAGTGAACCGCGAGCTGATGGAGGCCGGCATCGCTCGTATCCGCAGCTCGATGGATCGAGCCGTGGCCAGGGGTAAGCTGTCCGCGGCCGACCGTGATGCGGCTGCGGCACGCATCATCGGCACCACAGACATGCACGCGTTCGGCGACTGCGACCTGGTGATCGAAGCCGTGGTCGAGAACCTGGACCTCAAGCGCAAGATTTTCGCGGAACTCGACACGGTCACGCCGCGTCACGCTATTCTGGCCAGCAATACGTCGTCGCTGGCAGTCACCGAGATGGCCGCGGCCACCAGGCGGCCGGGCCAGGTGTTGGGGCTGCATTTCATGCAGCCGGTACCCGTCATGGCACTGTTGGAGATGGTGCGCACTTTCCTCACCAGCGAAGAGACGTTTCAGACGGCCAAAGCGTTCGGTGAGAGCCTGGGCAAGACCATCGTCGTCAGCAAGGACACTCCCGCTTTCATCGTCAATCTGTTGCTGATCCCCTACCTGTTGCAGGCCATTGAAGCGCTGGAGAAGGGCGTTGCCACCAAGGAAGACTTCGACACCGCGATCCACCTGGCGCTGGGCCATCCGATGGGGCCGTTCACCCTGCTGGATTTTGTGGGGCTGGACACGACGCTGTTTATCGCCGACGCGGTTTTTGCGGAGACCAAGGATCCGCGCTTCGCCGCTCCGCCACTGCTGCGCCGGATGGTCAGCGCGGGGTATCTGGGGAAGAAGAGCGGGAAGGGGTTCTACGATTACGGCAAGTAGGCTGCCTGGTGTGCGACGCGCCAGAAGGCACGTCGCACACCCATGGATGGAGTGCACATATGCGTCGAGATGACATCTTGCAGCTTTTGAGTGAGCATCGGAGGGAGTTGGAGCATGCCGGGGTCCGGAGCCTGGCGTGCTTTGGCTCGGTGGCGCGCGATGAAGCGCGCGCCGATAGCGACGTCGACATCTTGGTCGAGTTTGTAGACAAGCCCACCTTCATACGCTACATGGACCTGAAATTCTATCTTGAGGAGCTCTTGGGCCGCCGGGTCGATCTGGTAACGCGCAATGCGCTCAGGCCTCGGCTGCGTGCCACAGTGGAACGGGAAGCTGTCTATGTCCCGGGATTATAGGCTTTATTTGCACGACATGCGCACCGCTGCCGAGAAGGTGCTGCGTTTCACCCACGGTTTCGACCTGGCTCATCTCATTGAGGACGAGAAGACCTTCGATGCAGTAGTGCGTAATTTCGAGATTATCGGTGAGGCAGCCAAGCATATCCCACCAGAAGTACGCGAGCGCTATCCAGAGCTTGAGTGGCGCCGTATCGCCGGCCTGCGTGACATCGTAGTTCACGAGTACTTCGGGATCGATGTGGATATTGTGTGGGATGTTATCGAAAATCAAGTCCCCGAACTCCTGGAGCAGGTTCGGAGGATTCTAGAACGTGAAGGCTTTGAGGAGTAGCTTCGATGATCCCCAAGTTAATCTTTGGCCGCACCGGCCACCTGAGCACCCGCACCATCTTCGGCGGGGCGGCCCTGGGCAGCGTCACCCAGGCTGAGGCCGACCGCACGCTTGATCTGCTGTTGGCGTACGGTATCAACCACATTGACACGGCCGCCAGCTACGGCGAGGCGGAGCCGCGTATCGGCCCGTGGATGCCACGCTATCGGAGCCAGTTTTTTCTGGCGACAAAGACCGGCGAGCGGACCTACAAGGCGGCGAAAGAGCAGTTTCACCGCTCCCTGGATCGGCTGCAGACCGATCATGTCGATCTGATTCAGTTGCATTTCCTGGTGGACGAGAAGGAATGGGAGGTGGCGATGGGGTCGGGCGGCGCGTTGGAGGCGCTGATCGAAGCGCGGGAACAGGGCCTGGCACGCTTCATCGGCGTCACCGGGCACGAGGTTGCTGTCGCGGCCATGCACCTGCGCAGCCTGGCTCGCTTCGATTTCGATACTGTGCTGCTGCCTTACAACTACCTGATGATGCAAAACCCCACGTATGCGGCGAATTTCGAGGCGGTGCTGAAGATCTGCCAGCAACGCAATGTCGCGGTGCAGACGATCAAGTCGTTGACCCGTCGGCATTGGGGTGATCAACCCCCGACCCGAAACACCTGGTACGAGCCATTAGAGGATCAGCCGGACGTCGACCTGGCCGTGGGCTACGTGCTGGGCCGACCGGGCATCTTTTTGAACACCACCGCCGACATCCACGTGCTGCCGAAGATCCTGGATGCGGCTGATCGGTTTGAGCATAGGCCATCGGACGCCGAGATGCAAGCGCTCGTTGCCCGCCAGGAAATGGCGCCGATGTTCTGGTAACGGACGCGCACGACACGGATGCGGACACGGATACACGGAGAGTGTCGGAGGGCAAGATCCGTGCATCCGTGTTCAAATCCGTGTCGGGCTCCCTCGCGCTACCCCCCATCCGATCCCCTTCGCTCACCCGTCACCGGCCGCACTCCGTGTATCCGTGTTCAAATCCGTGTCGGGCTCCCTCGCGCTACCCCCCATCCGATCTCCTCGCTCACCCGTCACCGGCCGCGCTCCGTGTATCCGTGTTCAAATCCGTGTCGGGCTCTACCGCGCTACCCCATCCGATCTCCTCGCTCACCCGCCACCGGCCGCAATCCGTGTATCCGTGTTCAAATCCGTGTCGGGCTCCGTGTCGGGCTCTACCGCGCTATCCCATCCGATCCCCCCTCGCTCACCCGCCACCGGCCGCAATCCGTGTATCCGTGTTCAAATCCGTGTCGGGCTCCGTGTCGGGCTCCGTGTCGGGCTCCGTGTCGGGCCATCCTTCGCAGTACGCAACGCCCGTCGCATACCTCTCGAACCCCACCCGCTCGTACACGCGTCCCGCGCGCTCATCGGCCGCGGTGAGGAAGGCGATCTCTACCCCGCGCGCGAACGCGGCGCGTGCCGCCTCGGCGGTGATGGCGGCCGCCAACCCGCGACCACGGTATGCCTCTAAGGTTGCGATCCCCGTCAACTCGGTGAGACCATCCAGCGGCGTCGTGAAGGCCCCGGCGCTGACCGCGACGCCATCCAGCCGCGCCACGAACGCGCCTTCCTGAGCCAGATCCGGCCGCAAACGCTCGGCCTCCATTTCCGTGGGCGGCTCCCCGCCATGCTCACCGAACCCCTGCTGCTGGACAGTCATATAGGCCAGGATATCTTCCGTCGATGAATCGGGCGTGAGCACAACGATCGACAAGCCCGGGATCGCAGGCACCTCGCACAACATCTGCGCGGTGCACACCAGCAGCGGATAGCGGCCTTCGAGGCCAAAACCGGCTGCAACAAGTATTGGACCGAGCTCAGGAGCGAACTCTTCGACAAACTCGAAGCGAGGCAGCCGTCCGCGCGCCCGGAAGGCCCGTCGTAAGGCCTCTAATGGCACGCTCAGGCTATTCAGGTCGGCATCCACCGGCACTAACGGACGTGCATAGTTGAAGAAGCGGAGCGAATCGTGCGGGTTGAGGAGGAGCACAAACGGCGGCAGCTCGATGACTTCGCGTGACAACATCGCGGCCCGCCGCATGTAGATTTCCAGGCGCTCAGGTGAGAGCAACGAAATTCCTTTGAGATGCCGGGGTAAACGCAGATGACGCACAGCGCTTAGGATTCGATTCGTCTCGTGAGCGCTGTCTGCGTCTATCTGCGTCTCGGAGCCATGTTACGCTGGGACCGCCTCGAGATACGGTTCAGCCCTTTCTTTGGTGCCTGGATAAGCCCGGTCTTCCAGGTCAGCAAGATATTTCTCGCACTCCAGGGCCGCAGCCACGCCCTGTCCGGCCGACGTTGCCGCCTGTTTGAAGCGGTGATCCTGAATCTCACCGGCCGCGAAGATGCCGGGCACGCTGGTACGCATCAACCGATCGGTGATCAGGTAGCCCTGGTCATCCATCGCCAGCTTGCCCCGGAAAAGCTGGTTGTTGGGCAGGTGGCCGATATAGACAAACACACCATCCACCGGCAGGTCATGGCTGGCGCCGGTTTCTACGTTCTGGATGCTGACGCTTTCGACCTTGTTCTCGCCGTTGATGCTCGTCAGCACGCTGTTCCAAATGAACTCGATCTTCGGATTCTCCCTGGCCCGTCGCTGGAGTGTGGCGCCGGCCCGCAGCGAGTTGCGGCGATGGACAATCCGCACCCTGGAGGCGAACTTGGTCAGGAAAAGCGCTTCCTGCAACGCGCTATCGCCGCCGCCGACCACCATGATCTCTTTTCCGCGGAAGAAGAAGCCGTCACAGGTGGCGCAATAGCTGACGCCCCGACCGGTGAGTCGTTCTTCATTCGGGATCCCCAGCCGTCGCGGGGACGCACCGGTGGCAACGATCACGGATTTGGTCCGGAACACCTTACCGCTGGCCGTAGTCACCGTGAACGGCGGACCATTCACGTCCAGCTCAGTCACATAATCGATCAGCATCTCAGTGCCGAACCGTTCGGCCTGCTTCTGCATGTTCTCGACCAATTCGGGACCCTGGATCGAGTCGAAGCCGGGAAAATTCTCGACCTCCGTGGTCAAAGCAATCTGGCCGCCAAACTCGTTGCCCGTAATCAGCAAAGGACGCAGGTTGGCGCGCGCGGCATAGATCGCCGCCGACCACCCTGCCGGGCCGCTGCCGATGATGATGACGTTCTCGATCTCGGGGCGAGGCTGCGCCGCAGTCTGCTCCACCGGTTCCGCGTCACCGCCGAAGTTGACATTAAGGTTAAAACCGTCCACCATATCCGTCCTGCTCCCTTGTCACAGCGTGGGCTGTGGGAGGTTCGACCGCCCGACACGCCCGGCTAAATATCACCTGCTTCGTACAAAATCAACGCCACAGCCACCAGGCCCGCCGTCTCAGACCGCAAGATGCGCGGCCCCAACGTCACCGGCTGAACGCCGTAACGCCGGGCCAGCGCCACCTCTTCCTCGGTAAGGCCGCCCTCCGGCCCGACAAATACTTCGATGCGTGCGCCTGCGGCAAAGTTACACCCGGCAAGGGCATCACGCAACCGCAGCGACCGCTCGCCTTCCCACGGAATGAGGCGCAACATCTTCCCTTCCGGTTCGGCAGCATGCGACGGAACCGCCGAAGGCGCAGAGATCGCCTGTTTGAACAGCTCCGCCGCGGCCAGATCAGGCAACCGCCCGCGACCACACTGCTCCGCGGCTTCCTGGATGATGCGCTGCCAGCGGTCGCGCTTGCCCTCTACCGCATCCAGATCATCCACTACGTTGCGTTCGCACACGATCGGCACGAAGCGGCTTACCCCCGCCTCGGTGCCCTTCTGGAGCACCCAGGCGAAATTGTCACCTTTGAGCACCGCCTGATACAGGGTGATCCGTGTCCGCGGCTCGCTGGGCGCAGGCTGGCGCTGCACAACCTGGAACCTCGCGTCGGACTCGCCCAACGCGATCAAGGCCGCCTCGTACGCATATCCCTGGCCGTCCATCAGCGTGACCCGCTCGCCCAGGCGCAACCGCAGCACCCGGCGAATCTGGTGCGCCTGGTCGCCGGTGAGGATAACAGGATGGCTGGCAAAAGCCTGGGGGGAGACAAAAAAGCGATGCATGTCAGCTCGTGGCAGAACGGCAAACCGCAGAAGGGTTCCGGCGGTACCTGTTCTCGGTCTAAACTGCTAAATCTAGCGGTAGGTCACTGATGTCGCGCAACCGTCGTCCCTCTACCATCGCTGTCAACATTTCCAATTGATCTGAGCTGCCTGTCTTGGCAACAGCCGCTTGTAGTTCCGGCAACGCAAAGTGATATACGCAGTCCAGATCTCCCGTGCCCAAAGCCAGAGAGGCCAAACGAGACGGCAACGGCTCGGCCGTGACTGCCGCGATGTGGGGCAAATGCCCCTTACGATTGCGGATCAAATTCAGGCCTTCCGTACGAATGTTTTGCGCGCGATCGCTGCGCATGGTCCATTTGCAGGAAATGCTGGCGTGCAGGATCAGACTGTCGTCAGTGCGATTGGCTGCACGGAGCGGACTGTACTGACATACTGATGCCACATCGCCAACCACCACGGCGTCCCGGTTAATCTCGGCATCAGCGACCGGTTGGCGACCGATGGTAATGTCCGG
>Ga0172369_10005780_pt1 | contig 15076 bp, 15 predicted proteins | sample LakKiv25m_FD_114539 | JGI IMG/M metagenome (GOLD analysis project Ga0172369, IMG submission 114539) | Freshwater microbial communities from Kabuno Bay, South-Kivu, Congo - kab_022012_11.25m | ecosystem: Environmental > Aquatic > Freshwater > Lake | place: Democratic Republic of the Congo...
ATCAAAGCCGACGCAACCACGGGCCTATTCCCACAGCCATGAATAAGATTCTTGTTCTGCTTACTTTCCTGACTCTCATAGGGCTGGCATGTAGACAAGGTGGGCCGCTTCCTCCTGCCCCTCAGCCGGATACTCCAACACCGACCCTTTCTCGCCTCGACAGTATTCCAGCGAACATCGCCAAGATAACGCCGGACATGGATTTGTATTCGCCGAAATCATTGACCGCTGAATATTTAAATCCAGTGCCGCTTCCATCTCCAGTCAATACTGCCGGGGCCGAAGACTCGGCCTTCATCATGTCAGATGGCAACACTCTGTACGTGTGGTTCACGCCCGATCCGAATAGACCACCTGAAAAGCAGGTTGCAGATGGCGTCACGGGTATTTACGTTTTCCATAAAGTCAATGACGTTTGGGGCAATGCTGAAAGAGTGATCCTGCAAGATGCCGGTAAATTATCTTTGGATGGCTGTGAATTTGTGCTTGGCAATCAAATGTGGTTCTGCGCGGTGAGAGAAGGTTATAACGGCATGCACTGGTTCACTGCTGAATTGAAAGATGGGAAATGGCAAAATTGGCAGAACGCGGATTTCAAACCCGAATATGAAGTTGGCGAATCACACATCACGGCCGACGGAAAAGAACTTTACTTCCATTCATCACGGCCCGGCGGCTTAGGCGGATATGATATTTGGGTTTCGACAAATGTAAATGGCGAATGGCAGGAACCTATCAATCTTACGATTGTCAATTCAACGTATAGCGATGGCTGGCCATTTGTCTCACAAGACAGCACAGAGCTATGGTTCACGCGTTTGGTCGGTGCGCCGGAATTGTGGCGGTCAAAAAAGGTGAACGGCCAGTGGAGTGAGCCACAGAGAATGTTCGCACCGTTTGCCGGTGAGGCCTCGATGGATAACGAGGGAAATATCTACTTCACACATCACTTTTATAAAAATAACGTGATGTTAGAAGCTGATATCTACGTTGCTCACAAAGCAACGAAATAAGTTTTTTCCTATGGACAGATATTTTTCAAATGCTCTTCAAAGGTCTGCACGAAATCGTGATAGCCGGAGCCATCACATTTCGCCTGAAAATAATAATAAGACGTCTCGGCAGGGAAAGCCACCGCACGCAATGAACTCAAGCCGGGACTGTCAATTGGCGCGGGCGGCAAACCGCTTTGAAGATAAGTGTTGAACGGAGAGACAAATTTCAAATCTTCGGCGGTCAACGGATTTGTCCACCAGGTTTGCAGGGTTGAGTCATAACCAAGCGCGTATTGCACTGTTGGATCGGCATCCAGCTTCATGCCGATTTTGAGTCGATTCAAATAAACGGACGCAATCGTCGGCGCTTCCTCTTCGTGCATCGCTTCGCGCTCGACGATGGAGGCGAGAGTCACGGCCTGATAAACGCTCAATCCTTGACGGCTGAAACCTTCCTTCAACTCGGTGCTGAGATGCAAATCGAAATTGCGGACTAATCCTGCCACGAAGCGATCAACCGTCACAGCGCGCGGGATGATGTAAGTATCAGGGTAGAGAAAACCTTCCATTGATGGCGCGCCCGCCAAAAAGTCGAAGCCGGGATGCGGACTGGTTGCGATGGCGATAAAGTTTTCCGGTGTGATATCCAGCCCGGAGGTCGGGAGAGAGGCGGCAATTTCTTCAATCCGCCAACCGGGCAGAATCACGAAAGTCACGTCCGCGGGAGTCGCATCCTGCATTTTACGCGCGATGTCTACGATGGACATGGCCGGGCTGAGTTTGTAGTCGCCCGCCTGGATGGTTTTGTCGAGACCGGTGTAAATGAGATAATCTCGAAAGGCGGTTGCATCGTCGATCAGCCCCGCTTCTACAAGATGATTTCCAATGGAGCCGATTGACTCATTTTGTTGAATAGTGAACGTCTGCTCCGGCGCAGACGGATTAAGCGGGCGAATCAAAAGTCCATCGTCCCATAAAAGGTTTAAAGAATATTGAAAAATCTGTGTCACATTCAGCGATGAGGCAGGAGGGCCATAAGATCGCGCAGCTATTGAAGGCACGGCGAACAAACTTGCAAGACAAGCAACGACGATGATAATAAAAATAAATGGAATATAACGACGCATGTTCCGATTTACGATTTTGGATTTACGATTTTCGATTGGCTTCAAGATAGGATTGCAAAATCATTTGCGCGGCCAGTCCATCTAGATGGCCGGCGCGCTTTTTACGCGAAACGCCGAGTTCGATGCGGGCGCGGCGCGCATCCTGCGTACTGAAAGATTCATCCCACATCACGATGGGAATTTGGGTCTGCTCTTTGAGCGCATCCGCTAATCGTTCAGCGCGGCGACCGGCCAGATTTGGATGGCCTTCTTCATCGAAGGATTGACCGACGACGATCAACTCGGCATTGTTTTCCGCGGCGATATTGGCTACTTGTGCCGCGTCAATTGGGCGCGAAACATGCTCGATCACTTTCAACGGGCTGGCAATCGTGCCGGTCAAATCTGAAAGCGCGAGGCCGATTCTCTTTTCGCCGTGATCCACTGCAAGGATTCTCATTCCTCTCCCAAAAAATGGTTTTCTGCTTGTAACAAAAACAACTAAACACAAAGGACACAACGGACACGAAGAAAAAATGCATACAGGCTTTTCCCCTTTGTGTGCTTCGTGCCCTTGGTGTTAATAATCTTGTTTTGCTTCCAAGCTACTTCACATCAATCCTGAACGGTATCAATGGCATCCACGGCCACCAGGATGGACTTAAGTCAATCTGCGGCGCACCTGCCAGCGGCAATTTTGCCAGTAATGTTTGCGTCGCGACATTCGGAGAAAGTCCGCGCGATAGCAAAATAACCTGCATCGGCTCGACGCGGCGCATCAGCACCTGTTCAACTTGCAAATCAAAATGAGACATGCCCGATTGATCAAATGTCGCCCCGGCCAACGGATGAAATATCAGTGTGGATGGCGACGCGACAAAACCATCCGGTACCGAAGCGTTCAAGGCAGACTCAGCCAGTTGCGTCAAATCATCCGACTTCACATATTGCGCGCTGTATTCAACGCGCATCGTCAACTTCAACAACGGGCCGGGTTCTCCGGCAGGCGGATCATAAGTCTCTTCCAACACCTGCCCCATCTTTAACGTGTTGACCAGCAAAACATCCTTTGCACCAATCGAAGAAATAATTTCTTTTTGTGCCTGCTGATTCAACGAAGCCACCAACGCATCGCGGACGCGTTTGCGGTCATCGTCCGTAGCCGCAATGGCGCTTTCGTCTGCGCCTCCGGTTGTCGGCTCAAGGTTGGTCACCGAAACCGACAAACTAAGATTGCCTTCGATACCCTTGATCGAGTTTGCTGGTAAATTTCCGGCCTCGCCCGCTCTCACAGCCTGGATCGGCACTTCGACAAAAGAATTTGCCTTCGCCTCCAAATGTGTGTTGTTCATCGTCACAAATCGGATGGCGTTCTGGCCTGCGCTATAAACAACAGTCCCGGATGGAATCGACACAACCAATTGGGTCAAGTTTTTGAAATGCGCGATGCCTTTTGCCTTGAACTTTGCAACCAAAGCTTCGGATGCTATCACCGCAGGTTGCGAATTGGTCACAGTTACATTGATGTCATAAGCAGGGATGCTTCCGGTTATAAGGACGGATGGAATCGAGTCGCTGGCCGTGACCGGAATGGTCACCGATTGTTGCTGTGTAATTGGCGTCAACTTGATCGCGGCGCGCGGGACGAATAAAGCGGCCACCGTTAAAACGGCCAATACGCCTACCGCAAAGAATCCCGTCCGCGCGAAAAGGTTTGATCGCCAGCCCGCCTCCCTGACCCGCGCCTCGGCCTGCATCGAACGCAGGTTAGGATGTTCGGCTCGAGGGCCGCGTCGATTCTTTAAACGGCGCTCCAGCCACGGTTCGCGTTGAGCCGAAGCAGTTGAATCAAAGACCGGAATGTGGAATCCCTGCGCGTCGCGTTTTACATCCGAACGATGCGTGACGAGTCCCAGATCCGCGCCGAGATATTTTGCATGATGTTGAAGCGCACGCAAATCCACCGGCCGAAGCATGATCTTTTCATACTTCGGCCAGACCAACAGAATACGCGGCGACTTGGCCCACGACATACGGTCGCGGACGGAGATCAAATCGTCGTGAGATTCAAGCGTGATGATCTGGGTTTTCATTGCCTCAAATTATAACCGTTAAGAATTTCTTGACCGGCTTGTTGAACTGATGTAGTTTCCCCATAAATAAAATCTGCGAGCCGCTCCATGGAAGGAAGGACTCGCAGGAATCATAACGAGATATTCTTATTGAGAGATCAGCAACACAACCAGGCCATTATCGGCTTGAGTGACAGTAATGGAAAGCACGTTGCTGTCCTTGGTAAACAACATCTCACCGCCCTGCCCTCCGCCCTGCGCGCTGAAGGACGAACTCCAACCGAGGGCCTTGAGTTTATCAGTGTAGAAAGCCTGCACATTTTCCACGGTGTCGCTGACCTTGAAACTATAAGTGTTTTTGTTGAACTCCTGACCAGCCGAAGCCGCAGGCATGATCGGAATGGAATTCCAATCGCTGACCGGCTTGCCGGTTGGGTTAAGATAAGCTTCGACGTTTAGGACGCCCGGAATGTTGGGCACGCCCGATGGCATGGCGGATGCCGCCGCCTGCAAAGTTTCAATGGGCATGGACGAAGCCACCGCCTCTGCAGTCGAAGCAAGGTTCTTCGCACCGGAAAGTGGATTGCTGATCAGGCCACAAGCCAGAGTAGTAACGATCAAAACAGTTAGAAGGGTATACTTGTATATAGTTGACATATCTTTCTCCTTTTTCAAGCAATTATCATACAGCATATATCGTCCAGCGGAGAGGGATAAATGTACTGGCTTAAGCAGATTCTAATACAGACACAAAAGGCAACCCAAGGATGATAACCGCACCCTGGTACCACAATACGACCATCTATCAAATCTATCCGCGCTCGTTTTATGACAGCAATGGCGACGGCATTGGCGATCTTCAAGGTATCATCCAAAAACTGGACTACATCCGCGATTTGGGATTCGAGTCCATTTGGATTTCTCCGTTCTTCGCCTCCCCGCAAGCGGACTTCGGCTACGATATCTCAGACTACACTGACATCGCTCCCGAATACGGCACGATGATAGATGCCATCCAACTAATTGACGAAGTTCACAAGCGCGGCATGAAAATCGTTTTGGACATGGTCATGAACCATACATCCATTGAACATGCATGGTTCAAAGAGTCCCGGTCTTCACGCGACAATACCAAAGCAGACTGGTACATCTGGCGTGACAAGCCCAACAACTGGCAAAGTCTGACCGGTGGAAACGGTTGGCATTACGCAAAAGAACGCGGGCAATATTACTGGTCGAGTTTCCTGCCGATCCAGCCTGACTTGAATTACCGAAACCCGGAAGTGAAAAAGACAATGTTCGATACCGTCCGCTTTTGGCTGGGCAAAGGCGTGGATGGATTTCGGCTGGATATGTTCAATGCCATTTATAAAGATGCCGAGCTTCGCGATAATCCATTTTCATTCAAACTTATTCCCAGCGAAAGCGATCCATCTGGCTTTTTCCAGGAAGCACGTTATATCGTAAATCTGCCTGAAGATTTTGTCTTCGCAAGAGAATTCAGAAACGTTTGTAATGAGTTTGGCGAAAAGCTATCGCTCGGCGAAGTGAGCGGGAACAGGGAGATCATTCGAAAGTTTTTAGGTGACGAGAAGAATAACGGCCTGACCCTTGTTTTTGATTTTGAGATGTTGAACTTCAAATTCACAGCAAATTATTTCCGTGCGCTCATTCAAAACATCGAAACTCATTTCCCCGATCCTTTCATACCGGTTTATGTCTTTAGCAACCACGACCGCGCCAGGAGCATCGAACGCCTCGGCAACGATATTCGAAAAGCAAAACTGCTGCACCTGTTGCAGTTGACCGTGCGCGGCGTACCGTGCATGTATTACGGCGAAGAGCTCGGTATGACGAACCTGCCGCTCCCCTTCAGAACCGCGCTGGACCCCATCCCGCATAAATTCACATTCCTGCTAAGACCTATCTTCGACATGCTCGGCTTGACCATCAACCGCGACGAGGTCCGCACGCCGATGCAGTGGAATGGGATGAAGAATGCCGGGTTCTCGTCCGCGGAGAAGACGTGGCTGCCCGCGCATTGGAATTATAACGAAATCAATGTGGAAAAGGAAAGTCAGGAAGAAGATTCGTTACTGAATGGCATTCGAACCTTATTGAAGATTCGGAATGAAGAAAGATCACTGCAAGAAGGCTCATTAGAGATTTTGGAAGAATTGCCCGAAGGCGTTTTTGGATATATAAGAAAGATTGATGATGAAAAAATCATCATCCTGTTGAATTTTGATGAGCAGATGAAAGAGTTCCAAATGGAATTTTCTAAATGCATATTCAAATTATCTGATCAAGACGAAGCAAAAGAAAAAGCCATTCGGTTGAATAGCTTGGGCGGGGTGATTTTGAAACACACCAAATAAATTTGTAGAGGCAGAGCGGACGACCCTGCTTTTGGGAACGCCACTAATTATTTAGGAGGCGGCGCAACATTGAGATTTGAAATGCCAACGTAGGAACGATAGCTTGATGCATTACACGTTCCTCCCGCCGAAATGTCAGTTGAAATATTGATTGTTCCAAGATGATTCGGCAAAGTCAGGCGAATGAGAACACCGCCAGTGACGGGTTTTTCACACCAATTTCCCCACATAAGCGAAATCCATGCCGTCCAACCAGGCCACAAACCTACTCTTGCTGTTGCAGAATCGCGCGCCTGTTCCGTGGCAGCACCAGAGGCATCGGTGCCGAAGTCGAAGTAGCCGTAATCAACATCCAGCGGATTCCCTTGCCTGTCCGCCAAAATAACTGACGGCCAGGCTTGCATAAAACATGGAGAGGGGCTGATATTTGTGAAACTCGCGCCGAGTAAAATATTTCCCGTTGCGCCGTTTGATCCAAATGATGTTTTCAAGCTGACGGGAGCGCATGGCGGCGAATCCGTTGGAATTGCCGGGGTCGCGGTCAATGTGGGTATGGCCGCCATGGTCGCGGCCATTTCTGTTGCTCCGGCAAACTTTGTTGCCACGATCGCGGTAACCGTCGCACCGCTTTTAGGACTGACTTCAGTTTCTGTTTCTGCCTCGGCCGTTATTCCAAAGGCTTTCGTCAACGCAAATGCTTTTTCGGTCGAAATGGGTTTATGTTCGGTCGTTGGATGGGTGGCAATGGACGCACAGCCAACTAAAAGAATGACAGCTAGAAGAGAAGCTGATTGTTTCATCTTTTTATTCACGTCTAATCCGACAATACCAGAATAAACTTTATTTCAACTTTTCTTCGACTGCTTTCGCGACTTTGCCCAACGCGTCTTTAACTTGCGAACCATCGGGCAAACTGCCTTGCGCCATATTGGGACGTCCGCCGCCCTTGCCACCAATGGACTGGATAATGTCACCCGCTTTCAGGCCGCGTTTGACGAGGTCCTCTGTTACAACGGAAATAATGGTTGCACCAGATGCCAGGACGGCAATGCCGCTCTTTGGATATTTCTCGCGGAATTTATCTGCCAAGGTTCGCAAGGTGTCCGCGTCAGCATTGGGGATTTCAAACGCAAGCACATTTACGTCCTTTACCACTTGAACGTTGGCAAGTTGAAGGTTGAACGTTGAAAGCGCGGCTTGTGTTCTGAGCGCGACGATTTGTTTTTTTGCTTCGCTTAGTTCTTCTTCCAAAGATTGCACTTTGTGAGGTACTTCTTCGACGGAAGATTTCAACGTGCCTGCGGCTTGTTTGAGTGCCTTGAAGCGTTTGGAGATCAGATCATACGCGCCGCGGCTAGTGACCGCTTCGATACGGCGAATGCCTGCCGCAGCCGAACCTTCGCTGACGATAAGGAACGCGCCGATATCAGAGGTGCGTTCCAAGTGCGTACCGCCGCAGAGTTCATACGAATATTTGGAGTCCGACGGCTTGCCGTTGTCGGACAGCGAGCTGTCCGACTCCAAAATGCTGATCGTGCGGACGATCTCGCCGTACTTCTCGCCGAACAAAGCCATCGCGCCTTCTTTTTTGGCTTCATCCAGCGGCTTGGTCTCCTTACGCACAGGCATATCTTCGGCAATCGCTTCATTGACCATCTTCTCGACGCGCTCAACTTGCTCCGGCGTCATTGCATCCGGTTGGGTGAAGTCGAAGCGCAGATGTGTGGGCGCAACGAGTGAACCAGCCTGGCGAGCATGGTCACCGAGGACTTCATGCAACGCTTTGTGGAGCAAATGCGTGGCAGTGTGATTGCGCATGATGTTGTGACGACGGGCTATGTCCACTTCGGCAGTGACTTTGTCGCCGACTTTTGGATGGCCAGAGATGACTTCGCCAATATGGACGATCACACCAGCAGAAGCGCGGCGCATGTCGGTCACTTCGATCTGCCAGCCCGCTTCGACTGCGCTCTCTGCGGCCGCTCCGCTCAGCGAGGAGCGGATAATTCCAGTGTCATTCACCTGACCGCCTGCTTCAATGTAAAAGCCCGTCCTCGGCAAAATGACTTCGACTTGCTCATCCAGCGAAGCGGAAGAAACGGACTGGCCGTTGACGATCAACGCGAGGACTTCACCTTCCACTTTTGGACTGGTGTACGGATCATACTCAACGCCATTCGCGCCAAGCTTTTTCTTCTTTTGCAGGTCTCTCAAGATGCCAGCAAAGAACTCTGCGTCTTCGCCGCCCATCTTGCCCATGGCTTTGCCGCCGCCAGAGGCTTTGCCGTGTTCATTCTTCGCAGCATTAAAACCTGCTTCATCAATATCGAGTCTCTGCTCGCGGGCAATGTCACGCGAGATCTCGAAGGGCAGACCGTAGGTAGCGTAAAGGTCAAAAGCTTTATGACCATCGAGAGTGGTTGTCTTTGACTTGCGAAGCTTCGAGAGTAGATTTTCCAAATGAGCAGTACCCGCCTCAACGGTCCGTGCGAAGCGAACTTCTTCCCGCGTCAGATTATCGAGAATGGTCGCCTGATTCTTTTTCAGTTCGGGGTAAAAGTCACCGTATTCCGCGATGACAGCTTCGGCAACTTTGGCGAGGAACGGTTCGTGGAGTCCGATCTTGGTGCCGAAGCGCGCCGCGCGGCGGATGATCATGCGCGTGACGTAGTTGCGCCCGCCGTTGCCGGGGACGACGCCATCGGCGATGAGGAACGCTGCGGAACGGGCGTGGTCGCAGATGACGCGGTAGGGCGTGAAATCGGCGAGCATTTCTTTTTCTGCCTGACCCGTGAGCGCGCGCAGGACGTCGAGCGAGCCGGTGAAGAGGTCGGTCTTGTAGTTGGAGTCGACGCCCTGCAAAACGGAGACGATGCGCTCGAAGCCCATGCCCGTGTCGACGTGCTTGGCGGGCAGCGGCTCGAGGCGGCCATCTTCGAAAAGATTATATTGAATGAAAACGTTGTTCCACAGTTCGAGGTAGCGCGTGCATTCGCCGTTGACACCACACTTATGCGGCTGGCCGCGCAGGTTGTCGCGCTCCTCGCCGAGGTCAATGTGGATCTCAGAGCACGGCCCGCACGGACCGAACTCAGCCATTTGCCAGAAGTTTTCCTTGCGTCCGAAAAACAAAACATGCGAAGGGTCGAAGCCGGGTTGTGCCTTCCAAATATTCGCGGCTTCATCATCGCGCGGAATATCGCCGCTATCATCTTCAAAACAAGTGGCGTAAATTTTATCTTTGGGCAAACCCCACACATCGGTGAGCAATTGCCACGACCAGGCGATGGCTTCCTTTTTGTAATAGTCGCCAAACGACCAGTTGCCGAGCATTTCGAAGAAGGTGTGATGCGTGTCGTCGCGGCCCACATCTTCTAGGTCGTTGTGCTTGCCTGCCACGCGCATACACTTCTGCGAATCGACGGCGCGCTTGTACGGACGGTTATCCGTGCCGATGAACACGTCCTTGAATTGCACCATGCCCGAGTTGGTGAACAGCAAGGTCGAATCCCCGCCCGGCACAAGCGACATGGAAGGGACGACGGTGTGTCCATGCTCGACGAAGAAATCTATGAAATCCTGGCGGATTTGGTTGCCGGTTAGTTTTTTGTTCATGAGTGCTCCGAAAGATTTAGTGGCGGAATTATACCAATGGAAAAGATGAAAGATGAAAAAAGCCCCGAACCTGTTTGCGGATTCGGGGCTTGAGCGAAAATTCAATTTCACGCCATCGCAGGTTCTTAGTGCAAGACCAACAATTGGTCGGCACGTAAAGCCAATTCAGCGAAGGCGCGGCCTTCGTTATCTGTAAACTCGACTTCGTAGACGTCTGGCGCGAGAAATTCCACGACCGTGCCGACTTGTCCCAAGGACAGATCGCGGTCGGGAAGTTCCTGCATGAGGGCAACGACATCCAGTAAATTGACTTTCGGTTTCATGGTTTTCTATTCAGCGAGGAGCGGCTTCAATTTTTTCAGCAATTCAGGGACGCTTTTCGTGGCGGCGAGATAAATCTTATCTACTTTCACTTCCCCATATTCGTGCGCCAGGATGTTTCGTAAGCCGACGATCTGCGCCCATTCAATTTCGGGATGTTCTTCTTGAAATTTCGTTGAAACATGGTTTGCTGCTTCACCAATAATTAACAACAGCCGTTCCGCTGCGTAGCGAACCGTCTTGTTTTCAACGAATTTTGTGTGGGGAACGCCTTTCATAATCTCTGCGATTTCCAGGGCGTATTTTCTCATGTCCCACAAATAGGATGAATCCCTGTTCTCAGGAGGCATAGACCACCTTCGCAGTCCGCAAGATTTCCCTTTTGCGGAACGGGTTTTCCAGCGCGTCTTTCTCGATCACATCCACGGGGCGGTGAAAGAGTTTTTCCAGGTCAATTTTCATTTGGACGAGGTCAAACAAGCTGATCTGCGCTTCCTGCGAAAATGTCACTAATACATCCACGTCGCTATCGGGGCGAAAATCCTCGCGCAAAACGGAGCCAAATAGCGATAACTCTGTTACCTTCCAACGGAGGCAAAAATCGGCTATTTTCTTGCGCGGAATGCGGATTTTGGTTTTCATAGGGTTTACCCATAAAGATTATAGCATGGGAGGCGGACGGTTTCGAGAGGATTTGTTCTACGCTGGCAGCCCGCACGGGGATGAAGCATCCCTGCCAGGGTTACGAGGTCCGCGCAAGCGGATGCAAATCTGCATAATTGATATTTTTCTTGTATACTTGTGACAATTGAAGAGGGTTGGGCTTTACCCCAAAAAATGGACAGGAGGAAAAGACAAGGAGAAACCCTGGCTGCGAATTTAATCTACTCCAAAGCCAGCTTAAACAGGTGTGCACAGGATTTTTCAAGCTTTACATTATCTAATCCAGCATAGATATTGGGCTCAAAATATAATTCCATAATTCTAGATTCTGTGCGATAATGGCCTCATAACTTGAGAAAATATATAAAATCCTAGTCCAATAGCACTTTTCTTCTAAGAATGGAATTCAAGAGAATTTTTTCTCGTAGGTTGGTATTTTCTATAATTACTGGGGCATTTCTTTTAATCGGTAGTATTTTTCTGGCCCGCGCCCCAATTGACTTCCGCCGCTTCAGCATATTTGGATTCATAGGCATTTTTTTGGCCACGTTTTTAGGTAGCGCAACATTATTCTTTCCTGTTCCAAATATCTCAACTGTTTTTGCGGGAGGTGTATTGTTCAACCCATTGGGTGTTGCGCTTGCAAGTGGATTGGGTTCCACTCTTGGCGAAACCACCGGTTATCTTGCAGGAGTCGGGGGTGGATCTTTAGGAGTCGATGCGAGGTGGCGCGCAACAATCACTGGTTGGATTAGCAGAAATGGTATGGGGACAATCTTTTTGTTTGCTCTAATACCTAACCCTTTTTTTGATCTTGTGGGTCTGGCTTCAGGATATACTCGTTATCCCTTATACAAATTTCTGCTTGCCACTTTGCTTGGAAAAACTCTCCGTTCCTTAATAATTGCTTATTCCGGTTCGGTAATCCATTGAAGCATTGGAGGAATGAATGACCTTAAGCGGAACTCTAAGTTGGCAAGTTTTTGTTGTGTTTGTCGTATTATTGCTTGCGCCAATTATTGGATCATTCCTGATAAGCTTGATCTATTCATTGATTGGGCGAGAAATCCCGCCGATTCTTCCCCTCATAAACAGCCAGTCGCTTGGTCAAGCTCTAGTAACCATGGTTGTTTTGGGCTTAGGTAGCAAGGATGCCAAAGCACCATATCTTCTTGTTGATGCACTGATAATACTGATTTTGTTCTTTGATCTCTTGGCCCAAGCGAATGTAGACAAGAGGCAGGAGGAAGAAACGCAAAAGAACGTCAGGAGGGCGCTAATTCAAAAACTAGGGCCCAAAATTACTCAAAAAACAAATTTCGAGAATCTTATAGAGGTGGCAAAATCTATGATTGACGTGGACTATATCCCGGACTCTTATACAAACCGCTTTTCGGGTTTTCCACGGCAGGAAAGAAGAAAACAATTCCTTAATTTTGTAAGATTATGTATGGCCGACGAGGGTGGCGAGAGTATTAATATTAGCGAAAATGATCTCTTGGTACCTGAAAATGAACGGGTGAGCTTAAACAAAGCATATTTTTGGATTACTGGAATTTCATTTTTACTTTATGTAATAAGCGTTGCTATATTTTTGATTGGGCAAGGTTAGGAAGCGGACTCGAGAGAGTATCGCAATCCCCTGGTTTATTGGTAGTCTGAACAAGTTTTCCATTTACAAATCGGGTCGAGGGCAAGTTTGACTATTCGATATTTTATGAGATGATGATGCAAAAGCCTCTAAAGATGCTCAATGAAGTACTGCGTTACTCTAATGTAATCTCAGAGTCGTTCATTCCAGATTCGGAATTACGATTTGTAAACTGGTACCTCCAACATGGCTGCGATCTGGATTGCTATTACTGTAAAGTTCCAAAGCAAAAAGTAGGCGTGATGAATCAGGAAGCGCGTAATGAAGCACTAAGAAAAGTGCGTCAGCTGTGTTCCAAGCAGCCCGTGCTTAGCATTCTAGGCGGCGAGCCAACCTTGAGGCCTGATTTCCTAGTTGAGGCTGTTTCAGATGCCGCAGATGCTGGATTCTTAGTCAACATGGTAACTAATGGTTGGGGATTAACGCCAGAATTGATTAAGCGGTTAGGAAACGCTAGGTTGCATTATCTGGGAATATCGGTTGACAGTGATGACGATGCAGTGAAATCGAATTTGGATAAAGCCTTATTCTTACAAAAAAAATCAAAAGAATTGGGTATCATACCAGTCATTAATACGGTGATAACAAGCAAAACAAACACAAAGACTTTTAAGAATTTCGTAAATCGAATTATAGACTCAGGCTGTTTTATTAGCCCATTGGCTTGTTCGCCCGAGGTAACTGGAGGAGCTTTTTCTAGTGCAAAAAAAGATTCTGTTCCCAGCCAACAACAATTACGAGAAATTGTGCCTTGGCTAGCTTGGAGAAAAACTACCACTGGCTTGGTAACTGCAACATTTAGTTATCTCTGGACTTTATTCAACTCTGGTTCATCGGATGAGAACGTACGGCTTTGGCATTGTTCCCCTCATTTTCGATCTGGAAAAGGATCGAAGGGAAGAGGTTACATAACTTTAGATTCGGATGGATATGCTGGATCATGTCAAGAATTTCCGCGAATAATAAATATACTTGATACCCCTTCCGAACAACTTTCGCTTAAGTTATTAGATGCCCAGTTTGCCGAAACTACGCAGAAATGTCAAGGATGTTTGCATAATTGTTACGTTATGGAAGAGGAAATTGGAGGGCCTGAACTCTTGGCCGAAGCACCGACCTTTATTCAGCTTGCATATATCAAATCTCTTAAAGATGGAACTATAGTATCCTGAATACATCTTAGGTTTGATGCTCCACAAAAAATATAGCCTCCTATTTTAGATTTGGAACCAGAGCCAATCATAACCGTGCAGGAGCAGACGCGCCCTGCCACCTTCACGGCCGCCTTTGATTGGGCAGGTCATCAAAAGCAACGCCCTCCTCATGCCAGCAGGATTACGTCTGACCGGCTCTGGACATGTGTGCCCCAGATTGCAAATAACCTGGAGCACTATTGAGAATAGAGACGATTCCGGTAGTTTCATCACCTGCCAAGCACTTGAAGACTCTGTAGAAAGGCTGGCAGGTATTTGGGGATTGTTTGGTCAGCAAGTGTGCCTGTGCCAAGCAGTCTTCGATGTCATTGATTGCCATGTGATTATTTCTCTGCACTCCCCTCCCCTTTCTTCTCTTTATCATACAATACCAGTGCGTCGCTGATGATTTTCCATTTCTGAAGTGCGCGACCATGTTCAAGACGGTATCGGCTTTGGTATTCCTGCATAATTGCGAGTGATTGCCTGGTGACCTCGAGTGTCATCCGCATTCTTGACCCGGACGTTAGTTTGCTCGAATCAGTTATCTTCTCTCGATGAGAATCAATCTTTCCGGGAGGCTGGAAGAGAGACTTCTTTCCAATTGGTTCTGGCTCACCTAGGCCAGTTGCTTTGGATGGATTCATAGTTGCAATTCCTCGATTAGCTGTTGGTATGCTTGCGCTCCCCTGCTGCTTAGCCCACTAATTCTCTTTTCTGCGAAGGCATAGGTTTTGGGGTTGGTTTGTTTTTAGGTTTCATGTCAATACTCCAGAGCGGAGTATACTGTAGAGTTGTTTCTTCCCCGCCAGAAACGCGTTCAACAGTCCAGACCTGGCAGGTTTTATCGTGACGCGAATCCATCAGGGTAATTGCGCCGACATCGGCGCGGATTGAGGGTGGATTCGCGGTTCGTTCTCTGACTTTGAGAAAGCCATGCCCCGCTGAAACTTACTACCTGACGCATAACACCTGAACCGTTATAATCTTCCCGTGATTTCCAGGATTTTCAAAACTGACGTTCCCAAAGAATATCGTGCCAATTTCATGCACCTGTATTTCGATATCGGCTGGTTTGGCAT
>Ga0172369_10005782_pt1 | contig 15074 bp, 13 predicted proteins | sample LakKiv25m_FD_114539 | JGI IMG/M metagenome (GOLD analysis project Ga0172369, IMG submission 114539) | Freshwater microbial communities from Kabuno Bay, South-Kivu, Congo - kab_022012_11.25m | ecosystem: Environmental > Aquatic > Freshwater > Lake | place: Democratic Republic of the Congo...
TCCATGCGCCGCTTGAGAACGCTTCTTTTTGCTTTCCTGCCGGGCTGCAAACAATTAGTTTTGATGCGCTAAAACTCATTTTCCCACCAAGAGTATATGCCTGCTTAAATTAATAAATTATAACAATTGAGGCGGAGGGCATGCAAAAGCAAAGGGAAAGCGGCACAAGGTTTATCTATGTTATATAGGAATCCATTTAGAGTGGATTGCATGGAAACAAAAACCACCAAGCAGTTTGGGGAAATGAAAATTCCGCAGGTGCTTTCTTTTCTTGAGGCTGCGCAAAAAGGGCTTAGCGGGGCCCAAGCTGCCGCAAGGGCAAAACAATTCGGATACAACGAGGTTGCGGAGAAAAAGGAATCTGTATTGAAGGAATTTCTTTTGCACTTTTGGGGGCCAATACCGTGGCTTTTGGAAATTGCAACGCTGCTATGCTATCTTATAGGCGACAAATTTGATGCGTTTGTGCTGGGCTTGCTTGTTGTGATGAACGGATGCGTTGCGTTCTACAATGAGCACGACTCGAAAAAAGCGTTGCAACTTCTCAAGCACAAGCTTACGATAAAGGCAAGGGTGCTGCGGAGCGGGGAATGGAAAACCATTGATGCGCGCGAGCTTGTTCCGGGGGACATCATAATTGTGGGATTGGGGGACGTTGTGCCTGCGGATGCGAAAATACTGGGGGGAGGGATATCTGCGGACCAGGCTGCGCTCACGGGCGAATCCCTTCCGGTGGAAGTGCATGAGAGCGACATTGTGTATACGGGCTCGATTGTGAAGAGGGGCGAAGTGAAATGCGTTGTTGTGAATACGGGAATGCACACATATTTTGGGAAGACTGTGGAGCTTGTGAACATTGCAAAGCCGAAATCAAAAACAGAGGAAATAATGTTCACGATTTCAAGGAATGTTTCGTACATAGGGGCGGCGCTTTTCATCATTATACTTGGGTATTCGCTTTACATGGAGGTAAAGCCGGTTGTGATACTCACGTTTGCCATTCTCTTTATTGGCGGAGGGGTTCCAGCTGCGCTTCCTATGATGTTCACTATTTCGCAGGCAAAGGGGGCAACGGACCTTACGAAGAAAAACATACTTGTTACAAAGCTCGACTCACTTGAGAGCGCCGCGTCTGTTGAAGTATTGTGCCTGGACAAGACGGGGACGATTACGATGAATGAGCTCGAGGTAAGGGAGGCGGTTGGGATTGGAAAGGCGGAAGAAAGCGAGGTACTTGCGCTTGCCGCGCTTGCATCAAGTGAGGGGAGCAAGGATGCGATAGACTGCTCCATAATAAAGTATGCTAAGGGGAAAAATGCGAAAATTGCGGGGTGCGTGCAGGCATCGTATAAGCCTTTTGAGCCTGCCACAAAAAGGGCGGAAGGGATCGTAAAGTGCGCAAAGGGAAAATTCCTTGTCATGAAAGGCGCGCCGCAAACTGTTGTGGCGCTTTGCAAGAATACTACAAAGGAGCAGAAGAGGGAGCTTGGGAAAATTGTTGAGCGGCTTTCCAAAAAGGGATGCCGCGCGCTTGCAATTGCAAAATCGGGATATGGGAAATTTGAAAAGCTTGAGCTGGTTGGGGTAATTGCATTGGGGGACCCCTTAAGACCCGACTCTGCACAGACTATTGCGGCATTGCGCGAAGCCGGAATAAAGCCCATCATGCTTACAGGTGACAATATTGCGGTTGCAAGTGAAATCGCGATGCAGGCAGGGATAGGGGAGAAAATTGTGAGGATAGCGGAAATAAAGGCAATGCCGGAGAAAAAGCAGGCGGATGCAGTTCTTTTGTGCGATGGGATTGCAGAGATTTACCCGGAAGACAAATTCTGGGTTGTGAAACTTTTGCAATCAAAGGGGAAAATTGTAGGCATGACGGGGGACGGCGTGAATGATGCGCCCGCGCTCAAGCAGGCGGAACTGGGGATTGCGGTAAGCAACTCTACTGACGTTGCAAAAGCAGCTGCGAGCATGGTGCTCACGGAGCCTGGGACTAAGCTCATACTGGAATCCGTGAGAGTAAGCCGCGAGGCATTCCAGAGGATGCTCACTTGGACTCTGAAGAAAATTTCGCGCTCAATACAGTTCATGCTCATACTGCTCGTGGGATTCCTAATGTACCAGGATGTCGTTGTGTCTGTTACGGGGCTTGTGTTCCTCATGGTGATAAACGACTTCCTTACTATGACGCTTGCGATTGACAACTCAAGGGCAACAAAAACCCCGAATATGTGGAACCTTAAGAGCATCACTTATGCGTCTGTTTTTGTGGGGATTATTTTCTTCCTGATTGAGCTTGTTGTGCTTGTTGCTGGCATGAAGCATTTCGGTCTTGCCCTTGGCGGGATACAGACGCTCATGCTAATTTCGCTCGTGTATACGGGGCAGATGGGAATATACATTGTGCGCGAGAGGGGGCACTTCTGGCAATCATGGCCGCACAAGTACGTTGCAATCGCACTTTGGTTTGCGATTTTAGCTGTTACTGTGCTTGCAATATACGGGCTTGGGATGGTGCAGCTTCCTGCAAGCGAGGTGTGGGCCACTCTTGCATTCTGCGCTGGCGCGATACTTCTTACGGACTTCCCGAAATACTGGGCATATAGGAAGCTTGGGATTGGGGATTAGAAAAACGCGCGGGCGCCGGACATGCAAAAAGCGCGGGATTTGGGATTAGGAACTCGGATTTTGCGAGGTTTTTTAAAGCGCGCAGCATAACATAATGCATGGCGGCTGAATCCTTCAGGGGCTTTGGGGCAAAGGGGATTGTTGCAGGGCTTCTTACTCTTTTTCTCATTGTTGCCGTCGGGTCTGCACTCTGGAAGTTTGCGGGCGCGCTTTTCATTGCGGTTGCAGGGTATGTTTTCCTTAAGCCGCTTTACAATAGATTTAGGAAAAAAGGGTTTGGGAAAACGATTTCAGGGTGCGCAACGCTTGCGATTGCGGCAATTTTGATAGGCATACCGTGCCTTTTGATGCTGCAGCTTCTTGTGGGGGAAGCAATACAGCTTCTCACGCCGCAAACCGTATCAAGTGGAATTAACAACATGGGCGCGCAGCTTTCAAAGCTCGGAATAAACATACCCTGGGTGGATGAGAATGGGAAGCTCACCCCTGAATTCAGCGATTTTGCGATGCAGGGTGCTGGGTTTGTGAAAAACCTTGTGCTTGGCGGGATGCAAAGCGTGGGGGAAATTGCGCTTGATGCGCTTATTGCAATTTTTGCATTTTACTATTTGCTTGTTGCAGAAGGCTCAATTTACAAGGTAAGGGAATACATACCGTTTTCAAAGGGGAACATTGATGCATTTTCGCACGAGTTCCAGACTGTTACGTATTCGGGGCTGGTGAGTACTTTCCTTATGGCGATATTGCAGGCGCTTCCAATGACGCTTGTGTTCATATTTTTCAATGTGCCAGGGGCAGTTCTGCTTGGGCTTGTTGCCGCTATACTTACGTGCATACCTTTCACCGGGATTCCTTTTGTGTGGATTCCGGTTGCGCTCTTTGAGGCGCTTTCGGGGAACTATCCAGCTGCAATAGGAATAACGGTTGTGGGCATAGTTATTGCGGTTCTGGAGAATTTCCGCCCAATGCTGCAGGGAAAACTCGGGCAGATGCACCCCATGGCTTCGCTTCTCGGAGTTGTTGTGGGAATACCTTATTTCGGGCTTCTTGGAGTGTTCATTGGGCCAATACTTGTGAGCTATGCGCTTCTTTCAGTAAAGATGTTCAAGAAGGAGTATCTCTGATAGACGAACGCATTAGGCGCGTATTTTTGCAACCTTTCCATTGTTTGCTTTTAGAAGCTCCCTTGGGGAAATTTTTACCAGTGAATTTTCACTTCCGCCCCCGCTGAGCACGAAGTCCTTTTCCATCACCCGCTTGTCTATCAGGAACGTTGCGTTGTACCCAAAGGACGGGGTGCCCCCTGCAGGGTAGCCGGTTTTTTCAAGCATTTCTTTTGCGTTCATCATGCGCGGCATTTCTATCCCAAGTAGGGCGGCAACTGCTTCCCTGCTTGCCCTGTCTTCGCCTTTTACAATGCACACGAGAACGTTTCCAGCCGCATCCTGCATGCACACGCTCTTTACAAAATCTTCCCTTTTCGCATTTGCGGCGAGTGCGGCTTCCTCTACGGAATGGCAGGATTGTGAGAAATGCAAATGCTGGGCATCTATTGCACGAAGCCGCATGAATTGCTTTAGCTTTTCCTCAAAACCTGTTTCCATGCATTATTGGTGCATGCACAAATAGAAAAATGCTTGTCTTTTTTTGCGCTTAATTTGAGATTGCGCCCTCAAGCTTTTTCCTTAGGATTTCGAGGAAGCCCTTCCAGAGGACATCGTAGTGCTGGAAATTTGAGATGAAGGGGTTAAGCATGCACACCCTTAGCACGCGCACTTTCCCAACGCGCTTCCATTCCTTTTCCGGAATGCCAAGGCGCTTTGCGAATTCCTTGGGCGCATCCCCATAGTCCTCTTTTGAGAGTTCTGTGTTGGAAGTTACCCAGTCGTTCTTGTACACGGGACCGCTCACGTAGGAAGACTCGGCATAGAGTTTGGAGTTAAGTGCGTTCATTTTTTCCAAATTAGTATTCCCTTTTTCATTGAACGCCATGCAAATTATGTTGAAGTCCGGAGCCCATACAAGCGGCTGCACTAGGAACTCTTTTCCCTTTGCCTTGAGTGTTTTTGTCTTTTCAAGGGAGCGGGCGAACATTTGTGCTGTTTCTATGCTCCTGCCTATTATTTCGCCGTATCCGGTTATGTTAAGGGGCACTACCCTGTGCGCTGCCCATACGCCTGCCGCGGTTGCGCCTGCCTTTGAGCCCTCCAGTATGTAGGAGCCAAGGAGCGTTGGGGAATCTTTTCCCTCTTCAAATACGTAGGCTGCAAAATAGGAAATCAAATCAAGAATGCGCCTGTCTTTTATTGCGATTCCTCCTGCTGCATAGGGGATGTAGCCCATCTTGTGCGGGTCGATTGTAATGGAATCCGCCTGCGGGATTGCCTTGTAGGACTCGTATATCTCGCGCGAGGGATAGGAATGATTTCCTACGAAAACCTTGTCGGAGAAAAGGCGTCTCTTGAGAGTAGAATATTCCATGAAGCGGCTTTTCTCGTCCAGGAAAAGCGCGCGGGAGTATCCACCGTATGCTGCATCCACGTGAAAGTAGAAAGAAATGCCCTTTTTATCGTACTGCGCGCGCAAGGCTGCAATATCAGCTATCTTGTCTATTGCGCCTTCCTCTGTTGTGCCAACTACGCCTACTACTGCGATAATGGGGATTTTTTTTGCGATGTGCGCATCGATTGTTTTCTTTAGAACGGAAATGTCCATGCGGAAATGCTCGTCCACCTGCACCTCAATGAAATTCTTGTTGCCTATCCCGAGCACGTCAGCAGCTTTTACCCAGGAATAGTGCTTGGACTGCGGAACGAGAACTACACCGAGAGTTCCCTTTCCGACTCCTGTTCCCCTTACTGTTTCGCTGCGCACCGCATCAAAGCAACCTGCCTTTTTCACTTTTCCAACTAAATCAAGCACCTTTTGCACAGGCATGTTGAGAAGCTGCCAGTCAGACATCCCTTTTACGAGCGAGGGTTTCACTTTCTTTACTGCGAGCGGGAAGGACTTGAGGTTGCGCGCCATCCAAAGCCCCTCGTAGTTTGCGATTGTGCCGTCAGTTGTAATGTGCCCCCATGAGGTTTTGGGGTTGAAGCCGAGCATCGTTGCAAGGTCTTTCCCGACTTCTATTTCCATGGGAGTTGTTGCTGTGGAAGCCTCGTATGCGACATTGTTGGGATTGTAGAGCATTGCTGCCATGTATGCAAGGTTTGCGACCATTAGGGTATCGGAATTCATGTGCCCCAAATAGCGCGCGGAAAACCACGGCATTGAGGTTGCCTTGAGCCTTGAGGAGAGTTCGGAAAGAACTTCGGAAGTCCTATCAAGGGTTTTCTGGTAGTTTTTGCTGCGCACTTCCTCAATTGAGAAAATTTCCCTGTCTTCTGGGTGGAAATCGCGCCTCCAGTGCATGTGCTCGTCCATGAGGAAATTGAGCGTGTTCTTGAAATACTCCCTGTTTTCGGACTTGGGTCCCAGGAAAAGCGCCTTTACGGTTACGTCTTTTGGATTGCCTTTGTTTTGTTTTGCCATAAGCTCACCTGGATATCAGTGTTTTTTGCACTTTTTTTGGCTTGCGTTCTTTGCGCACTTTTTTCAATGGGCTTGCGTTCTTTGCGCACTTTTTTTGGCTTGCGTTCTTTGCGCACTTTTTTCAATGGGCTTGCGCCCTTGCTTGGCGTTTTCGCGCTTTTTTTGATTTTTTTGCCTTTTGTTTTTTCGCAGCAGGCGGTTTTTCTTCTGTTTCACCTGATGCGAGCTTCCACTCGGGCTTTTTGAAGTGGTAAATCACTAGAGGCACTGCTACAACTATCAGGGTGCCGACAAGCATGAATCCAATGTAATTTGTTGCGCTGCTGCCCTCTGAAATCTGGCTTGGGGGCATGAGGGCGAGTATGAAGAGGAAAATCATTGAGAGGAAGCCAAAACCCGCAACAACCCACATCCCAAGCTTTCCTCCAGGTATGCTAAATGGGCGGGGAACTTCTGGGTGCGAATAGCGCAGGCGGATTGCTGCTGCGTACATGAGCCAGTACATTACAATGTACACTGCGGTTGTGAGCGCGAAAAGCATCCAGAAGGAACTGTTCACGCCCCCTGGGAGGAGCACGTACACGCCGCCCCAGAAGGTTATCATGAGAGCCTGCAGGATGAGGAGGTTTGTGGGAATCCCGTTCTCGTTCTTTTTTTGGAGAATTGGGGGAAGCGTCCCTTCGCGCGCTGTTGCAAAGAGACCGCGCACAGGTCCGAGAATCCACGTGGAAACCTGCCCCATTGCGCCAAGCACTATGAGGAGCGCGAAAAGCTGCACAAGCCATCCTGCGCCCTGGAAGATAATTTGGAAGGTTTGCATTATGCCTGCGAGCAAATTCAGGCTGCCAATTGGAACGAGCATTGCGACTATGAGCGCGCCTATCACGCCCACTATCGTAGTGAGGATGCCCACTATGAGAATGCCTAATGGGTAATTCTTTTGCACGTCCTTTATCTCGTTTGCATGAGTTGCTGTCATTTCAATCCCGATAAAGACGAACACGAAAGTTACGAGCAGCACAAGGTTTGAGAGTGAAGAGAAGTCTGGCATCAAGTCCGCGAGCGTTGGAGTGAGCGTGAGTTGCACTGTATTTCCTGAGGAAATGTACCAGAGCCCTCCCAAAATAAGGACGGCTGCTGGGATGAAAGTGCCTATTATTACGGAGATGGAGCTTATCTTTGAATACATTTTGAGACCCTTGAAATTCAGGAAAGTAAAGCCCCACCACACGAGCACTATAATGAGGAATTCAAAAAGCTTGTTTTCTGCAAGCGCGGGGTCTATGAGATATGCAAGAGTTGCTGCGATAAACGTGAGGATGCTTATGAAGCCTATTGTCATTTGGAACCATTGGAGCCAGATTGCGGTAAAGCCCCATTTTTGCCCGAATGCGTTTTTCACCCATACGTACACTCCTCCTTCCTGCGGCCAGCCTGTTGCAAGCTCTGCGGATACTAAAGAGGCGGGGATGAGGTAGATTATAACTGCAATAATGCAAAATGCAATTGCCTGCCAGCCCACAACTCCCTGCGTCGGGAAAGTCCTTATGCTCATAAGCGCTGCGCACGTGAGGAGCACGAATGCAAAAAGGCTCAGCTTGAACGCATTTTTAGGTTCCATTTCGTCCACCCCTCTTAGAATACGCATGCACTTTCATAACAAATTCAACAAGTGCTAGGTTTTTATTACTAATTGCAGGCGGATTGGCGGAAAGTTTTTATTGGGGGGGGAGCATAGTGTTGCATGCCTGTCATATTACGCTTTTCAAGAGCACAAGGAGGAACGGAATATCTTGTTACCATGAGCGTTGTGCTAGGAATAGCCCTTATATGCATTGCACTTCTTTTCTGGCCGATTGATACCACAAAAGACGCAAAAAAGCAGCAGACAGACATACACTTCAAGATAGGCGAGATAGGAACGCAGGTTGCGGATGAGAGCTGGCAGCCCATAGTGCAGGGGCTGGTCGCATACTACAAATTTGACGAGGGAAGCGGCACAAGTGCTACAAACAATAGAGGGGGGAGTAGCGGGACTTTGGTGAATGGTATTGCTTATGTGGCGGGGAAAAGCGGATATGCAGTATATTCAGATGGCGGCCAGTATGTGCAGCTCCCTACAGTATCCAACGCCCGCTCAATAGCTCTATGGGCAAACATACAAAACAAAACAGAGGCATTTTTGCTTGATGCAAGAGAGGGGCTTGCATCTGGATATGTCTGCCAGACAGCGTGCGGTGTTGGAACTGATGGAATAGGCACAGGTTGGTCAAAATTATACATAGACGGCTCCCAAGTCACAAAGGGCTGGAGCAGCATCCCAACCGGCAGATGGGTGCACATTTACCTTGAAGCAGCATCAAATTTCAATGATAACGTATACCTTATGGCAAGGTATACTGGTAGTAGTAATTTAAACGGCACAATAGACGAGGTAATGATTTTCAACCGCGCACTTTCCGCAAGCGAAATCCGGCTTCTTTATGAGAATCCAGGGTATCCGCAGTAAAAATCCCAGCGTTCATTCCCTGCCCTTTGGCATTTGCCTGCACAATTCAAGGCTCTCAAAAGGGTGCAGAAGGAAAACTGAGAGTGGAATCTTGTTCCTTGAAAATTCGTCCTTTGTTACGTAAAAGACCCCCTCTTTTTCCTTTCCAACGTGCCCGAACTTTGATTCAATGAAATACGCCCTTCCTTTATATCTCACGCAAAAATCAATCTCCCCTGCCCTCCCAGCTTCAAAATGCACATGCCTGCGCGGCTCAAAATCGCTCTCCTTTCCCTGCGTGTCAAGAAAATTCACAAGATTGCAGTATATGCAAAGCTCTGCGAGTTTTCCGCAGGTTGTGGAATCCAAATCCGCAATCGCAGCCTCGCTTATCTTCCTGCTCCTAAATAGCGCAACCCAGTAAAGGAACGGATCGGCGAAATACACTTTTTTGTTCTTGGGCATGCCCTCGTTTGCCCTCCTTGATTTCTCAACGTACCCAAGCACAAACATGTCCTTTAGGGTTTCGGCATATTCGGCTATCGTGGGGTGCGTTGCACTTCTGCTAAGCGCGCCCCAAGAGGTTTCGTTCGTGAGCGCGTTTGCAGCCCCGTCCATTATGCCACTTGCAATTTCAGGCGATTTTTTCACCCTTGCAAGCTCCCCGTCAATCCATGCGCAATACACTGCAAAAAGCTCCTCATCAAGCTTCCCAAAGCCTTCAAGGGCGTTCATTGCGCGTATGTAGCCCCCGTGCAGGAAATATTTGTGCAGCGCGACGTTTAGTTCCCCAAGCCCGCCAAGCGCTTCCCTTGCGCTTGGGAATTCCAGCCCGTACAGCCTTGCAACTTCCGCAAAGCTAAGCGGATGGAATCTGTACTTGTTCTTCCCTGCAGCCAGCCGCCCAGGCAGCCTTTCAGCCTTCTTCATTATGTTAAGCGAGCTTGAGCCGCCAACAATTGCGCACCTCCCATCAAAAAAGCCCGCATCCGCAAGCGCCTTTATCGCCCTCTCCCACTCATGCACTGAATTTATCTCATCAATGAAAATGTGCTTTGGGGAATACAATGCGCCGATTGTTTCCAGCGCCTTTTGCAGCTCAAACCTGTCAGCAATGCCCTCCGCATCAAGGTAGAACACTTCGGCAGGCTTGAGCTTTTCCAGCAAGCCGCTTATGCGCCTTTTCATCCAGGTTGTCTTTCCCACCTGCCTTGGCCCATACACCACGCTCACGCCCTTCTTTGCGGGGATGTAACCTTCCCTCTCATACACGTATTTGCATTTTCCAAGCGCCTTTAGGTGCCTATCCTGCATCTGCCAGCCCGCCGCGTTTTTCCACCATGGGTTCTGCCTTACTATATCTTCAAGTTCCATGTGCATATTTTAGGCATATATATTTAAATAGATTGTCATTATTGAAAGTTAAATTTCAATAAATACGTAAATATTGAAAATCTATTAATGTGCTCTTCCTCCTGCTCTTCCTCCCGGAATCTTTTTAGCCCATTGCAGCACTGCTTCTTTTTGTGCGAAGCGGGATTTCCTTTATTGTGAGCATAAGGAATACACATATCAGGGAGAGCGCAAAAGAGAGCATGAAAGCGGTTTGAAGCCCGTGCACGTATGCAACGCGGTCTGCTTCAGTAGTTATTGTTGTTACGTTTCCTACGAAATTTATCACTGCGCCTATTAGGGTAACGCCGAGCGCGGAGCCTAAGTTTCGAAAGAACGTAACTCCGGAAGTTGCAATCCCAATTTGGGCGGATGCAAATGCGTTTTGCACTATTAGGGTGTAGAGATAGGTTGGGGGACCAAGCCCGATGCCAAGAATTGTGAGTGCGAGAAGCACATCATTGTAGGAAGAGCCCACCTGAAGGCTGGAAAGCATGTATATCCCAATGCATGCGATTGCGACTGAGATTATCCCTATAAGCTTGTATTTTCCTGTGCGCGAGGTTATTTGCCCCACAAGCACCATGGAGAGCACTGCGGACAAGAGAAGCGGGGTGAGGGCTTTTCCTGCGTCCATGGGGCCGCCACCTAAAATTGTTTCTACGTATTGGGGCACAAAGGAGATTACGCCAAAGAGGGCTGCATTTAGGATGAATGCACAGATTATGGATGTGATGAAAATGGAATTCTTGAAAAGGAAGGGAGGCAGGATTGCTTCAGGAGCTTTTGATTCCTGGCGTGCGAAAAAGAAGAGCGCAACAAGCATCAGGAGGAAGCTTGCGACCATTTTTGCGCTTAGAGGCCATATGCCCATTTGAGCGTATGCCATAAAGGAAATTATGAAAATCGTAAAGAGAATGCAGCCCGCAAAATCAGGCTTTCCTTTTTCAAGCGCGGCTTGTTTGTATTCTGTGCGGCGCATCAGGAAAATTGTGAGTATCCCTATCGGAACGTTCACATAGAAAACCCATCTCCAGTCCCATGCCTGCGTTATTGCGGCGCCGAGCATGGGGCCGAATATTGAGGCAAGCCCGTATATTGCGGCTATCAGGCTTATCCATTTGCCCCGCTCGCGAGGGGTGAACAAATCGCCCATCATTGCCATGGAGAGCACCATGAGCATTCCGGCTCCTGCTCCTTGGAGTGCGCGGAAAGTTATGAGCATGTCCATATTTTGGGAAAAGCCGCAGAGAAATGAGCCGAGAGTGAAAAGCGCAATCCCGTACAGGTAAAGCTTTTTCCTTCCGAACATGTCGCCGAGCTTTCCGCTTATCGTTACTGTAATTAGGGACGCTGTCATGTAGGCTGCAAAAACAAGGCTTAGCTTGTCCAAGCCGCCCAAATCATTCACTATTGTGGGCATTGCGGTTGCGACTACGGTCTGGTCAAGGGAGGCAATCAGGACTGTGAGCATTATCACTATTAGGATGCCCCAGCGGTTTGCGTCAAGGCCGAAAAACTTTTTCATTAAGAGTATAACAGAGATAACGTTTAAAATGTGATACACGCATTCGGATTGGAATTTGGTGGTCCGGATGAAGAATGCGATTATTCTTTCCCTTGCGCTGGTTTCACTTGCGCTTTTTGGATGCACGGGGCAGCCCGAAGCAAATCCGCAGAATGCAAGCGCCATGGCAGCGGATACCGGGTCGAGAATCAGCAGCGTTTCAGTGTTTCCTGCAGCAGTTTCAGGCCAGCCATACGGCGTCGGGATAACTATTAGTGGCGGAAGCCCGCCGTATAACTGCTCTGCAAAAGAAGGAACCTCGCTTCCTGGCAGCCTTGCGTTCTCCGGCTCCGGCTGCACCCTAAGCGGCAGTGCGCCGGCTTTGCCTTCTGGAACCACCACCAAAACTTTTCCGATTTTATTTGTTGTGCGGGATTCAAACGGGACGGTCGGGGGCCCTTTTGAGATGCAGCTTGTTGTGAACCTGCCCGCCCCAAAGCTCAATCTTCCTGAGGAGATAGGCATTGCGCAAACAGAAAGCAGGTATGAGTACAACTTCTGCTGGGCTGCATCGCAGGATAAATTGGGATGCAGCAAAATAGCGCTAGGGGGAAGCACGTCAGGCACGCCCCCTTTCTCATTCACTGCATCCGGCCAGCCCACTGGGATTTTTATGGGCACGAACGGAACGCTCTCTGGCACTGTTCCAAAAGGCACAACCGCAGGCAATTACAAAATAACCGTGTGCATTAGCGACTTCGCAGGCGTGCAAGCGTGCGCAAACACAAGCCTGGAAGTTGCAGAAAAGCAGGAGGAGGAAAAAACAAAGGTTGTGCAGCTTTCCTGCCCGGCTGACGGGGACTGGAAGGGGATTGTAAGCGCAGCCGGAGTTTTGGACAGGATTGGCAGCCCGGGTGAGACCGAGCAGTATTACGTGAAATATTATTTGGAAATCACATTGAAATGCGACATGGCTTACCTGGATGAAAGCGGCGCAAAATGGTGGCAGTACAACATTACGCATGCAAAGGCGTCAGACCCGTTTTTTGGGTGCACGGGAGGATGCGTGCCAATCGCAGGGGAAGGGGGCTTGCGGCTTTCGTACGTTAGCATTACGGAGGGTTCGCAAAAAGGGAGGATGGCAATAAAGTTCCCAAACAGCGCACTTTTGCAAAGGACTGATACAGTGATGAGCAGGGATGGAAAAATTATTTTGGACGATGTGCGCCCGCAGGCGGAACTTGGGGGGATTGAGGGGATGGAAGGCGCAATGGCAACCGGCTCTGTGGGGTGGAATCGGCAGACAGGCGCAAAAATAGAGGTAAAGGGCTGCAGCGGCAACTGCCCCAACGCGTACCCGCAGCGCGAAACAGTTCAGCTGCAAAAGGCGGAATGAAAAGGGAATTCATTTTTTGCTGCGCTGCGATTCGCCCACCAGTTTCCATACGAATTCAAAGTAGTTCCAATACGCATGCGCTGCTTCCTTGCTTTCTATTAGAACCGCGACCGGAGGCTCCGTGAACCAGAGCAGAAGTGCCACCTTGTCTCCATAAACCATTGTGGATGCGGGGCCTGCGACTTCCCTCGGGGTTGTGCGGTATTTTGTAAGCGGGGAGTGCATTATTTTGCTGCCCTCTGCGCACAACTGGCGGGAGCGTATGCTGCGCTTTTTCCTCTCGCGCATGTAAGTTTTTGCATACTCCGGATAAAGCGTACGCAGCCTTCCGGAAGCGCCAAACACAACAAATTCTTTTCCCTCACGTAAAACGTCTGAAAAAACGGTTTTTATGCCCTCTTTTCCCTCGTAAACCTGCACAAGGGGCTTTTTCTTGTAGGAGTTTTGCATGCTTGAGAGGCGCGGCAGCGCCTCTTCAAGGGATTTTTGCTTTTCCAGGAGGAAATCAAGCAGCTTTTGCGGCTCTGCCGCACGGTAATAGGTTGACTTGCCCCTAGTTACATAGCTTGCAAGCCCTTTTTTCACCAAGCCGCAGAGCGAATCGTAAACGTTTGTGCGGCTCTCGTGCACAAGGCGCGCAAGCTCGCCAGCGCTTGCTTCGCCGCAGCCCAAAAGCGCAAGGTATGCGCCTGCCTCCCGCCTTGTGAGCCCAAGTTCCACTAGGGTTTGCAAGTCCATGCGCTGATTATGGGGGGATTGGAATTTAAACGTTGCCCAAAGGTTGTCCAAAACCAGACACGTGTCTGCATGCAGACAGCAAGGGAATATAGCCTATAACATGGGCAATGGGATTGCTGCGCATTAGCGAACGCTGGACTCTGCTGCAAACCCCAAGTGGTAAAAATGATTGCTACCCCCCTTAGATGGCTTCTTATGGCAGGGGTGGCTGCGTGCGGCTGCGCCATGATTGCAAGCAACGACATGAATGCGCGGGCGTTTGCGTTTGTAATATCCATAGTGCTCTGGCAGGCACATTACGTGCTCATGATGTACGAGGCAGATTTGCTTAGGTCTGCAGGCATGAAAAGCAAAGAGGCAAAAAATGCCGTGGAAGCCGGGAAAAAAGAGCCCGTCTAGTTTTTGGGGATTGGGGCACGGGGGTTTGCGTTATAAGCAAGCATTATATTGCTAGCCATTATAACTGCGTTTTATATCAAGGCAAAAAAAGGTGAGACAATGAGATATGTGGATGGATACGTATTGCCTGTCCCAAAGAAAAACCTGCAAAAATACCGCAGCATGGCAAGGGAAGGGGGGAAGCTTTGGAAGAAATGCGGCGCGCTTGAATATTTTGAATGCGTTGGGGACGACTTATACCCAAAAATGGGCGGCATGAGCATTGCAAAGTTCCCAAAACTCGCCAAGGCAAAGCCCAATGAAACGGTGATTTTCTCCTTCGTTGTATTCAAATCGCGCGCGCACCGCGACAGCGTGAACCGCAAGGTAATGAAAGAGATGGAGGAATACCAAAAAGGGGAAAAGAAAAAAATGGAGATGCCCTTTGAAGTGAAAAGGATGGCTTACGGCGGATTCAAGGCAATGGTGGATTTGTAAATTGGAGGGATAAAAATGGCAAAAATGAATCCTGTGGTGCACTTTGAAATGCCTTATGAGAATGGAAGGCGGCTTGCGGAATTTTACTCAGAAGCATTTGGATGGCAAATGAACATGCTTGGAAAAGAGATGGGGGACTATGTGATTGCAGCAACTACTGAAACCGATGAGAATAGGATGGTGCAGAGGAAAGGCGCGATAAATGGCGGCTTTTTCCCAAAAACTGCAGATTCCGCGCAATGCCCCTCCGTTGTCATTGAGGTGGACGACATAAAGGAGTCCATGGGGAAAATTGCGGCTGCCGGCGGCAAAGTTTTGGGCGAGCCAATGGAAATCCCAAACGTAGGGCAGTACGTATCGTTCAAGGACACCGAAGGGAACCTTGTGAGCATCATTCAGCCGCTTAGAAAATAGAAGTGCGGCATCTGCTTCTTCAAACCTGCGCCGCTTTTATAATGCTTTTGCGCGAGTATGATGCACATTTGCGTTTTCGGGGTGGTTTGCATGGGAAA
>Ga0172369_10005785_pt1 | contig 15069 bp, 12 predicted proteins | sample LakKiv25m_FD_114539 | JGI IMG/M metagenome (GOLD analysis project Ga0172369, IMG submission 114539) | Freshwater microbial communities from Kabuno Bay, South-Kivu, Congo - kab_022012_11.25m | ecosystem: Environmental > Aquatic > Freshwater > Lake | place: Democratic Republic of the Congo...
AAAAACAGGACGAGGGCGGGAAAGAATAAATTATTTATTACAAGAAACTATAAAAAATTTGAAGATTAAAATAAAAAAAGATAGTTTGGAGGGATGCCAGAGCGGTTTAATGGGACAGTCTTGAAAACTGTTGTGGGTTAATAGCCTACCGTGAGTTCGAATCTCACTCCCTCCGCCAGTTGGAAAATTGCATAATAAATGATAAATAAATTATCAAAGGAGGTTATAAAACAATGAAATTTATTCTTACCAGACATGCCACAACAGAATGGAATTCGGCGGGTCGTATCCAAGGACAAACCGATATCAGTCTTAGTCCGCAAGGAAAAATTGAGGCAGAAGAACTTGCAAAGTTACTCTCCGATGTTGGCATAAATCTTATAGTTAGTTCTGATCTTAAGAGGGCGAGCGAAACCGCGGAAATTATTAACGCTTCGCTCAATGTTCCTTTACAGCTTGAACAGAGATTGCGCGAATGCTCCTTTGGCAACATCGAGGGGCTAACGAAGCAACAAGCGATAGAGAAATATGGGCTCTCGATGGAGCCGAATTGGGAAGACCAACATTGTGCTTATGACTTTCGGCCTTTTGGAGGTGAAAACCGAGATGATGTTTTTCAGCGTCACGTCCAAACTTTACAATCACTTTCTAATGAGAGACTATATAGCACGATACTCCTAATGGGACACGGCCGAGGGCTAAACACGCTTCTTGCCGGACTCGGACAATTTCCCGATCTTAAACGAGGAGAATATAGGATAATTGAATACGCCTCCCTCTAAATCATTCAGCTTCGTTCTAACGAAGCTGCTTTTATAAACATCTCAAATTTGTATTCCGCTAAAAAAATTAAATTATTTACCCTTTCGCCACCACTAACCCCCAGACCGTCTTTGCCCCCGCCTCTTTTAAAACTTGCGCGCAGGATTCTAAAGTCGCGCCGGTAGTCGCCACATCATCCACTATTACTATATCTTTCCCGTCTAAATTACCGCCTCTCCAGGAAAAACTATCAGCCACGTTTAACCGGCGTTCTGCTTCTTTCAAAGACGCTTGTTCGCGCGTACGCTTAATGCGCCGCAGGCTTTTGTCATTAAATTCCAGCCGGCAATAATCCGCTACCGCCCGCCCTAAAATGGCCGCCTGGTTAAAGCCGCGCCAGCGCTCCCGCCGCGGATGCAGCGGCATCGGCATTACTACAATATCTTCTTTTCCTTTTAAAATCGGCGGGAGATTATTTTGGCCGGCAAAAGCCCCGCCGAGCCACGCTAGCGCATGGCTTTGCTCTTTTCTCTTTTCTAAAAATAAAATTAAAAATTCGCTTAATTCTCGGCCGATTTCATAGGCCAAGCGGTATTTAAAAGATTTAATCGCCCGCCGCAATAACTCGCTATTATAATCTCCGGCTATCAACACGCCGTCTAAATTATACCTGCCGCGGCAACGGGCGCAAAATTCGCCATAAACGGTTGGCATTTTGCAACTAAGGCAACAATTTTTTTCGTTAATGACTATCTTTTGCCGGCAATCCGCGCAAATCCATTTACCCTCCCGCCCGCAACTCAGGCATTCTACCGGAAAAATAAGATTAATAAAAAATTGGAAGGCCTGCTCGGCCCTCTGTTTGAAATTAAAATACATGGCTCAATTGTTAAATGGTTAAATTGCTACAAATAATATTAATATCGTTGCGCAACAATTTAACAATTTAGCAATGAAACAGCGAAGTAATAGCGGGACAATTAATCTTAAAATAACTGCGGACATCAAACAGCGAGAGGTAAATGTATTTTATAGCCAAGTTATCCTATCTACTTTCCAAACCCCCCCTTCCTTAACCATAACTATTTGAGCGGTTTGGGCAAAGGTGCGCATATTCGCGCTAGTACCAGTAGATTCGCGCCGCTGAGTGGCAACGGAAAATTCCGCTCGTCCGGCAGTATTATTAAATTCTGCCGTCTCCGTGGTAATCGCTTTGGTGGTAATGCCGTAATAAATATCACTTGGACTGTTCTGCTGTCTCGCCTGTTCAATGTAATTATCGGCCCAGATCTGCAGGGAACGGGACATAAATATTTTTAAATCGCGAATATTAACATAGCCGGATTGGTTAGAATAACTGCCATAACGTTCCACAAATGAGGCGGCTAAACGCTTTAGGTCGTCTTCCGTAACCTCGGCTTGACGAATGGCCGTTTTCGGCGCAACGGTTGTTGCGGGCAACGAAGATGTTTGTGTTTGTTCTGCCGGCTGTTCTATAACCGGCGCCGCCTGCTCTTTAACCGGCGCTAAAAACATAAAATAAATTAGACTGATCAAAATAATCAGCGCGAAAATTATTATTAAGATGGCTGCGAGTCTTTTGCCGTTCATAACGGTATAAATTTCTAAACTTTTTTATTAATTTATTGATTTATTAGTTTATTAAGACTGTAATCAATAAATTAATAAAATAATAAACTAATAAATTATTAATTAGAAATTCGTCATTTTATTTTTCTTCTTCTTGCTCTTGATTCATCTGCTCCTCAAACTCCCGCTTCGCTTCTTCAATTTCCAATAATTGCCGCGGGTCAGTTGTGATTAGCTGGTCTTCGGTATAAGAGGCAACAATTTTTATGGCCGCGTGCTTGTTGCCGGCAAAAAATATTCCCTCCCCCACGCCACTTTCTAATAACAAATATTTTTCCCCCTCGGTTAAATTAAAAGTTTTTTGCACCAAATCAATCGCGGACGGCGACTGGCGCAGCAATAACTGCAAAGCGGCGTTATTCACTATCGCCTGCCCGTATTGGGAGAGCAAAAAATCATTGACGTCTTGGGTGATGGTGGTAACTCCCAAATAGTATTTGCGGCAACGCTTGACTAAGGCGTAAATAAATTTAGCGGAATCTTCGTGCTGCATCAGCCACCAGGCCTCGTCTATCACCAGCGTCCGGCGCCGCAGCTCGCTCCGTACGACGTTCCAAATATAGTTAATAATCGTATAAATGGCTATCGGGCGCAACTCATCCTCCAAATCGCGCACGGAAAAGCAAACTAATTGATTATTCATCTCCACGGTCGTCTGGCTGTTCAGCAGGCCGGAAAATGTGCCTTCGGTATATTTTTTCAGCCGCAACGCCAAATCCGCACCCCCTTCCATGCCGCTTAATATATCCTGGAAATCGGATAAAACCGGCGCCTCCGCTTTGGACAAATCAGTTTCGGCCGTAATGTCTTTTTTGGCATATGTCTCTAGCAACGCTTTGTCTAAAATTGAATCTTCCTGCGTGGAAATATTGCCTCCCAGCATAATGCGCATCAGGCCTTTAACGCTGATGACGGCGTTGCGAATAATATCTTCCGGACGCGAGCTGTCGCCGATTGAGCGCGGCAGGTCAAAGGGGTTGATTTTATTTTCGCTCGCCAAAGAAATATTAATATAAGTTCCGCCGACCGCGTCGCACAGGTGTTTATATTCTTTTTCCGGGTCAATGATAATCACTTCCGCCCCCATCATCAGGCTGCGCAACACCTCTAGTTTAATGGCATAACTTTTGCCGGCGCCGGAGGTGGCGAACACGACAAAATTAGCGTTTTGCAAAGAAAAGCGGTCAAACAGAATTAAACTATTATTATGGCGGTTAATGCCGTATAAAATGCCGTTATCGCTGGTTAAATCGCTGGAAATAAAAGGGAAAGATGAGGCGACCGGCGAAGAATTCATATTAAACGGTATTGACAATTCATCGTTATTCAGAGGCAAAGTTGAATTAAAACCCTGCTCGGCCTGATAATAAACTTTTTTGGAATAAACCAGGCGCGAACCAAAAATATTTTCTACCGTGTCCGTCAGCTTATCTAGTTCTTCCTGCTTATCGGCGTACAAGGTGACGTACAAAGCAAATTGGAAAAATTTTTCCGTTCCCTGCGTCAAAGCGTCGCGCAGCGCTTCCGCGTCGCGCAAGGCCGTTTCTCGGATTGGATCGCGCGCGGCGCCTTTTTCCGCGTCGCTGACAATCTGCGCCTCCAGATTGCCCACTTTCTTTTTAAGCTGCTTTAAAATAATGCCGCTCGGCACTGGATAAAAAAACATCGCCACATCAAAGGTTTCGTTTAAATTAATAATCGGCGCAAACCAGCCGACGCTGATGTAACGCGGATAATTGATGACAAAAATAGTGCGAACGAATTTGTCCCCCAGTTTTATCAAATTCGGTTTAATCTCCAAAGCGGCCGGAGCGATAATGTCGCGCACATTAATCTCGCCGCGCCTTAGCGCCCGCTCTTCTTCTACCGCCTCTTTGACCGCTGCCGGCGACGCCTGCTCCTGCGCTGTAAGAGCCGCCGCTTCCTGCTTAGCAGCAGCGGCGGCCGCCTGCTCTTGCTGTTGTATTTTTTTCGGATCAAACATAAATTAGTCAAAAGTCTATAAAGTCCATAAAGTCAAAAGTCATTAACCTAAAGTCTTTATGGATCCTGATGGTATTTTTGATATTTCTATTGTCATACGTAAATATTCCTTCGACTTTATGGACTTTCAACTTTATGGACTAACTAGTGGCCCATTAACTTTTCCACCTCCACTAATTTTTCATTGGGAGAGGTGTCGGGATTATAAGTATTATACATCAGTTCTATTATGCTTTGGGTGTCTAAAATTGCTGTTTGCAAGCCGATACTTAACAAACCACCGGCTATTTCCTCGGTACGGGCAACTAATGCTTCGCGCCGGCGGGCAAATTTTTCTTCTTTCAGGCGAATTAAAGTAGCTGGCTTTAACGTTTCCAGCAAACGCGAAAAAAAACTTTTTTGTTTATTAGACAGAGGATTGTAAGTTACTACCGCGTAAAACCGCTTATTCATAATTTTGCCCAAACTGATTAACTCCTTAATATAGCTTAAATATTCCGCTGTCTGGACGCGTAAAAGTTCATTAGTCTGCTCCCGCTGCTTTTTTTCCAACATTTCCAAATAAGAGTCAATTTTAAATTCGCGCGATTGGATTACTATCTGCAAAGGATATTCTAAATTATTCAAAAAACTCACATAAGCGGACACAATAGCATTTTGTTCATCTTCCGACTTTAGGGCAAAATTAAAACTGGAAACTAAAATTATGGACCGCATCGTGCCGTCTTTCATCACTATTACATTATCCCTAACCTCGGCAATATCCAGATATTTCTGCGTGGAAGTGGAAATTTTGCCACTGGCTAACTTATTCTTAGTAGGCATAATAATTAAATTTTCAATTTCAGAATTTTCAATTTTCAAACAATTAGTTAATTTTAAAATTTTGAAATTGTTTAAAAATTGAAAATTTTGTCTTTTTACTTCTAACTTCTTACTTCTATATCCTCGTCTCCTCCCTGATACGCTCCCCCCGTATCAACCATTAAAGCCACCTCGGCTAATTTGGAGCGCGAATAAAGCGGTTTGGGTTGGATTTTAGCTATCTGTTTTATCTCCATCTTTTCTTCCCGCAGTTCCTTTCCTGCCCTGCCTGCTTGATTGTTCCAAATGCGTACTTTCGGCTTCTTTACAGTTTGAAAAACATTCAAGATAAAATAATGGAACGGCCGGCCGTTAATCCGCAAAAAAGCGATTATTCCGCCAACGCCAAAACATACAACCGCTAAAGTAACAAACAAAGCAAAATCAGATAATTTATAAGCAATAGCAGATAATAACATACAGGTCAGCATGATGACAAACTGCCGCACTGTTATGGGTCCAAAAATCTTATCTTCCACGTCAATAAATTGGGGAACGGTAAACTGCTGCACAAAATCAATTTTCAATTTTCAATTTTTAATTTTCAATTTTATGCGTAATTATGAATTTGAAAATTTGGTTATTGAAAATTGTTTAGAAATTAAGAATTAAAAATTTTAAAATTATACTCGTAATTTCCGGTTCAACTCCAGTATAGCATTAAACTCTTCTGCCGTTAAAATATCTTTGCGTTTAACCGCCTGTTCTTTTAACAAGTCTCCCACCTGTTTCCCGGTTTGCATCGCTTCCCGGCCCAAAGCGACATAGCTTTGGTAAATCGGGCTGCGGCGCCAGGCATTTACTCCCTGCTGGCGGCGGGTAAAGCTTTCCTGCTCCAATAACTTTATCTTGTTTTGAATCTTGCTCGCTATAACCTCCGGGCTGCCGCCCAAACGGCGAAAATTTATCAAATCCAAATTAGCCAGCTCTTCTACCGGACCTTGCAAACGGCTGGATGGACGGGTGATATCTTCCATCAGCGGTTTATCCGGGACATTTGCCGCCCGAGGCCTGGCGACGCGCATTACCGGCGCCGGCATTGCCGCCTCTTCCTTGTTGGATGCGGCTATGCCTGAACGCTCTTTTGGTTCCGGTTCTTTAATGTGGCTCGCAATGTGGTCCGCGGCTGGTGCGGCAACTTGTGCGGCGGATGGCGGCAATAATTTTTTATCTTCTGTTCCACTTATCAGCTTCTCTGATTTTGCCGCTTCATCAGCATCTGCGGCCGCTTCCAGTTCCGCTATAATTTCTTCAACTAATTTATTTTTATCATCATCTTGTTTATTGCCAGTTGTTACTGGCGCTTTATCCTGATTTGTTTGCGCCATTGGTTTGAGCGCTGAAAAATCATATTCTACATCCCGCGTCTCCTCCCAAGACTGCGGCGTCGGTTTAGCTAACGGATGCGCCTCATTAGTTATTTTACCCTGCGCCAAATTTAAAATTGCTTCCGCCTGCTTTTGCGCCAAACCCAAACCTCCTGCCGCGGCTTCTTTCATTAATGCCTCGCGGGCGGAAATAAAATCCCTGATGCCCTTTGAAAACGACTTTAAAATGGCCCGCAGCCGGACTTGAGTCAGCTCGTCTTTCCCGGTCGCTCCCAACACACTCAATACTTTAGGCATAACTACCTTTAACTTCTCATCAAACTCATTAATCAGCCGTGCATTTACGGCTAGATGTCCACCATTATCCGCTGATTTTAAATTTTGGATTTTAGATTGTGGATTTCCTAATGCCTGTGTTGTATTCTGCGTTCCATGCGTTCCTCCGTCCCTTGTCCCTTCCTGTTTCCAAATTCCCAAATATTTTTTTACCGGCGCGAAAATTTTTTCCGCGAGCTCCGCCTGCAATGCCGCTGCCTGCCGCTGGTCTAATTTATGGTCGCGCACTAAAACCGGCGCCACCTGATCCCACGGCGTTTCCTTAATCATTATTTTAATCGCCAAAACGGCCAAATCCACGCCGTATTTATTTTCCAGCTCGCCGACAGTTCGCATTGCCGCGGGTGATGACACCACTGCTTGCAGCTCTTTGGGCAATTTATTAAATTTTGTTAAATAATCAAACATATATTATTGTCATTGCGAGTCCCGCATTCTTGCGGGGCGAAGCAATCTATGTTAGCTTGTATTGCTTTTTCGCTATTCAATACACTGGACAACATAGCAACCCCCTGTTCAGTGAAAACATATGGCAAATATTTACTATGTTCCCCTCTCTTTAAGGTCGCAAATTGTGACTTTAAACAATCTCTTGCCTCTTGTTTTGTAAGTTGAAACATAAAATCTTCCGGAAATCTATGTTTATTTCTTTTAGATTTTGGAATTTAATTCTTCATTCTTCAGTTTTAATTCTGCATTTTTCTAATTTCTTCTTCCACCGCTCTGCGCTCCAGACTGCCGGCCGGATACTGGTCCGCTAATGCTTGTAATTCCCGCCGTTGCGTTTTTTCTTTGTTTGGCGCGCTCGCTTCCTGTTTAACATCCGGCTGCCCTGCTTTATAACTTTTAACTTTAAACTTTTCCTCCTCTGCCATGGGAATTATCTCCCAGCCTTCGCCGGTTTGATTCGGCATGCTTTGCGGAAAAAAGGCCAAATTGCGATATAATCCCAAAAGTTTTCTGACTGCCGCCTTTTCCGCCTCGTCTAAATTTTTAATATTGCCGCTGGATGTCAGGTAGCGGGATAATTTTAAATTATCCGGTATCTCCGCGCCGTATTGCTTAATAAAATCTTTCAGCCAATGGCCAATCGTCGGCCGCGCCGGCTTGCCGTCCAAAATAAAATTTTTATGGGTTAATTTTTCTTGATTGCCGCGGATAATATTAGCCGCATCTTTGCCAAAAGATCCGTCTTCCGCCAATAACTTGATTAAGATTAAATTATAATCCTCAAAATATTCATCGCTTTCGCTTTGCAATAAGACAGCTAAAGAATTTTTAAACATTTCCAAAGCATCTTGTTTTTCAATTTTTAAATTAAGCGCGCGCGGTTTAGCCGGCTCTATTTTTGGCGCTGGCGGCTGATATTCTTTATTTTCTTCTGCAATTTCTTTCTGCCATTCAGCCTCTTCCGCTATAACCGCTTTTTTTTGTTCTTCTATATATTTTTCATATATTTGCGGATCGCCGCCTAAAAATTTTATATAGCCGGCTACATCCTCTCCCAGCCAATCTTGAATTATTAACAGCCGCATGCCGGCGATATCGCATGCCATTTTTTTTGCCGTCATCTCATCTAGTCCGAATTTTTCTTTGAGTATGCTGATTAAATTTTTTAAAGACACTTCCTTAAAAAACAAACTGCTAATTAAATCTGTGTGTTTTATAATATCATCGCCTGCAACGCCATATTTTTCGCAAATAAAAACATTCAACTCCGCCGCTTTCATGGAAGTTAAATAATTCTTAACGTCGTTTGACAAATGATTTTTTTTATTTTTATAATCTCTCATAGTATCATGAAATTATTGATGATAAATCAGAATCGCCTTGAATTTTTTTGTAATTTGCGGCAGCATCTTTGTTTCCCGTGTTAGCTGCGTCTGATATCGCACCAACTATTTCTTTTATCAATTCCTCTGATTCCCCAGTCTTATATAAAGACTTAACTTTTGCTGAAGAAACGTTTCTACCTAACCCTTTCTTAATAGTATTTATCATGTCATTAGATGTAAGGGTGCCTTGAACGCCACCCACAATTTGAACTTTAGCTGCTGACATTATTTTCTGCGCCTCTGCTGGGTTAAACATTTTCTTGCTAATTTTTGCCAAATCACTTGCTTTTGATCCTTTAACATATTTATTCAAAGCATTGATTTGATATTTACCATCCTTATCTGTAAATGCTGTTATGTAATCTCCGGTAATTTTGGCATAATTTTTTGCAAATTTATCCAGTTTGCCGGTGGATTTATTATATATACCTTGTTCTTCTGCGCCGATACTTTCTTTCAGCCCAACTTTAACCGCTTCCTTGTGGCTATTGCTCTTTTTGCTGACAGTTTTCATTAAGTCATCAAATTCATCTCCTTCATAGTCAGCTACCGCCTTAATGAATTCTTTATCCTTATAAGCATCTTTAGATTGCTTGGACAAATCAATTTTTCCACTATCCACCCTGTCTTTAAATTTAGCAATGTCATTATTATGATCACTTGCGTCCAAATTATAGGCAATATGAGCCTGTCTCTTATCAACTTGATCATCAAATTTATCACGCAATAATTTATTGCCGCTTAAAGCCGAGCGGGCTTTGTCAATATTATTTTTATTTTTAAATCCTTCTTTAACAGCCAAAGTTAAAGCCAAAGCCATTTTTTCGGTATTGGAAGTGGTGGCATCTTCCATCCTTCTTAACATTTCGCTGGTGGTTAAGTGCTTATCCGCGATATCTTTCTGGGCTTTGTTAATCTGCTCCTCTTGCGCCCTTTCGGAAACAATTTTCGCGCCGCTTTGCGCGCTATGCCAAGCATCCAGCCAGGCTGATTTCGCGTCTCCCATTTCTGCTACCTCTTGTCCATTATGCTTCAAGATATTTTTTTTATCATCCTCATCCTCAAATTTACCAGAGTCGTTTAATTTATAACTTTTATTTTCATAGCTTAAGCGGGCGTTAACGCCTTCCTTTTTCTTGTCTTGATTAAAGTCCCGTAACGCCGTATTTAAAGATTCGTTTTTGCTCATTTTGCGGCTCACCCAGCTGCCGATATTTCTTACATTCATTAAAGCGGCGGCGCCCGCTCCCACTAGCCCTTTTTCTCCTAAAGTAATTCCTTTGCCTGCTAAACCGGGAACTTTGCCTATTAATCCCGTGGCCTTTTTCCCTAGATATCTATCCGCAAAACTAGCTCCCGCTAGTCCAAGGCGGCCGGCTGTTTTTGCGCCGCCCAAAGCTACTCCGCCCACGAGTTTCTTTCCTAATCCGGTTGTAAATCCTTTCCCTTTTTGTATCCACCCCATTCCCTTCCCCGCCATCTGTCCGGCAAAACCGCCCATTTGTTGCGTTACCATCAGGCCGCCGATTAAAAGAGCGATAGTAATCAAAAATCTTTGCAAGTTCTTCTCGCAAAATAAAGCGTTAATGCCGGCGCACATTTCTGTTACTTGCGGTTCAGTAGCTGTTCTTTGAATGGATTTTCGCTGATCCGCGATGCTCTCAATCAAACTGTTAGACGAGGTAGTAGCCGTATTGAGGGCAAGCCAAATAAAAAAAGCAAGCATCGGACCGACTATTACCTGTTTGGTAAAGTCTCCCCAAATCTGGCTGGTGTATTTTTGCGCCGCTGGAAAAGCGCTGCCTAAAAATACAAATGGCGACAGAATAGTATAAACCCACAACATAATGACGCGCATTAACAGCACCGCCACTAAAACTATCATTAATACTAACGTAATAAGCATGGCTACTAAACCAGCCACAATTGCTCCTAAGACCGCCATGGTGCCAATGGCGCTTGATGATGAGTCAATACTCAAGTACTTATCAATTTGAAAAATCTGCACAAACTGCGAAGGACCGCCGACCGCAAAGCTATTTACAAAAGTCATCATTATTACCTGCCCAAAATCAATAATTAAACCAAAAATAGTGCGGGAAAAATTTATTAAAACAGCCGCAATAATTAATTTAGGCAGCGCTTTTTTAAATTGATAACTTTCTATGCGTAAAATAGTGGCGAAAGCAATCATTAATAGTATTAATACGAAAAACATGTTGCATAAATCTCTTACCACTACCCAACCTTTAACAACAGTGTCAACGTTAATAAAGTCATTGTAGCCGGCAATACTGACTAAAATGGAAACCATCACGCTTAATAGTACTCCGGCAACATAAGCGAATGGATAAACTATCCAGGAAACAACAGTAATAACGGCGTCGGAAACATTGTGGGTTGAGTCACTAATTGTTTTTTGAACTGTATTCTCATCGCCAAATGGAGTTTGTTTTAGTGGAAAATCAACATCAACAGCATTTGCTCCATGCAATCCAATAAAAAATATGGAACTACTAATAACAAAACAAATTAATATAATAACTGATCTTATTAAATTTTTTTGTGCAAACTTTTTCATAAACTCTATTCCCGGCGTAATAACTCTAATACCCCAGCCGAGCCAAATGTTATACAAAAATTTATAAAGTGCAGCTAAGGCTCCAAAAATAGCTAAAATAAAATATATACTAAAATAAATCAATAAGTACTTTTATTGCTGTCCAGCCCAAATTCCAAATAGCCTGCCAAAGCATTATTAATTTTCTCCACCAGCTCGCCCCCATCCAAGTAACTATCATTACTATCAGCGCCAGTACTCCAAAAATTATCACGCCGGCAATAAAATCTAACAAGATTAACAACATTGCCTCGGCAATTCCGGCATTTTTACTTAAAACTTTACTAGCTTCTCCGCCCGCTGCTTCCAGTTTTTTTGGCGCCCATTCCTGCCCCAGCTTGCAAAATAATTTTTCGCCCAGCACGAAGCGCAGAAATACATGGATATTTATATAAATCAAGGTTAAGCCGAAAGTATCAATTAAGTTAAGCCACGCCCCTTTTAAAAGCCAGCCTGTTCCCGCTTTAGCCGTTTCCGCTCCGGCTGTTCCCTCTTTCTTTTCTCCTTCTTTATCCTCTTTTTCCCGCTCTTGCTTTTTAGCCTGCAACACCTGCTCGCGCAAACTCGCGCCCGCTGCCTGCTGATCTTTAGTATCTGGTATCTGGTAATTAGTATTTGATGTTTGGTATCCAGTATCCGGTATGTTTTTGTTTTTAGACTGTTCCGAATGTGCCGGAATATCCCGCAGTTGCGCCGGCGCTATAACTGGCTGTTGATTTTTACTTGTTATTTGCAACTTCTTACTTTGCAGCGTCCGCGTTGCTAAATCTTCCTGCGCTTTCCCCGCTAAATTTTTTCCCGCCAATAGATCATTAATTGTGAGTATTCCGGCTTCCGGCATAAAAATTAATTTTCAATTTTAAAATTTTTAAATTAACTAATTGTTTAAAAATTGAAAATTATGAAATTACAAAATTATATTTCATATTCATTATACCACGAATTAGTAATTAGTAGCTGGTAGCTGGTATTTAGTAGCTGGTATCTGGTAGCTGGTATTTAGTATTTAGTATTTTATATACTGGATACCAGATACTGGATACTAAATACTAAATACTGAATACTGGATACTAGATACTAACTACTGGATACTAGATACTATTCTTTATTTTCTTCAAACCGCTTATCAACTTACTAACCCTCACTGTTTGTTGAGCTACATTTTGAAAATCATTTTCTGCTAAATATTTTAAATCTCTGCCTATTAACAGTTGGTTCTGCAATTCCGTTAATGATCCAAGAGCAATAGTATAAAACTTACATTTATCTTTAACGCTGTTTCTGCTAAAGCCCTCGGCAATGTTAGAACTAATGGAAATAACGGCGCGCCTGATCTGGGATGTTAAACAAAACATTTCTTCTTTAGGAAAACTTTTTGTTGCTTTATAAACTGACAATACTAATTTATGCGCTTCCCGCCAAGCTATCAAATCGGTAAAAGATTTTATTTTTGATTTACTTTCCATACCAAATACTAAATACTAGATACTGGATACTGGATACTAAATACTAAATACTGAATACTGGATACTAACTACTAACTACTGGATACTAAATACTAATCACGGTTTTACCACAATCGCCCTGCCAAACTTTGTTACGCCACTATCGCTCGGCGGCGTATTTTGTCCTCCATCCCCGCTATACCAGCCCCAGTTGTCGCGAATCCAAATACTTATCACTGGACTACAACTGTCATTACTGCAATTAGTTTTTTTCTTTAACAAATCCCAATAATCATAAAAATGATAAAAAGAAAAAGGCGCATCCATACTCGGCCGGCTGCGCAGTTCCGCGCCGGAAATGGAGGTGGTATAGCCGTCGCCCCAATTCACCCGCACTTCGGTTAAAGGCAGCTGGTCGTTATCTACGGCAGTCGTAAATGTCAGATGCGCGAGCGGATTAGCTGCAGTTAACTCTGTATTATCAACTTTTATATTTTCTACTTTTGGCTTAATGGCGCAGTAATATGGATTTTGGCCGTTAGATAAATCATGACCTTCGCCATATTTCGCTGTGTCTATCGCAGGCCTTATGTCTTTACATTCTGTTGTTGGCGGGTTCCAAATTGAGCTATTATTCTGGAAATAACCGCTACCCGTTCTGCACTGCGCATCATTACTGCATGTTAAATTATTATCATTATCACACACTCCTAAACACGTTCCATTGGAGGCCGGGATAGTAACAGTTTCCGTTTTTGTTTCGCATGTGCCGCTTATGGTCTGACATATACTATCATCGGGATTGCCGGCGGCGTTAAAACATTCCTTATTAATTAAAGGTCCTGATAAACATGTACCATAAGTAGCGCTGCCGACGTTCTTATCACAAACATACGAATCTTTGTTGATATCAACATAATTCCAGCAATTTGCCAAAAAATTACTATCATCGCAAGCGCGGCCGGGATTTAAAGTATACGCAGCGCACCTACTATTCGCGCAATCATCCGCTGAGTTTGCCTTACAAAGATCCAAACCACTACTACAATCTTTATTGTCTTTTACGCCTCCTGCGCATACTGACGTTGTAATAGTTTGAGGATATTCAGTAATAACACACTGTGTTTCATCGCCTATAGTACTGCAACTTTTACTTGAATCATTGCTGCATTTTAATACTTTTACACCACCAAAAGTCCCTACACAATTTTGATTTCCTGCATTCCATTTCCATTCCCAAATACCAAAACTCTTGGCGAATAGTTTCTTTAATTCATCAATTATAAATTGATACCTAAATCTCGCCTGCCCATTCGGCTCTCCGGCCACCAAAGGGGCTTTGTCGTTGCCTACCGCAACCCACTGCATGGGGTTATCAGCCGGCGCCGGATAAGCAATGGAACCAAAAGGATAAAGGTCGCTTTCATAACGGCAACTAGCTCCGATATTATTTAAAGCGTCTGTGCAACTCAAATCCAAACTGCTTCCCTCCTTTATTCTACTCGACCAAACTTTATTTTGACCGATTGGCGTTATGGTCTGAACTAACTCAGTAGCCACCGTTTCTTGAGCCGCGCTAGATGTCTTGAGAATAGAAATATTGACAGTGGAATCGTTAGTAAAATATAATTTTTGGACTTCCTTAACGGCGCATAATTCCTCAGCGCCCCAATATTTATTGCCGGCTTGATGTATGCTTCCAAAATACTTTACAATCTCATCACTTGCCTGCCCTCCCCTACCGACAACAAAAGGCAATTGTGATTGTAATTCAGGGGTTAAATTTTTTATAATAGGGTTAATTGTTACCCAATGAGCGTAGCATCCTCTTCTCTCTGTATCCCAGCCATCCCCTTTTTGCCAACCAGCTGGCAAATTATCGCAACAACAGTTTGAGCCTTCATTTTCTTTACTGTAAACATGAGCATATCCTTGTTTATCAATACAAAATCCGCATTTTGATATTGTACCTGAACTGCCGCACTCATTTGCTGTTAACGGCTCTCCATCACAGTCGTTGCCGGCATGCCATATGAAAGTTAGAGGTGGGTTACCAGAAGAAGCACAATAATTTTCCGTCTTTGTAGTATAATACACCGGATACCTGCCACTATACGCCGCGACCTGCTCGTCAAAACCGTCGCCGCGCACTTGGTCAATCGGCCACCACAAGAGGCAGGCATTGGGATTTCCCGGATTACGGTCATATTGCAGGCAGTAGCCGTACCAGCCCTTTTCCCTGATTC
>Ga0172369_10005788_pt1 | contig 15067 bp, 17 predicted proteins | sample LakKiv25m_FD_114539 | JGI IMG/M metagenome (GOLD analysis project Ga0172369, IMG submission 114539) | Freshwater microbial communities from Kabuno Bay, South-Kivu, Congo - kab_022012_11.25m | ecosystem: Environmental > Aquatic > Freshwater > Lake | place: Democratic Republic of the Congo...
GATCTTCATCCAGCCCGGCGCCTGGACCGCGTCGGTGTGCAGCATCACCCGGTGCCGCCGCTCCCGCGCATACCGCCGGATGATTTCGCCCAGTTCCCGGATCGGCTGCACCGTCCCGACTTCGTTGTTGGCCAGCATCACGCTCGCCAGCACCGTCTCCGGCCGCAACGCCGCTTCGAACTCCGCCGGTGAGACCCGCCCGTGCGCGTCGCACCCGATCGTCGTCACTTCGAATCCCAGCTCCTCAAGCGCCTGCGCCGTGTGCAACCCGGCATGGTGCTCGATCGCGGAGGTCACGACGTGGTTCCCCGCCCCTGCCCGCCGCATCGCGTACCCGATTCCCAGCAGCGCGGCGTTGATGCTCTCCGTTCCACCGCTCGTGAAGATGATCTCCGGCGCCCGCGCCCCCAGGCAGCCCGCCACCTGCCGCCTCGCGTCATCGACTGCCGTCTGCGCGTCGCGTCCCACCTCGTACAACCCGCTCGGGTTCCCGAACCGCCCGTCGAGGAACGGTAGCATCGCCTCCCGCGCCTCCGCCCGCAGCGGGGTTGTCGCAGCATGGTCCAGGTAGATCATCCCCGAAAGCGTACCAAACCCGGGGCAGAGCCATCTGCGTTGAGGCCAAGCCCCACCCGGCGTAGTCTCGACCCGTGCCTGAAGAATCCCTGCTCACGCCCGAACTCCGCGCCTTCGTCGGCAAGTCCACCACCCCGGTCCCGGTGCAGGTCACTGCGCAGGCCGTGCGCCGCGCCATGGACGTCTTCTATGGCCACCACCGGCGCACTATCGCCCCCGGCGACCCCGTTCCCGGAGTCGTCATCGCCGCCCTCGTCCCCGACTCCGATGATCCGCTCGATTTCCCCAGCCCGCTCCCCAACGGCATCCTCATCAGCGACGAGTGGCAGTTCGAGCGCCCACTCCGCCTCGGCGAGGAACTCCAGGCCCAGAACACCATTGCCGACGTCAGCGAGCGCTTTGGCGGCCAGTTCGGCTACAGCATCTACACCCGCTTCGAGATGCTCCTGCGCGACGACACCGGCGCCATCGTCGCCCGCAGCGGCCGCACCATGATGAACTACGACGCCCGCAATGCCCGCGGCGGAGGCGAAGGATGACCGCCACCTTCGGCTCCCTGCACGAAGGCGACGAGCTGACCCCCCTCGATGTCCGCCCCGACCTCGCCCAGATCATCCGCTTCTGCGGCCTCTCCTGGGTCTTCCCCCCGTTCTTCTACGACGTCGACGCCGCCCGCGCCCAGGGCATGCCCGGGACCCTCGTCCCCGGGCCCTTCAAGCTCGGCCTCATCTGCCGCGCTGTCGAAGAGTGGCTCGGCGACGCCGGGTTCGTTGTCACCGTCCGTGCCGCGCACCGCCGGCCCGACATCACCGGCCGTCCCATCACTATCGCCGGTCGCGTCGCTCGCGTCTTCGAAGAGAACGGCCGGCGTCGCGCCGACCTCGAACTGGTCATCATCAACCAGGACCGGGAACCCTCCGGGCGCGGCTTCGCCACCGTTGAATTCACGTCATAACCGCACCTCCCCTCTCCGGCACAGTCGGGATAGGGGCCAGGGTGAAAACCGCCTCCTCAGGCCGGCCCCGCCGCCACCACCAGCGGCAACGGGCTCGCCCGGTGCGACCGGCGCCACAGGAACAACAGCGGCGGCATCAGCACAACGCAATAGCCCGCCGAGAACAGGAACGCGGCCGTCAACGACACGTCGTCGGTCAGGAAGCCCAGCGCCGGCTCGAAGAACGCAACCTGCAGGCTGAAGCAGAGCTGCATGAGGCTCAGCACGGTCGCCCGCCGATCGCTCGGAATGCGCTCGTTCAGGTATGCGTCGATGATCGGGCGCGAGAGCCCCGCCATCATGCTCGACAAAGCGAAGAAGGCGAACGCCGGGCTCGCGTCGACCAGACCCAGCCCCGCGTAGCACCCGATGATGCCCAGGCACACCGTCAGCAGCAGCCTTCCCGTGCCCAGCGCCGCACCCACCCGGAAGGCCACCAGCGCCGCCACCACCGACGTAGCCCGCAGCGGCGCCTGCAGGATCCCGTAGAGTCCGGTGTTCACGTCGTGGTCGAGGAGGAAGGGCTGGACCAGCACCACGGGGCCAAACGTCCCTGTCAGGATGATCGCCCCGATGAGCAGGGTGTAGCGCACCGGCGGCGTCGACCAGGCGAACGAGAACGCCCCGGCAAGCCCGCGCCAGTAGTGCCGCTCTTGCCGGTCAATCTGCGGCTCGCGCATGAGCATCGTGGCCCCTATCGCTACCAGCGGCAGGATTGCGCTCACCTGCACGGTCAGGGCAAGGCTCGTCCAGCTCGCGAAGAAACCGCCGATCACCACGCCCAGCATCCCCGCCGTCAGCCCGATGCCGAACCCGCGCCCCGCGATCTTCGAGAACCGCTTCTCGTGGCCGTCCAGCTTCAGCGAGTCGTAGAGCAGTGCCGAATCCGCCCCGGACTGCATCGCCATCGCGAACGCCCAGAGCACGTAGTCGAAGAACAGCATCCAGTAGTTGGTGGTCAGCCCGAATCCCAGGATCGTGAGGGAAAACAGGCCGCACCCCAGAGCCATCACGCGTTTGCGTCCAATGTGGTCCGCCAGCGCCCCCGTTGGCGCCTGCAATACCGCCACCAGCAGCCAGAAGGGCATGTCCATGAACAGGATCCACTTCAACTCCAGGTGGCGTTGCACCACCAGGTACTTGATCCAGATGCCGGCCCACAGGCCGAAGTTCATCAGGAATCCGTACGCGTAGTAGAGCCATACGTTGCGTCGATAGTGGCCTGAAGGATTGGTGTTCACGGCGGAACGCTCAGCCTACCCGCGCACGTCGCACGGGGAAAGCGCCCCCGCCAGGCGCACGAAGCCAGCCCCCTGCAGGGGGCTGGCTTCGAAACCGCATACCGTCAGACTAGCGCCGCCGGGCGAACGCTACTTGAAGAGGTTTTCCAGGCCGCCCAGGTTGACGTCGTAGAATCCGCCCTCGCCGATTGCGTCGCCGGAGAAGATCCAGACGCCTGGCGCCATGCCGCTCTGGTCGGCCAGGAACGAAAGCACGACGGCGAAAATCAGAAAGCCAACCGCGTTCGCCATCACAACGTGATCTGACGAGGCCGATGTCGTCGCCTGAATGGCGTAGGTGCTCATCACAAACCAGAGGACCATCGCCGTGATCCCGATGCCAAGGCTCAGCGGAGTGATGAACATCAACAGGGCAAGGCTCAGCGGAAAGGCCGCATAGCCCATCGTCCGCAAAAGGCTCTGGATATCCGCCTGTTCCTTGAAGAACTGGACCAGCACCACGTAGACGGCGCCAACCCAAACTCCCCAGAGCACAAGCGAGAAGATCGAGCCCAGCAGGATCTCCTTGCTGACCACATCCCCGAAGGAAACGTCGATTCCGTTCGGTGCCTTGAACATGAGATAGAGCCACGCGCCAATCGCCGACAGAAGCGTGCTGACGACTGCCACGACGATCGCCGGAATCAACTCCTTCTCGTCGTCGCGCACCTCGTCGAACACAGTCGTGTCCAGCTTCGCCAGACGCACAATCCGGTTGACCATCACATTGGGGTCCATGCTGCCTCCTGCAGGTGTACCGCGAGTAGCCTTCGTGGTCCGGCGCGCACAATAGCACGCCCCGAACCGTCCGTCCTCCCGGTTTTCGCGCGAACTATAGCATAGCTTTGCAAGAGTGGAACATGTGCTTAAGCATTTTATCGATTTCCCCAAAGCCCGGGCGCCTAAAGGGGCCGCTTCGCCGCCATTCCGGACCGTCTTGGGAACTGGTCCGGGGTGGCGCCCGCCTTCCGCAACAGCACCACCGAAATCGTGTCGCTAATCTCCGCGCGCATCCGCTCGATACCGGCCACCTCGCAGTTGAGCGCAGCCAGCCCCCGCTGCGCTCCCGCCACCTCCTCCAGCACAGCGCTGCCCTTGGGCAGCGCAATCAGGCCTTCAGGAGCCGCAAGGGGCGCTGTGTACTCCAACAGCTGGCGCAGCGCTGCCACCGCCCGGCCGGTCACAAGCCCCGAAGCATCCCGCAGCGGTCCCCTGCCCGCCTCCTCCGCACGCACGGCATGAACCGTCACGTTGGCGAGTGCGAGCTCGCCCGCTGCCTCTTCAAGGAACCTCGCCCGCTTCTTCAACGGCTCCACCAGGTGCACCGCCATGCTCGGCCGCACCGCTGCGACCACCAGCCCCGGGAACCCGCCGCCGCTGCCCACGTCGGCCAGCATCTCCGTCGGCTCGTGCAACTCCGCGATCCGCAGCAGCTCCAGCGACTCCGCGTACTGCCGCCTCGCAGCCTCCTCCGCGGACACCGCGGTCAGCCGCACGCGGGGCGCCCAGTCCTCGATCAGGTGCGCGTGCCGTCGCAACAGCGGCAGCCATCGGTCTGGCTCCGGATAGCCCGGGAAGAGGCGCGGAAGGTCCGTCCACTCGAAGTCGGCCGTTCTGGTCCTCCGCCGGGCGCACGTTCCCAGGATAGATGGTAAGCTAGGTCAATGGGTCATGACTCTGCTAGCGATCATAAGCCGCCAATCACCTTGGGCGAGGCGCTCAACGAGTACCTCGAGACGCTCAAGCCCGAACTCCGTGGCACACACGCAACCTATGTCTGCAAGTACGTCGAGCACGCTGGCGAAGCCACAGCGCTCAGTTCGCTCTCCAGTTCCCGGATCGAATCGTACGCAGAAGCCCAGATTAAGGTGTCGGATCCCGCTGCAGGCGAACGTGTGACTGCGCTCAAGGCCTGGTTCCAGTTCCTGAAGAAGCACAATTACACTGAACAGAACTACGGGATCCACATCCGCGTCCGCAAGGTCGCCGGCAAGCGCACCGGCGAAGGACGAAAGGTCGTCGAGGAGAGCAACCTCGTCGAGATGACCCGCGACGGCTTTGAGGCCCTCCAACAAGAGCTCGAGCAGCTGAATGCCCGCACTCCCGAGCTCGTCACGGCCATTACCCACGCCCGCGAAGACAAAGACTTCCGCGAAAACGCCCCACTCGAGGCGGCCCGCGAGGCCCTCGCCTTCAATGAACAGCGCCGGAAGGCTGTCGAGATCGCACTCAAGCGCGCCGTCATCGTCGAACACGTCTCCAACGACCGCTCGGCCATGGGTTCCGTGGTCACCATCACCCGCCTCGACAACAGCAAGAAGTACAGCTACCGCCTCGTCGGCGCACGGGAAGCGAATGCCGCCGAGAAGAGGATCTCCGTGGAATCACCCGTTGGAAAGGTGCTCCTCGGGAGGCGTGTCGGCGAAGATGTCTCCGTTTCCGTCCCCGCCGGCATCGTTCAGTACCGCATCGACGCCATCACTCGCGACTGACAGGCCCACCGCGCATCTTCGCCGTCCCGGCGGTTCATAGATTCGTCAGGCTGCCGAACTTCATGATGGGAGCCCTCATGTCCGGGGTCTCACCGTCAAAGTGGCGGTATTTCCGGCCGCACACGAGGGTCTGTCCCTATGCGTGCCGCGCACGAACAGCCGCATACTCGCCGCGGAGGTGCCAGCCATGTTGGTCAAGGGCGATATCAAATGCCTGCACTGCGGGCACATCTCGGGTCAGTGGGTTGGCTCCAACGGTGCGCCCCTCACGCTCGCGGGCTTCTCCTCGATCGAAGCTGCGCCTGACGGTGACCCCTCCGCCATCCTGCGGTGCGCGCGGTGCGAAGGGCCCGTCTTTCTCGACGACGCAGGTCTGGTGATCTCCAGCTACCGCTTGCGCCGCATCCGGCGCCTCCGCGAACAGATCGCCGCTCTCGACGCCCGCCGCCGCCGCGTCGCCTGATCAATCCAGTACCTCTGGCGACACGCCCTGGTCCGCGCCCCGTTTTGTGTCGTGCTCAAACCGGGCACAAACGCTAAACCGCTTGACATCTTTATCATTTAATCCCGATAATGTGGTTCAACTTCGAGGCGCAAGTCCGGGGGCAGGCTCATGGCTGGGATCACAAAGAACGAACAGAGGGCTGTGGCTGCCGAATTCCTCGGCACCATGTTCTTCGTCTTCCTCGGGACGGGTGCCGTCGTCGCTGCGCTCAACTTTGCCGGCAGCGTGGACACGGGCGTCCTGGTCGCCATCGCCATCGCGCATGGCCTCGGCATCATGACCGCGGTCGCCTGGACTGCGAACCTCAGCGGCGGTCACATCAACCCGGCGGTCACGCTCGCAATGATCGTTACCCGGAATATAAAGCCGGCGCTTGGGGTCGCCTATATGGTGGCGCAGTTCGCAGGCGCCGCTGCAGGCTCTGCCCTCCTCAAGCTCGCCATCCCCAATGACCTGGAGGGCAATCTCGGTCTGCATTCCCTGCGATCGGGCATGGCATCGGGTGAAGGGCTCCTGCTCGAAGTGCTAATGACCGCTTTCCTCGTGCTGGTTGTCTTCAACGTGGCCGTGAGCAAGAAGGGCTGGGGCCTCAACGCCCCGATCGCGATCGGCTTCGCCATCATGCTCATCCACCTCGTCGGCGTCCCCTTCACCGGCGCCTCGGTGAATCCCGCCCGCTCCTTTGGGCCCGCGCTCATCACCAACGACTGGACCAACTTCTGTATCTACATCGCTGGACCGGCCATCGGCGCCGTCGCTGTCGCGCTCGTCTGGACCGTCTGGAAGAACCTGGGCGACGCCCTCGAAGAGGCCCCGCCCTCCGTGAAAGCCAGCTAGAGTCGTTCACCCCGCCTCTTGCTTCGAAGGGCCCCGAAAGGGGCCCTTCAGCGTGGCAATCGACCCCTGGCCGTCGGTGCACGCGGCCTTTCCTGTCGTTTCGCTTGCGCCGTTCGTCACAAACCCCCGTTCCCCGTAAACTGAAGCTTTGAAGCCTCCTTGCGGGGCTCACGTTGGGCTTCCAGGGAGGAACTCGCTCGATGCGGCGAACACTGCGTGCTGGTTTGATAGTTGTTGCCTCGGTTCTTGTGCTGGCAGGACCGGCACTCGCTTGCGGCGGTGGCGACGACTCCGGCGGCGGAGGCACGCCGGGCGCCAAGAAGACCACCGCGCCCAGGATCACCGTGCCTGCCGATGCTCCCCAGATTGACCAGGAGAACCTCACCTTTAAGCCCGACAAGATCACGGCAAAGGTGGGGGAGACTGTCTACTTCCTGAACAGCGAGTCAGCGATCCACACGGTCAACGTCAACGGGAAGAACATCTCGGGGAACATGAAGAAAGGCGCCATTGTCACCTGGAAGGGTCAGACCGTCGGAGAATACAAGATCACCTGCGACTACCACCCACAGATGAAAGCCACTGTCGTCCTCCAGTAGTTCGAATCATCCGCTGGATCACACCGGCCCAACGCGGCGATCACATGCCAGCTGAACCGTTGGATCGAACTTCCCGCGGCAGTCGCTTTCGAGTTAGCGCTGGAGAATCTCATCGATGCGGATAGCCTTGCGCGCACGCCTCACCGCCCTCCCGGCCATGCTTGCCCTCGCCACCCTGGTCGCCGCCTGTGGAGGTGGGAATGACGGTGCTGCGGGGAGCGTTGTTGCCGATGGCGTCGCCGTAGCGTCCGGGTCCGCCATTCCCGCCGGTGCTCCCGAGGTCAATCAGCAGGACAACGCCTTCAAGCCTGGCAAGCTCGCCGCGAGCGTTGGCGAGACCATCTACTTCCTCAATCGCGACTCGGCCATCCACAACGTCAAGATCAACGGCAAGGACATCTCCGGCAGGATGAAGAAGGGCGATGTCGTGGCATGGACCGGGAGCCTCCCCGGCCAATACAAGATCAGTTGTGACTATCACCCCATGAAGGCCACCATCACGCTCCGCTGACCCCCGTCCTGCTGATCCGTGCACCGGCGCCCGTTGGGTGACTGCCGACCCGCTCAACGAGCATGTCGTTATACAGCGCCAGTGTCTGTTCCGCCGTCCGGCTCCATGTGAACTCGGCGCTCATGCGCTGCGCCGCACCCGCACCGAGCCGTTCCGCAAGCACCCGGTCATCCAGCAGTCGCTCGATCGCTCGTGCAAGCGCGGCTGTGCTCCCGGGCGCCACGAGCAGTCCGCTTTCTCCGTCAGCGACCACCTCCGGCAGAGCGCCAGCCGTCGTCGCGACCACGGGCGTTCCGCACGCCTGCGCCTCCGCCGCCGGGAGGCCGAACCCCTCGTAGAGCGACGGCGACACGAACACGTCCGCCCGGTTGTATTCCTCCGCCAGTTGCTGTTGGGATAGACGCCCGGTCATTCTCACCCGACCCGCGATGCCCAGCTCGCGCGACCGGTTCAACACAACCTGGGCCTCGACCCGGTCGACGACCACCAGCCGCCATTCCCGTTCCTTCAGGCTCGCAAGGGCTTCGACCAGGAATCGCGCGCCCTTGTTCCGGTCGTCGCTGTTGCCGACGAACAGGATCCGGCCGCGTTCTCGTGGTCGCCCGTCCGGCCGAAAGATGGCCACGTCCACCCCGTCGTGAATCGCCACGACACGGCCCGCGTTGAGTCTGAAGGCTCCCTGCACCGCCAGCGCACTTGCCGCGCTGCCCGTGATCACCCGGTCGATCCCGTGCGCCACGACATGCTGCATGTGTAGCGGATAGAAGAGCACTCGCCCCACCTTCGCACGTAGCGTCCGCGCCTGGGTCACCGCGTTCGCCCGGTCGATCGAGAGCGGGTGGTGAATGTTCGCCACCACCGGCACCCCCAGCAACCGGATCAGAAGGTCGCCATACCCCAGCGACTGGTTGTCGTGAACGATGTCGAACCGATGCCTCGCATGGAGCCGAGCGACGACGTCGAACGCTCGCAACGAAAACGCCCACATCACCGAGAACATCCCCGCCCGCGAAGTTGCGAGTTCGGAGAAGTTGATCGGACTGAAGTAGCTCGCCGCCGGCTTTCTCCAGAACGCCGCCCCTTCGTCAATCGCCGTGAAGACCGAGTAGTCAGGCAGCCGGTGTTGCACCACCCGGGGGTCGAGATCCGGGTATGGTGGCCCGACCACTACGTGCACGTCGTGGCCCCGGGCTACGTACTCCTTACAGAGTGCTGCCAGGTACACACCTTGCCCGCCCGAGTACATGTTCCCCTGGTGCAGGAGAAGGCAAATTCGCATCGTCACACCGCTCGGGCGTAGACTACGAGGCTCTTGGCCGCCCATCGTGAGAGCGCGCGTTCCAGCCGTTCCCACACCCGGGAGCCTCGTACCTCGGGCGTATTGGTCGCACGTCGCCATGCGCGCGCCAGGAATCCGGGGTGAGCCGGCCCACCTCCCGCAACGCTCAGCAGCCAGTAGACGGACTCGAATGCGTGGCGCCGCCGCACCGCGTATGGCGCCCAGCCAGTCGCGCGCAGCTTCCCGAGCAGCTCCGCCTCCCGATAGATACGGAGGTGGCCACCCTGCGTATGGGTAACCTCCCACGAAAGCTGCCAGAGCACGAACTCCACCGCGTGGGCGGGCACCGAAACCGCCAGTGTCCCGCCTCGCCGGACCACCCGCCGCAGCTCGCGCAGCGCCTCCATGTCTTCCTCTACATGTTCCAGCGTCTCCGAACACATGGCCGCGTCGACGCAGGAATCTGCCAGCGGCAGGTGCAGCGCCGTGCCGCGCACCCAAGTCACAATCCCCGGCCGGTGCCGGCCCTTCCCGTCTTCGCCCACGAAATACCGCCCGTCGCGAAGGTCTTGTCGGCTGAGGTCGCACGCCACCGTCGACAGCGGCAACTCGGCTGCCGCGAGTTCGTGCCGCCCCGCGCCACAACCCACGTCGAGCAGGCGGGCCCCGGGCGTCTGCTCGGAAAGCCCAAGGAGTCGAAGGTCAATCGTGTAGACGCGATCCAGGTGCGGCTCATCGTCCGGACGGTCGAGGCGCGCCCCGCTTGCCTCCGGCTGCGCCGCCGGCAGAGCGACGATCACGGCGACGGTGGCCTCCGCCCGTAGAGGACGAAATCCTTGGGGATGAGTCGATCGAGCCCGGCCTCCACCCGTCCCGGCAGCGGGTTCCGCGTGCGCAGGCTCAACTCGATAAACCGCCAGAACCATCGCGTCACCGGGAACTGCGGCCGGTCCTTCCCGAACACGCAACGGAGGGTCCAGTAGACGCTCTGGTAGGCATGCCGTCCGCGTTCGTTGCCCATCACAAACCCGAACCGTGTCAGTCTTTCCCGCAACTGTCCTTCTCGATAGATCCGGATGTGCCCCCCCGGCGAGTGCCAGTAGTCCCAGCTCAATGCCCAGAGCAGGCGCTCAACCCGGTGGTGCGGGCACGACACCGCGATCTGTCCGCCCGGCTTCAGAATCCGAAACAGCTCCTGCATTGCGCGCTCGTCATCGTGCACGTGCTCCAGCACCTCCGTGCAGATGATCTTGTCGAACGCGCCGTCCCCAAACGGCAGGTGTTGCGCGTCGCCCTTCAGAAACTGCGCGAACCCCGGCAACCGCCCCGCGTTCCAGTCCGCGTAGAACATATAGCGCCCGCGCGCCAGCTCCTCCCGGTCGAGGTCCATCGCGACCACCCGGCAGTCCCAATTCGTTGCCTCGATCGTGTGCCGCCCGTTCCCACAGCCCAGGTCCAGCACGCGGTCGCCCGCCTGGATCTTGAACAGGTCCCAGAAATCGACGTTGACCACGTTCGCCGGCATCCGTTGACTCTACAAAGACCCGTTGATACAAGGAACGAGCCTCGCGGTCACGCGTGGCTCCAGGAGAGGTCCGCATGGACGAAGACGCAGTCGCGCTCACCCGCCGCTACGGCATGATCATCAGCATCGCGGCGGCGTTCGCTGGCTTCGTCTACGCCATCGGGGTGCTGCGCCGGAGCTACTGGGCTCTCGCCCTTCCCGTCACCGCCGCCACCATGGGCATGCTCTATGTCGCCCTCTGGATCGGCCGCGCGCTCATGACCACGCCCAGCGAGCCCCCGGAAGTCTGATCCGGTCGGCCTCCGCTATCCCTCGCGGGTAAGCTTGAGCATTTCGGAATCCCCGGTCGCTGGCCGCCGCTCGCCGCGCGAGGCTCCTCGTTGCCGGATGACGTCTGTGTAGATCCGTTCGAACTCGTCCCCGGCGCGCGACCAGCTGAATCGCGACGTGATGCTCTCCCGCGCCGTGGCCGACAGCTGGTCCCGCAACGTCCGGTCGTGGAGCATCCGCCTCATCCCCTCGGCCAGCGCCCCTGCGTCGCCCGGTGGTACCAGGTGGGCGCTCACGCCCGGTTCGAGTACCTCCGCCAGCGCACCACCTGTAGTGCTCAGGAGTGGGGTCCCGCTTGCCGCCGCCTCCGCCGCCGGCAGTCCGAAGCCCTCGTAGACGCTGGCACACACTGCAAACGTCGCCCGGTTTAGCAGTTCCACCAGCGCTGCTTCGCCCAACCGCCCGGAAAACGTGACCCGGTCGTCGAGCCCCAGCGATTTCACCAGTGGAGGCGCCACGCTGAGGTCCTCCGCCGGCTTGTCGACAATGGTGAGCCGGAACTCCTCGCCCTCCGCCTTCAACCGGCGGCATGCTTCGAGCAGAAAGCGCACCCCTTTGTTGGCGTCTTCGGTGTTGGCCATGTAGACAATGTGGTTGCGTTCGCGTTCCACTCCCGCCATCGGCCGGAAGACGTCCGACTCGACCCCGTTGTAGACGATGTGCAGCCGCCCGGCTGGGACCCGAAACGCCTTCTGGATCGATCGCGCCGACATCTGTGAGACGGTCACCACTGCATCCACCCGCCGCGCCACCCGTTCCTGCATCACCCAGGGGAACCAGATCGACCGGCGGAACCGTTCGACAATGCCCCCGGCCTGGAACAGCGTGTTGTCCCGGTCGATTGAAAGGGGATGGTGGATGGTCGCCACCAGCGGTGCATGTTGCTGCATCAGCAGGTGTCCGTAGGCCAGTGTCTGGTTGTCGTGGATGACGTCGAACGGCCCCAGCTCCTTCATCAGCCGGTAGGCCCGCAGGCTGAACATCAGCAGCAGCTGCGAAAGCGTCTGCCTGGTCATCATGAATTCCCAGAAGTTCACTGGGTGGAAGAACGTCCACGGCGGCCTGCCAAAGAACGCCTGCCGATCGTCGAAGTGCGCCCAGAAGCTGTACGACTCGATCTTGTGCAGGTGCACCCCCGGCGCGTCCCGGGGCCAGGGGCTCCCGGCGATCACGTGCACTTCATGTCCCCGCGCCGCCATCTCCTTCGTCACGTGGTAGAGGTAGACCCCCTGCCCGCCGGAATACGGGTTCCCCTGGTACATCGTGTAGAGCAGGCGCATCAGGCGGTGCCCGCCCCGTCGTTGCGTTTCCGTGCTTCCCGTTCCGCGCGCGTTACCGTCGGGAAGGACCGCGCCGGCGCGCCGACTGCCGTATGTCCCGATGGAACGTCGTGGATGACCACGCTGTTCGCGCCGATCTTCACGTGGTCGCCAATGTGGATCGGACCCAGCAGCCTGGCGCCTGTCCCGATGTTCACGTGATCGCCGATGGTCGGACCGATGAGGTCGAAGTCCTTGCTCTCGCTGTTCGTGAGCCCAATGGTGCTGAACGGCGCAATCTGCACGTTGTGCCCCAGCCTCACGACGCCATCGACCACCACGTGCCCGTGCGCGATATACAACCCGCCACTGCTCCGCGTGTGGTGGCCGATCGTCACGCCGAAAAGGCTGTGGTTCAGCCGCGACAGCAGCGTCGCCAGCGGTCGAAGCCCTGCGTCGAAAAGGAAGATCTGAAGCCGGTAGATGAGCACTGCCGCGAACATGTGGGTGGTGAAGAGCACGTAGAAGAAGAGCATCCATCGCGGTCGCGAAGGCTTGAACGCGCCGAAAGTGATTGCCCACTCCCCGAACAGGTCCACGTCGAGGCCAATCAGGCGCCTTGTCTCTCTCCAGGTCGCCCTGGGCGGCGGAACGTGGCTCATGGGTTCTTCATCGCCATGTTCCCGGCCAGGGATGGAGACCGGTGGCGAGGCGACGACGGCCGACGTGCCGCTCTTGCGTCGGATGAAATGAAGTCGAACTACGTGACACAGAAGATCCCGGCTTTTCGGCCACCTTATGGGCGCCTTCCGGGACCGTCAAGGAACATGCGCGTGTCACGCGCACCACCCGCCAACAGCCGGGACTCCAGGGGGTTGACAGCGACCGGCATCTCCCTGCCGGCCGACGGTCCCGATTCCTCTTGCCCCGACGTTGGCCAGGCACCACCGCCGTGCACGTTTGGTGTCGTCCGCGGGCAAGCGCTAGTTATAGGACGTTAAGGATGATTAGTCAATTAATACTGTGCAAGCTGAGTATGCGACCGTCCGACTCACGCGGGACTGGCGGCGAGACTCGCCAGCAATGCCGCCGTTGGTTGGTCCCTCGCGCCGCCCGCGTCGACGAACCGTTCCCGCGCGACCAGCGCCGCGACGATTCCGGGCGGGAACATCGACTCCGCTGTCCCGTCGCGAAGCTGCGTGCGATGCGCCCCGATGGCTGCCAGTTTGCTGCCTCGTGCGGAGCCGACGTCGATGTCGTAATCAGCCCACTCCGATCCGAGGTCCGCTGGCGTCGCCGGCGGCGGATCGCCCATGATCCCGCTGGCAACGCACTTCTCGTACTGCAGCCGGAACAGCCCCCGCGGAAACGCCGCAAGCAACAGCGCCGGGCGCGGCTCCGCCAGCGACGCCCACGCGTCGCGAACCCAGCGAAACACCGCGAGGTGATCCGGGTGCCCGTAGGCCCCGTCGGCGCCCAGCGCGAGCACAAGCTCCGGCGTCAGTTCACGCATCGTTCGCAGAATTCGCCCGGCCTGGTCTGCCTCCCGCGCGAGGCCACCATCGGGGAGGCCCCATAGCACGGGAGGCTCCGCGCCGAGCGCCCGGCACGATGCCGCCAGCTCGGCTGCGCGTGTCGGTCCGAGCGTCGCCGGGGCCGCCACCACGCCATCATGGCGCCCCCCCAGCTCACCGTTTGTCGCGCAGTGCACGACGCACCGCCACCCCGCTCGCACCGCCAGCGCAATCGTCCCACCAAAGCTGTACGACTCGTCGTCCGGGTGTGGGATGATCGCAAGCAGTGTCGCCATCGCCATATCCTACGTCCCGGCATCAGTTCGTTGGCATGGTTGAATCCCGGGTGCGGTGGTACAGTTTCGGCGCCTCCGGCGCGCGCGCGAAGACAAATTCACCACTACGGGGTCAAAGCTGTGGCTAACAGGCTCGAAGGCAAGGTCGCAATCGTCACCGGCTCCGGGCGCGGCATCGGCCGCGGCGAAGCCCTCCTACTCGCCAGCGAAGGCTGCCGTGTTGTCGTGAACGACCTCGGTGGCAGCGCCGCCGGCGATGGCGCCGATGCCACGCCCGCCGACGAAGTTGTGGCCGAAATCAAGAAGATGGGCGGCGACGCCATCCCCAACTACGACAGCGTCACCGCTATGGAAGGCGGCGAGCGTATGGTGAAGGCTGCCCTCGACAAGTGGGGCCGCCTCGACATCCTCGTCAACAATGCCGGCATCCTTCGTGACCGCATGCTCTTCAACATGGCCGAGGAGGAGTGGGACGCTGTCATAGCCGTCCACCTCAAGGGTCACTTCACCGTGACGAAGCACGCCGCGCTCGTCTTCCGCCAGCAGCGCAGCGGCCGCATTGTGAACACCTCCTCCGAATCCGGCCTCGGCAATATGGGTCAGGCCAACTACTCGGCAGCCAAGGAAGGGATCATTGGGCTGACGCGCACCGCCGCCCTCGATCTCGGCCGCTATGGCGTTACCTGCAACGCTATCCGCCCACGCGCCGGCACCCGCTTGACCATCTCCCCCGAACTGCGCGAGGCCATGGAGCGCGCCCGCGCCGCTGCCCAGGCCGGCGGCAACCCCGATGAATCCAGCGCCCAGGGTGCAATGTCGCAAATCCAGGCACTGAAGCCGGAGTTCGTCGCCCCGATCGTTGTCTACCTCTGCACCGACGCCGCGGCGAACGTGAACGGTCGCGACTTCATCGTCGGTGGCAACGAGATTAGCCTCGTTTCACTCCCCGGCCGCGAACGCACGATCTACCGCGAAGGCGGCTGGGACCTCGACTCGCTCGATCGTGTCTTCCCGGCCACGCTGGGGCAGGGGGTGCGAAACCCCATGCCAGCCCAGCTCCCGAAGGCATA
>Ga0172369_10005790_pt1 | contig 15066 bp, 12 predicted proteins | sample LakKiv25m_FD_114539 | JGI IMG/M metagenome (GOLD analysis project Ga0172369, IMG submission 114539) | Freshwater microbial communities from Kabuno Bay, South-Kivu, Congo - kab_022012_11.25m | ecosystem: Environmental > Aquatic > Freshwater > Lake | place: Democratic Republic of the Congo...
CGGGTTGGCCATCACGTAATCGAACGCGCCGAGCGCCTCGAACGGATCGTTGTAATAGCTGTTGCCCTGGATGACCGTGCCGCCCAGCCCATGCACGGCCAGGTTCATCTTGCACAGGCGCACCGTTTCCTCGACGCGCTCCTGGCCGTAGACGCTCAACGCGCCGCCCTTGTGGCGCGCCACGAAATCGGCGCTCTGCACGAACATGCCGCCCGAGCCGCAGGCGGGGTCGTAAATTTTGCCGCTGAAGGGCTGGATGATCTCGACGATCAGCTTGACAATCGAGGTGGGGGTGAAGAACTCGCCGCCCTTCTGCCCCTCGCTCATGGCGAACTTGCCCAGGAAATACTCGTAAATCTTGCCGAAGGCGTCGCCCTCGATGTCCATCGGGATGCTGTTGAAGCTCTTGAGCAGTTCCTTGAGCAGGGTCTTGTCGAAGGCGGTGTAGGTTTTGGGCAGGATCCCGCGCAGGTCTTCGTTCTCGCGCTCGATCTCGCCCATCGCCTCATTGAGCGCCTTGCCGATGTCCTCGCCTTCGGGCATGTGCAGCAGGGTATTCCAGCGGGCTTTTGCGGGCAGGTAGACCACGCTCAATGCCTGGTAATCGTCGCGCGTGATGGCGCGGCGGCGGTTGGCGAACTTCGCCTTAAGCTGCTCATCGGCATGGGTGAACTTGACATCGGCAAAGCGCAGGAAGATCAAGCCGAGGACGGGCACCGAGTATTCGGAGGATTTGAGGTGGGAGTTGGCGCGAAGCTGGTCTGCCGCGCTCCACAGGCGGTCTTCGAGTTCTTTGAGGTTGGCGGGCATGCGGGTTGATTCCCCTTTGGCTCAGTCAGCGTTAATTACCAGGAAAATATTATAACGGGATTTTGGGCGGCAATATCAACGGGGTCAGCACAGATCAACCCGCTTAGTCTTTCGCGCAGCGGAACCCCATGTCATCACCGCGATATTGTGGATCGAACGCATCACGGTAGCTCGTCTGGAGCGCCACCTTACGGCTGCCCCACGCCCCTCCGCGTTTCACCCGCTTTTCACCCGTCTGCGGTCCCTGCGGGTTCTCCTGCGGGGAATCACCATAATAGGTCGGGCTGTACCAGTCAGCGGTCCACTCATAAACATTCCCCGCCATATCCAAGGCACCGTAGGGACTGATGCCCTTTGGGTAGCTGCCAACCGGAGCAGCCAAAATCGCACCATCATCAACCGCAGCATTGGACCAGGAAAAGCTGGTGTGCTTGTCAGCGAAGTTCACCAGGTCGCCAGCCGGGTCTGTATTACCCCAAGGATAAATGCGCCCGTCCGTCCCCCGCGCAGCCTTCTCCCATTCCGCTTCGGTTGGCAACCGCCTGCCAGCCCAGCGGCAGTAGGCATCCGCGTCACGCCAGGTGACCTGCACCACCGGGTAATTTTCGCGACCTTTCAGACCACTTTCTGGACCGGCTGGATGCTGCCAATCCGCACCTTTGACTCTTTTCCAGTCGCTCCAATCAAACACCAGCGCCCATCCAAAATATTCCGCTTCGGTCTGGTAGTTCGTGTCAGCGATGAAACGGGCAAACATCGCGTTAGTCACCTCGGTTGTATCAATGGAAAACGCACTCAAATGCACGGTGTGCAGAGGCGCATCTTTCATCATTTCCGGTGACCAGTCCGAGTTCTCTTTAATCATGGCCTTGATTTCCGCATCATCCATCCCCATCTCAAACGGTCCTTCGGGGACCAGTACCATAGGTTCGATGGAATGTAGATCAAAAGACGCCGTGGGAACGACCGCCGGGGATAAATCAGGCTCCGGTGGCATGATGGAGAACAGACCACACCCCAAACTCAGCGCCGCAAGGCACAGGAACAAAGCAATCAATGCCCAGAAACCACCGGGAACCGCACAAATATGATATTGCATATTCAATGAATGGTTGGATTTGTTCATTTTTCACGGATTTATACTTTGGACTGAGAAGATCTGAGGAGAAACGGGACATGGCAAGCCATCACCGGTCAAATGAGAATATTTCTGAAACGATCAGCATCCATTCTGGTTAGACTGGGTTCCCCTTGGTCACGCAAGATTTTTTAGCAAGAACAAAATTATAACGGGTTTTCGGGACAAGACATATGGTTGCGCTTTACCTGCGCACGATTGAAGATACAAGATTGGCTGGAAATATTCAACCAATCTTGTATCTTTATTTTTTCGTTTTTTACACTTTAACACTTTCTTTATATAAAATCACTTTACCTTTGACATAGAAACCTTTCCTGCCCAACCTCATTTTGGCATTCCAGTTCGCCACAAAAGCGCGATACCCGTACCACGTAGTTGCTTCAGCAGACACGATTTCAGGGTCACGATCAAATTCAGTGTCATTTACGTTTAGCTCGCGCCCAGCATCACTCCAAAGATAATCTACTAGATGCGGAACGACTACGGAAGATATTCCTGAACAACTGCCCAGGTTATCCCCGCATTTTGAACAGGCGATATCCATGGTGATGGTTACCCATACGGTGTCGGTTCCATCAAAATGGAAATCCTCAATCGAAGCATCTTCTACTATTGGATTAAAATTTTGCTTACATGAAGTGCAATGCATACAAAACTCCTTTGAAAAACAAAATCCTGCCGAATTGGGCAGGTTTTATATTGTTCCGGCGCAAATGCGACACTGAATTATCCGGAATTATTTATAATAATACTATATATTATAGAATTGTCAAGCTGAAAATAATAAAATAGTATTTCAAGTTTACTCTTTTAATGGCGAAATGTCTAAAAAGTCACATCAAAAGATTGTCAAAAGACGACAAGTCTCCCAACATAAATGAAATAACCTGGCATGATTAGCTCATAGGCTGAATTTCCCCTCTCATGCAATCTAATAGGTGCTTGAAAACATCAAATTCTCCAATAAGAACTGTTGAATAATATCAAGGAAATTTAAAACGCCTGGTATCTATTCATCCAGACCCATTCAATTCAATGTCTGTTACATTCACAATGGATCAACTTATGCGTGAAGAGCATTCATCGTGTTGTGTTGCACTTATGCCTTGCCTCGTAAAATATGCAGCGTTCAAAATTAATCACTGTGAAACACAAGGTCAAATCTGCGGTGTCCTCTGTCCAAATGTTAAAGGTCATGGTTATATCAGTTCACCATCTAAAAATAACGAACTTGGGGATAATCAAATATCAGGATCAAACGAATAATGCGCCTGCCAGATATAGAGGTGCTGTACATCAACCTATGGTCTTCCCTGCTTAGATGGCAGGCGCACTGTCAGGTAATGCTGTTCACCACTGTAAATCCAGACCATACGTATGGATTTTGATAAAGCAGGCATAATTTCCAGAGCTTCAAAAATATGTATTTATTTTATTTATATTATCAGTATTATGCTATCCGTTTACGAGAATATCTCATTTCAGATGCCATGATAAAGTGATATAACCTTACACGGATCGTAAAATCTGCAAGTTCTGAACAATGAGGATTTTCCAATGAGTCCAGCCAAAATTTTCCTGGTCGGCGATGACGAAAACAAATTGAACGAAATGGTCGAAGCCACCTTTGACAAGGAAGACATTCTCCAGCAACTGCTGGCGAATTACCCTGATCTGCTGCCAGGCGACCAGATCAATGCGGAAGATCCGCGCCGCTGGCTGCTGGTCAGCCGTGAAATGGGCGTGCCGGGAGAAGCGGATGGCGGCAATATTTGGTCACTCGATCACCTGTTTCTCGACCAGGATGGCATCCCGACTTTTGTTGAATGCAAACGTTCCAGCGACACCCGCTCGCGGCGTGAGGTGGTCGCCCAAATGCTGGATTATGCCGCCAACGGCACATCCTACTGGCAGACAAACACGCTGCGCCAGGCTGCCCAGGAAACCGCCAAAGCGCAAAACAAGGATTGGCTGGATGAATTGCAGCGAGTGGTTGGCGGAGATGACCCGGTCGATGTGGACGAATTTTGGAAGAAGGTCGAAACCAATCTGCGGATCGGGAAGGTGCGCCTGTTGTTCGTCACGGACAGCATCTCGCGTGAACTGCGCCGTCTGATCGAATTTCTCAACGAAAAAATGAATGATGTCGAAGTCCTGGGGGTGGAAATTAAGCAGTATGTTGGCAAAGGCAAACACAAAGCCGTCGTGCCGCGTGTGATCGGCGCGACTGAAACGGCGCGTGACGCCAAAGCCACCGCATCCGGAAAATCCCCCATCATCAACCGCGAAATTTTTCTCTCACACTGCCAGGACGCAGAATCGCTGCAGTTTTATTCCTATGTGCTGGACAGCGCCAGCCCCAAGGGACTGACCATCGTCTGGGGCGTGACTGGCTTTTCGGTTGGATGGATTGAGCCCGAAACAAGGCAGCGCATCCCGTTTTTGCTCTGTTATCCTGAGCGTTTTGAATTGACGCTGGGCTACCTGATCCGCGCCGGGGCGAATGACCAGGCGATCCGCAAAGAGATGGCGCAGTTCAAGACTCTGACTGCTGCGGGGAAATTCACCCTGCGCAGTGCAGTCAAAGCGGCAAACAGCGCCGAACTGCGCCAGGTCGTCGAGTATATTTTTGGAAATGTCGAGCGGTGGATTCGCAAATCTGCGGGATCAGTACATTAAGCTATTCATGACAACCGCATCTGGTAGATGCCACTGTTGTAATGGGATATAGTAGAATTTAGCCAATCGTTGAGTTTTTGGATCAAGCCGGCTAGAGGGTGGAAAGATGGCAAGTCCGTCCATTCGGTGGACCGCTGAATAATTTCACTTTTTCGTTAATATCGTTGAAGGAGAACCAATGAGTGTCGTGGATGTTGCTTTAAATGTTCCAGAATATATTGCGCAGGGGATCGCAAATGGAACCTATGAACGTGTGGGCGGGGTCGTGCGCGAGGCTGGTTCGAAACAAATTGTTGCCTGGTTACGTGAAGCATTTGAAAAAAGCGAACCAGCCATATCAAATAACCTGATCAATTCCTCTGCAAATGCTGTATCCAACACCTTGAATTTGGCGCTTTCCTCTGTGAATGCCGTTTCCAGTGTCCTAAATTTGGCAATTTCAACGATGGGTTTTATCGTCGTTGTAAACCGTCTAGAAATCATTAAGCACCAACTTAAACAATCACAGGATGTTCTCCAAGCGATTAACTATAAAATTGATCTGTCATCTTATGCGGATTTTCTTTCTGCTCTCGATTCAGCCGCCAGTGCTTTTAAGATGATCGATCCTGAAAACCGTAGAACCCATGCTTCGCAAGCCATTACTGGTTTTACGAAGGCAGAGCGTTATTATAAAGACCTTACAGATTTAGAAATTGGCAAGTGTAGTCCGATAGCCGATAAATTTCTTTCGACATTATGCTTGGCTTATGTTACCGAAGTTTGTTGTTATTTGGAATTAGAAGAACTTGACCTTGCTCGTAGCCGGCTGCAAGAAGGCGCGGCTGAACTTCGACCGCGTTTTGAAAAGCACATCAATACATTATTGACCTCAAATCCAGCCGCCTATTTACACCCCTGTTTAAAAGAACAAGTTGGGTTAAAGCGGCTGACAAAAGTTTACCAATGGTTGCAACCAGGTATAGACGAAAGTGATGTCTTTGAAATGCAACGAGAGAATTTATTCAATTTAGCTCAGGAACCGAAAAAGTGGATGCAATCTCTTCCACCAGCTATTAAAATTTCGAATGGTGGTTCTGCCACCCCAACGAAAGGCTTTCAGCGATTAACTGAGCAACCTAAAAAAGGCTTTGGAGCATTATCTACGATATATATAAAATCAGGATCGATAATCAGTTCTCAACAAGCAGTAACACAATCTCCTGAAATGAACATTTATGGCTTTTTACCAGTAACACTGGGGGTAATGGAGTCAATAATTGAGGATGATAACCGCTTGACAATGTATCAATCAGAAGTGGAGATGATAAATCTTTTAGGGATGAGCTTTCACGAGTGGCGGCAATTAACCCCGCCGTCTTCTTCTCAAGGAAATGAGAAGGGCTTAATTTGCATTACCGTGTCATAAAAGAATAAGTCACCCAACAAAGCTAATGATCCGAATCCACACACTAGGCTTAAAGTAAATGGAAGTGCGATCAGCAGTCATCATGCCCCTTATTCTGCTAGTATAAAGCCTGCAAGTATAGAAGATCAAATCGTCTGAAATCCAAGTTTGTGCGAAACTGTCAGTCATCCGTGCCCCAGGTTAGTTTTGGAAGCCAGTGGCGCGGAATTTTAGCTGGTCTTCTTAATGGAAAATGACAATTTCTTGTTTACTGGACCTGCGGCAAACTGATCCGAATTGCTGTTCCCTTGCCGCTGTTTAAAGCGGTTTATGCTTCGCTGTGCTGGCTCGGTTGCCTGCTGCCGGCTCAAATAGTCTCTCAGTTTTTTTGCCGGGTTAACCCTTAATGAAATTCTTTTGTTAATGATTCCTCCCCTTTCCGGTAGTACAACAGGGTGATTCCCAGATATTCTTTGAGCAACAGCGGGGACAGCTTTTCGAATCCGCAGATCATATCCAATCTGCAGCCATTTAATCCCCGCAAGTTTTGTCGCCGAAAAAAAGTTACAGCGAGCGGACATACAACCTCCGCCATAAGGTCGACCTGCCCGTGTGCCGCCGCTTGCCTGGGTTTTCAAGCGGGATCAGCACAAACTCAGGAAGAGCAGCATCAGGGTTCTTGCGTAGATATCGCCGGACTGCCTGCCGCGCCGCTTTTTCGGAGACAAAATACTTCCGCAGATACACTCGTTTCGCTTCAGCCTGAGCCCTGGGGTGTGCCATTATCAACGAGCCGCTGTGATCGATGAGTTGATCGAGTTTTTTCTGCAGTTTCTTTTGTCTGCCGGCTGGCAGCAAACGCGCCTTTTCTGGCGGAACAACATACAAATTAGGCAGCCGGTATGCAATCGCCGTCTTGCCGCTGCCCAATTGGATCGGAAAAGCGTAGCTTCTCTCGAACTCTTGTACACCTCCCAGATGATCTGCCGGACTTTCAACATCAACGGCATATTGTGCATTCGCCTCAATGCCAACCGCCCGCTCGTAGTATTGTTGCGAACGTTCGCTGATACCCGTGAGTCGCTCCAACTCGGCGCGGCTCACGCGAACGCCTTCATAGCTTGTCAAATATGCCGCCCAGACCAACGCCCGCCAGCCTGGTTTCAATAAGCTTGCTGCCTGAATCGCCGCAGGGTGAGCCGCCAGCATGCGACACCCAAGCGCGTTGGCAACCTTATGTGCGCCAGTCAATACCAAATCGATGGACCCGCTGCGCCGGTGGACTTCTTTCAGAATGAGTATATCCAGCGCTCGCCGGTACCAGCGCTGGATGGCGCGGCTGGACACGCCCAACTCTGCCAGGGCGGTCATCAGACTCGCTTTTGACACGCACCCCGATCCTTCTTGATCGATCATCCGCGCCACATACCAAATCCTGACCGCGCCGCCCTCCAAATTACCCCCCGCGTGCAGCAGCAGGAGGGGGTCTATCTTGATCTCCCCCGGATTGAGGTGGTTGATTGGAGGGATGGCGGTCTCAGGTCGATTTCGCATATATCTCAGATGCAAAACATCTCAAAAATGCAATTTTGTCCACACCAAAACATGATTTTCCCTGCGGCTAATTGGCTGGCGGGGTAATCCGCGTCGCCAGATGCGCGAGTTTTTTGCGGGTCAGTTCATCAAGCCTGCGGATGGGCTGCCAGTAGCAGTCTGATGGAATGAATTCGATTGCGATGCTGTGAATGTTTGAGAAGTTGTCCAGTTCAAGCCAAAGTTTCTGATCCAGAACCGGAACCCCTTTTTTGTTGATCCAGGCGTTCTCACGCCAATACGCCAAATCGAGGTACCCACCAGACAGATCCAGGCTGCCGGTAAAAACCTGGACATCCGACCGGAAGCGCAGCATCCGCAGCGCTGAGATGAGCGCGACCAGTTCCAGTTGGGACGCGGTTGTTTTGGTTTCAGCGCCTGAAATTTCTTTTTCCCATCTGCCGCTGACCAACATCGCCGCCCACACCCCGATATCGTGGTTGATCCGCATAAATGTGTAGATTTCGATTTTCTCCCGAATGATCATGGCTCTCTCCTTCCTTTAAACTGATATAGCCCAGACAACGATGCTCTTCGACATTCCATAGATGCACAAGTCCCTGCGGTCGCAATTTCCTGCGCTCATCCGATCCGACAACAGCCGGCATGTACATCCGAGATACGCAGGGTTGATCCATAGATGAATGGCAGCAGTCTGTCGCAAAAATCTAGCGGCACACAATGGTTGAGAATCCCGCAGATGTATCGGCTCATTGAAAACAGCCTGATCGTAGAGCCGAAGATTGAAAAATATTTGAGATAGCCAAAACAGGCATGTTTCCAAAAACAACTTCAAAACATCACATCGCTATCCTCACAAAAACGCCAGGCAGATGCTGGCGTTTTTGTGTGACATGGTTTTGAGACACTTTACATTCCCCGCCTGGTGCGGGGAAAAACTGAATCGCAATTTGTCATATTAATTTGACATTTGAACGAAATTGGCAGCACGTCATTGACACCTTTTTAGACCTTTTTCTTGGTGGTGGCTATATCAAAACAACAGCGAAACAACCAGGGAAGGTGCCTATGCAATAGGAAACCAGAAACCATCCCGCTGGCAAATCAATCCGCAACGCAGCTATTTTGAAGTTTTGGCTATATCAAAGCAACTGCGAGACAACCATGGAGGATCTGTATGAAAAAAGAAACCTGAACTGTTCTGCCACCATAAAAGTACCGTACCCTGAAATTTTGTAGTTTTGGCTATATCAATCTGTCGGAAAACCTTGGATTTGGAGAGTGATCAATGATTAACCGCGTGAACTACCTGCTGTTGAAAGAGTACCTGAATTCGTTAGCCACCGATTCTAAAAGACATCGCATCAGCTTGACGCGCTACGAATTCTACCTTCGCCACCTTCTGAACTGGGCGGATGAAATCCCATTCAGCCTGGCGCATTCCATCCCTCAATCTCTGCCCATTTATGCCCAAAATTTGCCGGGCAAGAACGGCAAAGGGCTTGCTGCCCCTGAAACGATCAAGAAGATCATCAATAATGCGAAGGCGTTTTTTAACTGGGCAAAGGAAGAACACGAAGCGGATTTTTCGACTCTGCCCAAAAAGTGGATCGACAACTTGAGTTCGCCACGCATTCCGAAAGATATTCTCACGGTCCACGATTACGTGGAGTATGACGAGATTCTCCAAATCGCCAGGGCGCAAATTCCTTCGCAAAACCTCACCCTCTTGCGCGACCAGGCTGCGGCTTGCTTTTTATATTTGAGCGGTGCGAGGGCTGCAGCGTTCACAACCCTGCCGATTTTAGCCATCGACCTTCCCAACCGCCTGGTCTATCAGTCTCCAAAGCTTGGCGTGCATACCAAGAACAAACAAGGTGCTGTGACGGCGCTTCTCAAGATTGACGAACTGCTTGCGCCGGTCAAACGCTGGGACGAAATCGTTCGGTCAACCCTTCCCAACACCGCTCCCTGGTACGCCTCCATCGAACAGTCTTGGGGGGCGAATCACAAGTTGTGCGCGGAATCAGGCAAGAATCGAAATATCGCCCTGGACAAACGCCTTGGCGAATTGTACGAATTTGTGGGGCTTGAGTACAAGTCGGCCCATAAATTTCGCCATGGATATGCTGTTTATGGCATCACCCATGCCCGCTCGATGGCGCAATACCAGGCTGTTTCGCGCAACCTGATGCATGCGAATATCTCGATCACTGACGAGATCTATGCCAGCATCAATATCAAAGAACGCCAACGTTTACTCGATGCCCTGGTGACCAACGCCACCTTTACCCCAGACGATGAACTGACCAACTACCTGAGTAGCTTATCCAAAGATGATCTGCAACGGTCTATCGGCATCGCCGTAAAGATCATTGCGATGTAGCTACAATCAGATCTAAAGCGGATACCTCACCCATTTCACCGACCTCCTGAAAAATGGCACCAGCGCTTTACATCCGCTGGTGCCATTTTCATTTCATCATCAAGCGCCATTTTCAGACAAAACGGATCTCACGCCATTTAATCGTTCGAATCGGTTTTTCGATTGTTTTGGCTATCTCAACAGTGCCGGAAATCTGACTGTCGGAGATATGAGATGGATCAACCGAAAGACTGCAAGATTGAAGAGACCCGCAATGGGATCCGCCTGCCCCACCAGGTGATCGTGACCGCGCCAGGGCTGCTGGACATGATGTATCTGCCCGAAGAACTGGCAGAGGAAATGCGCGTGGGCAAAGATTTGATCGACCACGCAATCCAGCTTGGCGCTCCTCACTGGATCGATGAAGACGATACGCTTTACATCCACGGCACGAAATTCAAACTGTGGGTGACTGACTGCCGCAAGCCGCGCCGCGAACGCCGGCTGGAAAACCATGAGGCATACTGCCCGCGCTGCAAAGCCGACACCGTTTTGACAGATATCACGATCAAGGATATGAGTAACGGTGCCTTGATCCAGATTCGCGGCAGATGCACGAAATGCGGCATCACGATTTGCCGCGCCGGGCGGCGCTGATCTTCCTGCTGAAATCAGCATAAAAGCGTTGAACTTCGTTCCCCGGCACAGTTGGTTAAGATAACCAACTGTGCCGGGAATTTGGGTTTACAGATTTAGATTATCGACCGGGCTGGACTTGCGGTGGACACGCTCGATGTCGATTTCCGCGATCCTGGCATAGATTTTCATCACCTCCAGGGTTTTCCAACCGCCTAATGCTTGCAGAGTCAGGACGTCGCCCGAAAAGCGCAGATAATTCACCGCCATCGTGTGCCGAAAACGGTGCGGGTGGCATTTGGCAACCCCGGCTTTCGCCCCCAGAGATGAAATCACCTGGCGCAGGCTGTCGCGGTTGAACGCCTTCCCGCTCTTGCTGACAAACAGCGCCATCTCGGGATCATTTCCGTCCGGGCGGTCCGCCAGGTAGCGCCACAGCGCCCGCGCTGCGGATTTGCCCACATACACCGACCGCCCATAACCGCCCTTCGCGCCGCCCTCCTTGCCGTGCCGGATGGTCACTTTGTTGGTTTTCTGGTCCCAATCCTTGACCCGCAGAGCGCACAGTTCCGAGGCGCGGACACCCGTATCGAGCAGAAACAGGATAATCGCCCGGTCACGGCGGGCTGTCGCGCGTTTCATCACGAACCCGCTGCGGCGAGCCGTCTTCGCCTCGTTGCAGGAGTCGCAGGCTTTGAGCAGCGCTTCGACCTCTTCCTTTGTAAACGCCTCGACCACCGCCTCGTTGAACTTGGGCTTGGGGACGCTGCGCATCGGGTTGGCAATCTGGAATTCATCGCTGCACCAGTGGAAAAACGCGCACAACGTGACGTAGTGGTTGCGGATTGACTTGGATGAAAGCGGCCTGTCATTCCCGCCGGTGATCCTGCGCGGTTTGTACTCTTTCTGCAGGTAGATCATGTAGGCGCGAATATGCGCCGCAGTCACCTTGCCGACGTCCACATCCTGCTGGTATTCGAGCCACAGCTTGAGGTCGTGCTCATACGACTCGATGGTGCGGGGGCTTAATCCTTCAGCCTGCTTGTACTGCAGGAAGCCCTGGACGGCTTTCGAGAGAATCAAGCCCGAAGGTCTACGGTTCATAAAAAATCCTTTCTTTTGAAGGACCTTATGAACCAAAGACCGCCGGGCTAGTCCTTTTCAGGTGGCCTGGCGGTCTACAGTTCTGCGTAGTAGCGGGGGTTGGATTCGAACCAACGACCTCCGGGTTATGAGGGAGGAACCTGGTTTCGGGACCGTTGACCTCCTTACCAGGCGATTTAGCGAGTTATTAGTACTCCGGTTCCGTCGACCATTGCAAACTACGGTTGTTGATCAGCGTTCGTATAGTAAGTCTTTTTGTGGGGGAAGTCAAGCACTTTTTTGCCATTTTTCCACCTTTTTGGAATGGATTCAGCCCTTAAAACCGCCTCTACTCCGCTGCAGGGGGAGTACGTGAGTTGACCGGTTAAACCCGGAATCAACGAGCCCAACGATACAGCGGTTACCAAAATTTTGAAAAATTCATAGCCATTTTGATCGAAAGACAAGGAATAACACATTCCCTGCCCATCTATTCACACGCCTGTTTGCCAGGAAGAAAGGAGGCTGTTTGGACTATTGCAAAAGGATAACAGGACATTTCTTCCAGAGCGAAAACAAGGCTGGGCGAGACATCACCGGGTATGACTGGAAAGTGATCGTTGATCCAACCCGTTCAGCGGATGAACCGGGTCTGTTCTACGGTGGTTTATTCCGTATGGTGGATTTGCGACTGGATCGCGATGAAAAATCCACCTGGCCGGATGGGATCGTGTTTGAACACAGGCTGACCGGTCACCGCCTGACCTTTGAAAAAGGAAAACTTTTAGATCTCACAAATAATAAAGTGCTTGTTCGAAAGCCAAGAGAAAGAAACAGGAAAGGAAAAACTTTGACAAAACCCAATTTCCATAACTCAGCTATCAGCCGGATGCGCAGGTTCATCCTGTTCCGCATCAAAGATGTGACCGGTGTCTCGGGCACCGGAGTGGTCGCGGAAGGCACCGTCTTTTCGGATGGATTATCGGTCATCCATTGGTTGCGAGAGCCGTATGCCATGGGCGTTTACCAGACTCTCAATGATGTGATTGCCGTCCACGGCCATGAAGGTGGAACACAGCTTCGCTTCATTGATGAAGGCGAAATGACACAAATCCCCCAAGGAGGTTCAGAATGACGAGCAAAATTATTACGGTCAGTAACCAGAAAGGCGGCGTTGGAAAAACAACCACGGCGGTCAATCTGGCGCACAGCCTGACATTGGAGAACAAACAAGTTTTGTTGATCGACCTTGATCCACAGGGTCAATGCGCTACCCAGTTAGGCATGGATGGCCAGATGGGCGCTTACTATTTCCTGACGACTCAACCGGCCTCCCCCAGCGAAGTCACCTTTGTCAGGCAGTGGATTCGAGAAACGGGCCGTGACGACCTGAAACTCATTCCCGGCAACTCCATGACTTCCTCCGCCCAGATGATCCTCTCCGTCCAGGAGCAGCCCATCTCTTATATTCGCGACCTGTTAAAAACTTTCACGCGTGACCGGTTCGACTACATCATCTTTGACACTTCGCCATCCGTTGGCGGTTTGCAAGAGCGGGCCATTTGGGCCGCTGACCTTGTGATCGTTCCTACCGCAACCGAATTTGCTTCTCTGGATTCCTTATCCAAAACGGTGAGCACGATCCAGATTCTGCGAGATAAGAAGAACTGGCATGGAGGGTTATTGGGAATCCTGCCGACCTTTTATGACAACACGCGCGAATCGCGCGACTCTCTGGTGGACCTGCAAGGAACCTTTCAGGATAAAGTCCTTTCTCCGATTCACCGGGCTACAGTCTTGCGGGAGTGCTGGTCTGAAGGAAAAACCATATTCGAGTATGCTGCCGAATCGCGGTCTGCGGAAGAATACCAACTGTTGGCCGACCTGGTTCTGAAATATTAGAGGCAACAATGGCCAGGCGAGATGCGTTTTCCGGATTACGAGAGTCACCTTTATCGAACGCTGATGAAGATGGCTGCTCCGTAGATGTGCCTGCGTTCTCTGAAAAACAAGATATCAAACAGCCTTTGGACTTGATCCCAACCGCACAGCGCAGGAAAAAAAGGAATCGGGATTGGGAGAAGGCCCATTGCGCCGAAACGGTCACCTATCGAGGCGTCCCGCGGGAGTGCCATGAATGGATCGAAGAAATCGCCGAAGGTCTTGCCGTTCCCCGGGATGAAGTTGTTCGCGCCTTTTTGGAGTTCGGTGTGAAGCAGTACCGGTCTGGCCAGCTCGTGCTTATTGCTTATCCAAAAGCACAGCGGATGACCCTGTTCCCGGAAGGCGAGAGGAAAACCCTGGTGTCTCCGGCGCAAGGTAAAGAAATCAACGCCTGGCTTAATGAGGCTTTCCCGGTAGCAGTGAAAAACGAACGCGGAGCAAAAAAGAAGAAAGGCAAAAAAGACCTGGTTACCGGCTCCCGTTGGGAGATTCGCGTAACGTACCGTATACCGGTTTTATTAAAGGAAGAGATCCGTTCAATTGCCAATGAGCACACTCTGCCGGTGGGTGAGCTGGTCTGGTTTTTCATTGAACAGGCATTACAGGCATTTCGAAATGGAAGTCTGTCCCTTCAACCCGCCCCAAAGATGATCGGCAAGACTTTATTTCAGGGTCGATGAATCTGCTGACTTTTTATGGTGGAGAGAAATTGAACTTGCTTTTTTGGAAATGAAAAGAACGTCTGCGGCAATGCTGACTTGCCGCAGACAACCTGCTGACAGGCCGCAGACGGTGACGCAGACGCTGCCGCTGACGTTGATTGAACAGGAAGGCTTTTGAGGCGTTTCTTTTGAGTGGGATGTGGAAAACATCCTTAGAAATGAGTGAGCCAGGAAACCGCCTGTATTTTGGATATTTCACAAATTGTGATTTTGTTGGTAAGGATGTTTTTATGGATGCAGCGATTGAATTCAAACCGGAAAAAGCCTGGCAAGCAGCTCTCGCCAACCTGCAAATGGACATGTCGCGAGCCGCATTTGAAACCTGGGTCAAACCCGCTTGCCTGGAGGATTTCAACGATGGCACGTTTGTAATTAGCTGCATGAACTCCTATGGTCGGGATTGGCTGGCGGATCGATTAACCTCGACCCTGGAGCGATTTCTTTGTGGGGTGATGAACCGGGAAATCAAAGTCCGCTTTATTGTGAAGGACCAGGACTATGACCTGGACAACTCCAGCGATGAGGATGATGAATATTCACCGGAAACCGACGCCGATCCGGTTGAACTGGATATCTTATACCGATCCATTCGAGATTCTCTGCTTGAACCCGGGCGCGTGGTTCGATTGCCGGTCTATTTTCTCCGCTGGCTACCCTATGTTCAATCACAAGTCATTTTTGTGGTGATGGCCCTATGGCAGGAATATTACCTGGCTTCCGGGGGAAAGACTCAAAAGGGGAATAA
>Ga0172369_10005794_pt1 | contig 15062 bp, 11 predicted proteins | sample LakKiv25m_FD_114539 | JGI IMG/M metagenome (GOLD analysis project Ga0172369, IMG submission 114539) | Freshwater microbial communities from Kabuno Bay, South-Kivu, Congo - kab_022012_11.25m | ecosystem: Environmental > Aquatic > Freshwater > Lake | place: Democratic Republic of the Congo...
AGATTAGTTGATGCTGGTAATACTGTGGTTATGATTGAGCATGATATGCGTGCCGTCGCACAAGCAGATTGGGTGATTGATGTAGGGCCAGAGGCTGGAAATGCTGGTGGGAATATTGTTGTGGCAGGAACACCAAAACAGGTAGTACAAAACCTTGATAGTCGTACTGCATCATTTTTAGCCAAGGAATTGATGTATTTATCTTAATCTATTTTTCATACGTGGAAAGAGATTTTTTGAGATTATTTTTAATATTCATTGGTTTAGGTTGTTTTTTAAAGATATCTTAGACGTTATATCAATTTTTATGGAAATTAATAATTAAATGAGAATGAATAAGCTCAGAGGCTGTACTACATGGCCATCTTCAAAATAATTCCTGTTTTAGAGTGCCAGTTAGTATTTTTCAATATATGCATAATTCTATATTATTAAGAATATTCGATATCATATTTTTTTGACTCTCTAAGTTTACAATCTCATTTTTATTATTTCTTATATAGTTTTTGAGACAGAAACTAATTTCTGGAAGTTCTTTTTTAAGTTCTATAGTTAATTGTATTTCAATATTTTTTTCTAATTTTTCCAATTCAATCAACTTAAGCTTCTCTGTTAATATTCTTATAGCTTTCTGCTTACAATGAATGACCCTAAATTCAGTTAATTTATCTGTTTCAGAATAATATATAATACCTGACACATCATATTTTCTTTTTACATATCCAAAATGTTCCAACTGTCTTATGAGCGAGTAGGTTTGCCATTTGATTGTTTGAGATTGATCCTTGAACTTACTCCAAAGATCTTTTGGTTTATACCAGGTGAGAAGAACTTCATTTTCAATCAACAGAAGAAATTGATGCTTGAGGGGATGATTAATTTCATTCATCTGTAATTTAATAATAAAATGAGGATTATAGTCCTTTTTTGTGTGTTTGTGCTTAATTTCAAAAAAAATTGTATGATCAATGAAAAAAGTATTAGTAAATTTTTAATTATTAAAATAATTTTTTAAAATTATCACATATGAGGACTATAAGCCGTGGATACTTATTCCTCAAAAATGAATAGTTCTATTCTTTATGGGAATAGAACTTATGAACGATTTAGCACAAAAAATTGGACATGCGATTCGTACATGTAGAGTTGATCAAAAAATTACCCAAGAAAAATTAGCATTACTTTGTAATATTGATCGTAGTTATCTTGGTCGAATTGAACGAGGTGAAGTCAATATCACAGTTCTTAAGCTTTATGAAATTGCACACATGCTTGAAGTTGAGCCTCAAACTTTATTACCTAAAGCTTGAGTAAGAGATCGTTCTATTTTCAATAATAATTAAATTCATACATTTGACTGAGCAATGAAAGTGGTATAGCCTTGGTCACTAGGGAGTACCTATAAGTAGGCAACCCCAATTCCGAGGCTCGGCAAGATATATGTCCGAGCTTTCGTGTTTTTGTACTATTGTCTTTTTGAATTGCGAAATGAAGCCTTTTAAGCTTTCATTTCATCTTTTTATTTGTCTTTACTGTCTCTTCCTGCTCAACATCTTGTAGCAGTTTTACTATTGATAAGTCGAATGGTTTTATCTGGCTTAGCATTGCTAAATATGTAGCTGATTTCTGGGCATTCTTAGTATCTTGACGTAATTCTTCAATTTCTTCAGGTGTCATTCGGTAGTCAACTGGGAATTTACACATAAAAACTCAACTTCAAAGTTAAGATATTGTAATTTCAATTAAAACATAAAGAGGAGTATAATCCTCTTTTGTGCTAATCTTGCTTTACTAAATAATAGTAAAGATATTTGGTTTTATATATTCTTGTGGATTATCTAAATGAAAAATATAAATTTATTTACTTTTTTAAGCGTATGTTTACCATTTTCAGGATGTGTAACAGTTAACTCAATTAAGCCTAGTGATGTAAAAGCTTATGATACACCAAACCATTTAATTACTTTTAAGTCTCTAAACGGTAAAGAGGGAAATGGTAAGGAATACTTATTTGAAGATGCTGTACCCGATGCCTTAATTCCTTATACTTATATGAGTAATTTATGCGCTAGCCAAGATGGTCGTTTCTTTCAAATGTCAAAGAGCATGTTCCGATATCTGAACGGAACACGTATTTCTGCTTTAAATAATCAACGGCTCGTTTCAGCCACAGGTACATTCAAATGTGCAGCAAAAATCCCATGGAATATCTCGATTGAACCTATTTCATCTCGTATTGGAGGAATGGGGCAGCCTTTGAACTTTGTCACCCTTAAAACAATGGTTCTTTCGGATGATGAAGTCTATCGTGATGTAGCTGCATATCAGTCGAAGAAAAATATTGAAGACAATAAGAAAAAGCAAGCTATTGAACAATACAAACTTGAACAACAACAATTGAAAAAGAACTATGATAGAAACCTTATAATTAATGCCCCCAAACCTAAAGATATTGGTCAAACGATTTGTAAAAATGCAGGATTGTCTGAATTTACAGGAACGATCGTTCTAGGACAGCCAACTTATCGTCAAGTTGATGGTTTGGTCATCGCTAGTTTAGAAGGTTTTTCACATGATCATGCCAATTTGAAAATCAATGTCAAAGGCTGGTTGAATAATTTCAATCAAATCTCATCAGGACCGAATGTTTCATATAAACAGACACCATTAGAGTCAGGACGAGTTATATGGGATGATAAGAAGGGGTGGTATATATGTTCTTATTAAGTTATGTAAATTTAACTATCCTATAAAGAAAATTTTGAAGCTCATGGTTCAGTCTTAAAATATGAAAAGACAGTAGAAGATGAGGAGTTAGATTTGTTAAAAATGTTATGAATTAAAAAATAGAGCTTAAACATTATTGATGAATAATACTTAACCTATTGTAAAGTAGATGTATATCTTTAGTTCCTTCTTATATCAGTTTTTCGATAAATAATCCTTTAAAAGATGAGGAGCCAGTAGGTGGTCCACTTTTAAATTAGTTTTAAGTTTTATCTCTTCAATGATGTCTATTAAAGTTTCAGTGTTTTGATGAAGTTGATATTCCAAATCATTAATTTGTAGGCGTAATTTTTTATTAGTGTTGGCTAACGCTAATCTAGTTTTTTTATTCACATACAGTTGTTTTTCTTTTGACTTTAAATTTAAGGGTGAGATTTGTTCCGACATATAAAGACAAATAAGTCTTTTCCTATCAGGTGAACTTAATGTACTTAGTCCTCCAGATATGTAACCTTTAGCTTTAAGGCGTATATGTAAAGTTTTGTGGCTGATTGGAGATTTTTCGAATCCTTCAACCAGCATCATTTGTAGTTCTTGCTCAATGACTTCATCTAATTGCTTACCACGTAACATAAGTTAAGATTCCTTTGTTTCAATCTTTTTTTGCTCAATAGCAAATAGCTCGCTCAAAGTATGAGGCAGTTTATTTAGCTGTTCATTGTATGGAATTATTGGAAATGGAGTTAAATTATTCAATCGGCCTAATGCTTTTTCTTTTAAATTCTTAAGAAAAATCATTTTTTGTTCTAATATTTCAAACATTTCACTATATGTCTCATCTATTTTAATAATCTCTTTTAAACTTTTGTATTCTTTTGATAGCATTATGATGCATTGGGTTAAGGCTTCAAGTTCACCTTTACGCCCCGTTAAAACAAAATTTCCACATTGTTCTCCGGATTGACAGGCTATGCGTTTAGGACATTCATGTGTTGAGATCGCTCTAGTACAAGCACCAAACGGTAAAGGGTGTAGATAAGCATGACATAGAAGTAAGGATTCAGCTTCTGAAATGTCTTTTTTCACTATTTCATTAAATGATTTTGAAATATCTTGAAAATACTCATCAAAAAAAGAACTTTTTATATATTTAGCAATTTCATTCTTCGAATCAAAAGTTTGTAAATTCATTTTCAAATTATTTTCAATATCAAGTTTATCAGAAAAGAACATTAATCCATCACTCTGAATAGATTCTAGTGGATTGATAGGTCTTACTTCAATTTCTTCTTCATAGCTAGATAGTTCATGTTTTTTTGATATACTGGATACTATTCTAGATTGTCTTAGAGCCAAATGTTGATAATATTGATTTTGTTTAATATCAATACGGCCCATAAGCATTGCTTGAAGGTGTTCTGCTAATCCACTTAAAGCTAAGAAAGTATTGATATTGTGACGTGGTATATGCGTAGTTATCTTTGAATACTCTTTACTATCTTCAAATAGTTTATATTTTTTGAAAACAGAAGTATTTAGAGTGTTTCCAAGAAAACCATTAACAATTAATGAATTAAATGGAATGATATTTGTTTTATTTATAAAAGATCTTTCTAAGTTTATTGATCTGTATTCGTGTATAAAAAGTAAATCTTCAAAAGGAATTTTTATCTTTTCACCTTCATAGTTGAATATATGGTGGAATAAATTCTCTGAATCAGATTTAGTTAAAGATTTAATGAAACTATCAATATCTTTTTTAAAGTAATATTTTTTAATTTCTTTACCGTCTTTAATTTCTTTATATATAGGAACATTTTTTAAGGTTTTTACAACAACATCACGCTGACCAGCTCGCCCTCTAGTTTTATCTTTTACTCCAAATACAGAACCAATTAGCTCATCTACTTCAACATACTCTGTTGAAGTATCATCTAATGATTTAGGTAATAAGTTACAAAATCCTTTAGATCGAATATATAAAATATGTTCTCTATAATCCTTTGTAAGCTCTAAAATTGATTTAAATATTTGTTCTACTAATCGTGCGGATAATGGATCCATCCAATGTATTCTTTGACCAGCTCCTTTGGCTCCGTAGTACTGTATTCCTAGAGTAAATTGCTTTACTCCATCTAAAGTTAAATGTTTTTTAGTAATTGGATCAAGAATAGGATGCTTTACTAATGCATCAACTTTAAGAAGAAAGATTTCAGTAGACCGTAAACCCGTTACAATTAACATTAATAGTAAATTTAGAGCAATTTTTTCACCAGTGGATTGACATAAATTAATTAAAGAAACAATATTAATAAATGTTCTAATAGAGATTAGCTTACTATCATCGAGATCATCTTCATCAATTACTAATTTATCAAGTAGTGATTTTGTTTTTAAGGCTTTAGGTGTTCGGTTAAATCGATTAATATTTATGTATTTGTTTGAAAATTCTAAAGGTTTTTTTGTAAAATCATAGTGGTTTAATATAGTTTGCAATCTAACATACGTTGTTGCATATTCAGAGAATCCTTTTTTATCATTATTTTCTGTTAAAGTTTCAAAAGATTTATTTAAAATTAAAGTACTTAGATAGGATGGATGAGTTTTTCTAGGGTTTTTATTGTATAATGCACTATACCAGCGTTTTAAAATTAAAAACTCAGCATAAAGTTTTTGTGGAGATGCATTAGAATTTGATTTTCTATAACTTAAAATAAGTACTGATTTTATAAAGATTTGAAATTCTTTTTTAATAATACTTTTATTTAAGCCTTTAATTTTACCCATGTTTTCGAAATTAAAATGTGTTTTTCCACTTCGAGATAAAAGCCAACCTGAGCCAATAGTTCCTCCGTACCAAATAGGATCATCCCATTCACCTTTAAAATTTGGTTTTATATTTTTATCAAAATATTCTTTTTGCTCATTAATAAAGTAATCGTATGAATTAGTTTTCATTAATTCCACCTTGTTTAAAAACTTCACAGCGTGCAATCACTGATTCAATTTCAAATTTTGTAGACTCATGAACTCTTATTAATGGATTTCTTGAGACACCTATTCCATCAGATAGCCGGATTAAATCATTGATCTCATTTTGTATGCTTTTTAATACATCTGCATGATCAGCATCAATAAAAGGATGAAAGTACATACAACCATAGCAGTTACGAACTGGCTGAAACAAACATTTTTCTTCATAACTGCATCCACCAATGTCATAATGAATTTTCCCACCAATATTTCCTAAAACTTTTTTATGCTGCCACTTATTTTTATCAATAAGCCGACCTGTCAGTAACATGGCTATCATTTGTTTATATAATTGATTATTTCCTAATGCATTCGCTCTAATTTGCGCTAAAGCAGGAGTAGAGTATATGTAATGTCGAGCTGTGACTAAAACTGAATGGCCAAGAATATAAGAGATTTCTTCTGCTGAAGCACCAGCCATTGCTAAGCTATAACCAACATGATGTCTAAAATCAGAGAAAGAATATTTCTCTTGTAGCAATTCTCCACTAAGCACAGCATTTTGATAAAGTTTAGGCGAAAATTGGAATAACTGGTTATTTATAGCAATTGAGCAAAAACGTGCAGAATTTTCCCCTAAATTAAATAATTTTTCTTTTGGCTGTAAATTAAACCTTTTAACATATGCTAAAATTATTTCTGCGATTTCTTCTGGAAATTTTACTGCTATCTTGTCATATGCATACCGTATTTGTTTAGCATAAGGGATTAAGATACTGTAACGATGAAATTGATCATGTTCATGAGTAGTATCAACTCGTATATCGCTCGCAGATAACTTTGCCAATTGCACAGGACGAAGACCTGTTGTATAAATTAAGCCCAAGATCGATGAATAAAGAAGAGTTTCGTCTTCTATATTTTTTTCATTATTTTTTATACGATCATTGATTTCCGCAAATCCCCTTTGAATCATTGAAATTAGTGGATAGTCGATAGGGTCTTCATATTGTTGATAGAATAGTTTAGAGTTGAAAGATTTGGGTCTTGGAATAAATTCTAAGTCATAATCACTGCTTATATCAAATTTAGGAAAATCTTCAGCAATTAATAAACGAAGTAGGAATTTTATATTTGAATAAATACCAGCTTGCTCTTCTAGTGGAGCTATAGAAATCAAGAAATCCTTTAAGTTTTCATAGCTAAAAGTTAAAGAATTATTACATAAATAGTTTGACAATATTTTGAATGCATATAGTTTTTTACTAAGTGATGAAGGCGTATTCTTTTGGACAAAAGAAATAAGAAAGAATTTTATTAGAATTTTTTCATTTCTAGTGAATTTACTAAAATTAATTTTTTCTCTTTGTCCTGAGTAATAAAAACTCCAAATATCGTTCGTTGTAATTAAAAATTTATCATCAAAATTTTCTGCAAGATAAAATTTAATCACTTTAGGCAACTTATGATTAATTTTTTCAAGTGCATTAATTTGTTTATAATCAAAAATTAATTCTGAATTTTCTGCACTTCCTGAAGGTCGGATATGTTTAGACACTTTAAAACTCCTTCTTTTTCATCAGATATGCGTTTTAAATTTAATAAATTTGCACTATTCACAATAAAACGTTTTGCATAATAGCTAGGCATTATACTTTTAGAACTCCAGCCACCTAAAACTCGTAGATCATCTTGTGCTTTTTGCATAATATCTTCATTACTAATTGATAAGTTGGATAAATTTTCGTTCCTAAATTTTTTTATCGAAAAAGCTAAAGTGATATACGCCCAGGTATGACGACATACATGAGGGGTAAGCTTATATATTGAATCAATGTTCGTAATATCAAAATATAGTGGATTTAAACTTCTAAACTTTATATCAATTTTGTTAAAAATTGCATTAATAGATGAATAACTGAGAGGAGCGTAGGGGGGCTTCAGAGAGGTAAATAATAAATTAGACTCAGTGTTGCCCCTTATATTATTGATATATATATTTAAAATTTCAAAATCGAAAGCATCAAGTTTGATGACACGGTAAGATTGCTCGTTTTTTATACTTGGTCGTCTGCTTCTAGTATCATAATCATCTTCAGTATTTGTAATGATTAAATTATATATGTCTGAATTAATTGATTTTTTAATTGATTTTCTGGTTAGTAGCATCAACTCACCAACCCTTAGTCCATAATTTAACATGAGATGTACTATTAAAAAATTTCTAAGTTGATGAGATTTAATTTTAAAGGGGTTATGCAAATTTACTTTGTCAGCCTGATCCGGACGGATTATCTCATAGAGTTTAAGAAGCATATTATTATCTAAGCTTTTGAAGTGATAATTTATACCACTTTTTACTGAAACACTTCGTTTAGAAAACTTATTGAAAATTTTTTTCTTACTCATTAGAAATAGATCAATTTTCTTTCTACGATTTGTTATTTCCCTGAGTGTGAGTTTTTGATTTCTGAGTGTCCAGAATTCATCCAATAAATACGTAAAGTACTTAATCACTGATCTCAAGCGCTTCGTTATAGTCATGTAATTTAAATCTGGGTTAGATCGAAGTCGAATTAAATGAAATTCTATTTTTCGACTATTTTCTAGGAAAAACATAAAGTTGTCGATTTCACTCAAATAAATTTCAGGCTCGTAGCCTAAAGACAGGAATGACTCGCAGAATGAAGTCGAATACTTTTGAAACCAAAAGTCATACCAAAATTGAAGAGCAATCATATCTGATTGTTGAGTAGCAAAACTTTGATATCGTAGCGTGGATAAAGAGTATAACAATGGATAAAGGCAAGGTGATGTAGTCGAAGTATCAAACAACAGAACCATCCGATTTTGATTCAAATTTTTTTTTGAAAGTTTAATTGTTTTTATAAAGAACATAGTGATGTAGAAGTACTTAATGAAGTTAATTTCATATAAACATAAGCATCTTTAAGTTAAAAATTTCTTTTTGTTAAGTATATGATTTTGCGTAATGAATAGGAGTTTATGAACATAATATCTCATGTACTCAATTTAACATAATATACATTATACGAAATAAAATATATTAAATAAAAGCCATCCTGTAGATGGCTCTTATTCCTTCAATGACCGCTTAAATCACTTCAAACTCAATACGACGGTTCTTCTTACGACCCTCAGCTGTTGAGTTGTCTGCCACAGGTTTGTTGGCACCCAAACCTTCCACACTCAGGCTATCTGCAGGAATATTTTTGCCAATCAAATAATCTTTTACCGCTTGTGCACGCTCTTTACTTAATATCAGGTTTTTATTGGCATCACCAGAGCTATCAGTATGCCCAATAATTTTCACCTGCTTGCCACCAACCTTATTTAAGGCAATCGCCATCTCATCAAGAATTTTTGTCCCCGATGCGGCTAAAACCGCACTGCCAGATTCAAATTCAATAATCCGGTTTTTTAAGGCATCATCAATAATTTTCTGTTCAGCCTGATTCACAGATAACTGTGCATTAAAACGATATGGCGCCTGTACCAAGCCCTGAAAAGCATTTGTGGTTGGCTGAATATCATTTTCATTGGACATTTTTCCATTTAAATCAATTTGCGTACCACGTACCGACAATTGACCCTGTTTCACTTTTTTCAGGTCTGGCGTGATCATTCGTGTGACCGATTCACTCCAGCCATTGGGTGCAGCAACCGATTTAACCTGAATCTTATCAACAACTTGGTCTGCACCATACACGCTGTGCATTTTAGTCAGAATGGCCTGTTTGCTGGCTTCATTCGGGACCACACCCTCCACCACAATCGGCTGTGCACATACCCAGCTACTGGCACTGAACAAGAGTACAGACAGCCACTGTTTTTTATATGTATTTAATTGATTTTTAATCATTTTATCCATCTATAAAAGTCTGTCTAAAGAGTTTAATTCCCTGGCTTAAACTGAGCTGACGTTCACATAAAGCCTGTTCCAACGCCGCCAAACCTGCATTTTGCTCCAGATACGGATCAATCCAACTGGCATTGACCAACGATACCCAATGTGAACTGTCCAGGTTTTGGGTGAAAATTTCGCTTAAAGCCTGAATATCTGCGCCCTGAAAGCCAAAAATCAGCAAGGGTTTGTCATAATGCAGTAAACCGACTAGCAACTCTGTGTTCTGATTGGCGACAAAACGGCTAATCAGACTGACCCAAAATGCTGCAATTTCATAGCAATAGGCATGATTATTAATCGGCAAAATCAGCACTTTATTTAATTTACTGGTGCCTTGCTGGATCACCGGTTGCAACAATAATCCCAAGCCAATCATGCTTTGTGCCAGCTCATAGGTGCTGATTTTCATCAACTGAGCAAAAGAATGCGTCGTATGATGTTCATAAAACGCCGCACTTTCATGCACATCAAATACCTGAATCTGGTTATTCAGTTTGGCCAGCTTGTCCAGCAAAATCTCAGGATCACGAATCGACTTGAGCACCCGGTTTTTCTGAAACAGATCAATCAAGGTCTGTTTATAGCGATACGGTGCATACAGCAAATGCTCCAAGGGTACATCTACATCTAACAAATGGCTCAGCACCATCGGAAACTGCCGTCCCGAACTGTCTTCGCTGGCAATTAAGTTGGCCACCAGAAATTTATATTCCTGCGGATTGGCAATGAAAAAATCCAGCGATGGCAGCTGCGTATAGCGGCTTTGAAACTCTGGAGATTGCATCGCTTTTTCCAGCGCCTCAGTAATCCACTGATCCAGCACCTGAATCAGCGAAGACTGGCCTTTGGTTTTCAAAAAATCGCCTCGGGCCGGACATTTACCATAATAAAATGGCAGGGTTTTCAGCTCATTCATCCCTGCTCTCCCACTCGCCTGTTCTGGCTGATCATGGCTGTACTCCTTCAATTCCTTTTAAAGGCGATGTGCTATTGGTGCGTGCAGTGGCAGGTGTCGGTGCTGTTTGCGCAGCCACAACACGTACCGATTTATTGGTGACCACCTGATCAACCAGCTGTAAACCGGCATAGCCACGACTTGAACCGATATTACCTGAGCTGCCGCTAATCAGTCGGAAGTTCAGTTTCACCGCAATATTCGGGTCCTGCTTGCTCTTCCAGACCATTTCAAAGCTGCCGCCTTGCTGGGTACGCTGTGCCGTATCAATCAGGCGGTTAATACCGTACTCACCCGGCTCATCAAAGACGGTATGGGTTTTACCTTCTAAATCCACCGCTGTAATACGCGCCCCCGGAATCGCGCCCGGATTTGGCCAGACGAAATTGACCCATTGCTGAATGCCATTTTCATAAACCATACGCTGCCCATCAATATCAATGGTATAGGCCAGTAATTGCGGATTCTGTAATGGATAGAACTGGAAGTTGGACTGATTTACCGGTGCTTGCGCCGCAGTTTGAGACAATTCACCCGTCGCCATGCCATTACTTGGCGCGACATAGCTCTGGAAATTCATCACAAATTGCGGGTTTAAGCTGATACCTAAATCTTTCCAGGTTTTTGAGGTTAAGGTATAGCCACGACGGATCACCAGCGGATCTAAATGCTCTTTCACAAAACGGGCAATACTGCCATTTTCACCAAAAATCTGGCTAATTTCATTGCTGGTCGCCTGTAAGGTCGCAGATGAATTAAACGGATATTTTTTGCTTAAATTGGCGCTAAATGGCTGATAAGCCTGCATGGTCCAGAGTTTATTGATTTCATCCTGCGCCGGAATTAGCAGGCTTTCAAATGAATGCGTTAATGGACTGATCAACAGTTTTTGTAGCAGCTGCTGGTCACGTTCATTTAAGCCCACCGTCATCTTTTCATCGACCAGTTTCTGGGTGCTGTTAAACACCGAACTTTGATCATTGATGGTCTGTTTCACTAAGGTCATGGCCGATGGACCAATATCGCCCGCACTTTTCAGGTCATTGAACTTGCTACGCACCTGAGCAATGGATTGCATGTACTCATCCAGTAAAGACTTGTTCTGCTGGTCATCACGCTTACGTACCAACTGATAGAACATCTGGAATTCTTTGGAAATTGGTCCTTGCGCTCTAGCCACGGCCTGTTCCGCCATTTTCGCTTCATCGCGGTTCAGCACTTTACGTTTAAACCAGGCAATAAAACCTTTTTGCGGTGCGGCCAGTTCTGCCTGAACCACCGGATTATCCCACGAGGTTTCCTGTGCAATCCGGGTAATTATCTGACGGATTGGTGAATTTTCCGGTTCGCCCAGTTTTTCAATATTCTGCGCAGACTGTTTAAATTCCTTTCCTTTGGCATAGTGCACACCAGCCAGGAATTTACGCCATTCTGTAATATATTCCTGCTTGTACAGATCGGTCAGCTGTTTACGGATCTGATCGGGGCTGCCACTAAAGGTCAGGTCATCGGACTGGGTACTGTTTAACACCCAGTCTTTAGAATCTGTTGGCCGGTTGGAGACTTCATCAATGGCGGTTTCGACATATTCTGCCCAGGCTTTCTGGGTAAATACACCCGGTAAGGCATAACTGCCCAGCACCACCGCCTGATTATTCTCACCGACCATCTGTTTGACGGTTAAGGCCGGGAAACGTACCGCTGCACGCATTTTAATTTCGTTATAGACCCGATCACGTGCCGGCATACCACGCACCACAGACAATAACACCTGACGTGACTGATCAACCACCAAGGTATCCGCTTCCAGATTCGGGAATTTGGCATCATTGGCCAGGGTCATGGCATAAGATAAAATCTGTTCGGCATCTTTCAGCATTTGGCCGCGCGCCAAATTCCCCCGGTTGGCATCTAACCACGGACGCCAGAAACGCGTGACCTGATCACTTAAATGACCAGCTTCACGATATTCCGGATTGCTCATCATCAAGTAGGCTTTCAGTGCGTTGTACGCATCTTGCGGATTGCTGTCCGATGGCTCCAGATATTTCTGCTGATTGGCCACCTGCTTGATTTCCACATTGGCATGATTGGCCTTCAGGGTTTCTTCATTGGCTTTTACCCGTTGCAGATACTGCGCCATGTTTTGCTGTGCCGGCTGCAGCACAATCTGCTGCACGCCTTGCAAATATTCAGTCTTCAGCTTTTCACGCAGCTCATTGCCCTGGTATAAACCAAAGCCAAATTTTAATGGACGATCTTCAGCAAAACTGTCCAGCTGTGACATACGGTTTTGCAGAATCAGCAAGGCTTCAAGCTGTCCGGCCAGTTCGGTACCGGAACGCTGCTCGATCTGCACCACTTTATTCAGGTCTTGCTGCACTTCGGCAATTAACTGCTGGTTATTGCGATACGACCAGACCCACAGTCCCAGAATAATCGACACACCAAACAATGCGGCAATAAAGCCAACATAACGCTGGCGTTTACGCAGTGGATTAATATGCTGTTTGACCAGATTCTTGTCTTTCAGAATCACATCGGAAAACAGCCCTTTCAGGAAGTAGCCATGGTTTTGTGAAACCGAACGGGTCGGCACACCATGTTCACTGTTGGGAATCTTGGTCAGTAAAAAGTCCTGTGCAATCTGCTCGGTCATTGGGCTTTCACTAGTGCCTTCCTGTAAGGCACTAGTGAAATAAAAACCACGGAATACCGGTTTAAACTGGTACGGATTATCTTCAAACAAGGTGCCAATAAAGGTTTTCAGTGCTGGCTTTAAGCTCTTGAATTCCAGCGGGAAAGTCATGACACTTGGGGAAATATTCTGTGAATGGCGGCGACTTAAATGGGTGGTGCTCACGCCTTTTAAACCGTCATATAAAATGCCGTAATGCTTTTCAAACAGCTCGACCGCATTTTGAGAAGATTCCGCATCATAGGGTAAGGTTGCGCCCCAGACCTGATCAAACTCATTCACTTCATAACATTCAAAGAATTCAGTAAAGCCGGCAATCAGGTCCATTTTGGAAAACACCAGATACACTGGTGGATAAATTTCCAGACGCTCGGTTAAATCCTGAATCCGGGCACGTAAATTCTTGGCCAGCTTAATTGATTTTTCCGGACTCTGGCTGACCAGCTCGGCAATACTGACAATTACAATCAGGCCATTAATTGGCGCCTGAGAACGGTTTTTCTTTAATAAACCTAAAAAACCGAGCCATTCAGAATGATCTTCGGAATAGACCGAATAACGCCCGGCTGTATCCAGCAATACCCCTTCGGTGGAAAAGAACCAGTCACAGTTACGGGTACCGCTTAAACCAGCAGACACCATTTTCTGATGACTTTCTTCAAAAGGAAATTTCAGACCGGAGTTATAAATCGCCGAACTTTTTCCGGCGGCCGGGTTACCAATCACCATATACCATGGCAGTTCATATAAAGCCGCATTGCCCTTTTTATCGCCCAGTTTGGACTTACGGATCAGCTGAATCGATTCTTTCATTTGTTGTTGAATCAGCTGTAATTCTTCTTTGTCTTTCTGTTTGCCGTATTCGGCTTCGGTGTTTTTGCTGATGGCTTCGGCCAGCTCTTCGCCCTGCTTTTCATGACGATAACGCTGGATTAAGGCATAAATACCGTATCCGACCATACCCAGAATATACACTGCCATCAGCGCCCAGAATAGATTGCGCGGAATGGTGTTATAAGATGCTATGAGTGCCACAAAAATAGACAGTGCAATAATCGCTTTCGGATTGGTCACATACTGCCAGACATAGCCTAAAATGGTATAAAACATACTGTTCTCGTTGTTCTAAAATTCGCGCGATACTGCAACATCAGCCCTGTGGGGTTTCATGGGAAACCGGCATAAAAAGTACGTGGGTGGCCGGATGTTCGGTACTGTAAATCATGGAAATAATTCCCTCAGGAAGATGCATGCCCAACATGAAAGAAAACACTTTCGATAAGTGCTGGGTATGACCAATACTTTGTTTTGTATATAAAAAATGATGAGTTTCGATTTGAGACTCAGCAAAACTCTGTTCAATCTGCTTCACGACTTTAATCTGGGTCGGATCATCTGGCATCAGCACAAAAGGCTGTTCCTGATCAAATTGCGCCAGTTCTGTCATCTGATGCTGCTGCAGGTAATGGGCAATATTTTTTTCATTCAACACCAGCTGCAGCATTTTGAATGGTTCCAGCTGGTTAATCTGCACCGTGGTGGAAGCCACGATACAGCTAGAGACAAATTCGGCCGGTAAATAATGGTCGGTTAGCCAGGTTTTTTCATCAATCACGTCCTGATCAATTTCAGAATCGACCAGCACAATCAGCGATACTTCTTCGGTTTGTGCTGCGGTCTGTTCCAGCAATTCAAACCAGTCCTGATAGGCATTTTTACTGCCCCAGTAATGATGCTCGATATGAATCTGCTCCGGAATCACCTGAAAATCCTGGATAAAC
>Ga0172369_10005795_pt1 | contig 15062 bp, 16 predicted proteins | sample LakKiv25m_FD_114539 | JGI IMG/M metagenome (GOLD analysis project Ga0172369, IMG submission 114539) | Freshwater microbial communities from Kabuno Bay, South-Kivu, Congo - kab_022012_11.25m | ecosystem: Environmental > Aquatic > Freshwater > Lake | place: Democratic Republic of the Congo...
ATCCAGCTTTAATCGCAGCGCCAAGACTGGACTCCGGCTTTCGCCGGAGTGACAAGATTGTGTTATCGCACAACGATAACTGTCAATCGTCAATCTTTAATCGACTTTACCCACACGATTCAGTGAAGAGCCAAAGAAATAAAGGTTCAACTTCTTTCTCCGTAGGTTTACACCTACGGCTATTCACAAACAATCCCTTTGGGATTGAAATGCTTTTACTAAAGTCTATCCCTGCGAAAGCGGGGACCAAAGTCTAATGTCCTATATCTTGAGACCAGAGACCTGAGACTAAAGACCAAAGACCAGAGACATAATAACATTGCAGAAATTGTATAAATATTTATTCGGTGCGGTTATTTCTATGTTGCTGCTAACCGGCTGCGCGCAGCGGAAAGCGTTAGTGGGATACGATGCACGGCAAAGCGGGGAAGTCCCTCCCCGCAGCGCATTGCGGCATTACATCACGGCGATAAATTTTGAAGATGACCGCTTATATCAGCTGGCGTTAGTGGAATACCGGCGGGCTGTGGTTTTCGACCCGGGTTCAATGGAACTAAAGCGGGGACTGCTGCGGAATTATTTCCGGCTGGAAATGCTGGACAGCGCGGTGGTGGAAGCGCGGCGGGTTTTGACGATGACTCCTACGAATGAAGAAGCTAAGGCGATTTTAGGACAGTCGCTGGTGGAATTGAAGGAATGGCCGGCGGCGAAGGAAGTATATCTTGATTTGACCCGGCAGAATCCTGAAGAAATTGTCTATTGGGCGCATTTAGCGGCGATTTCCCTCGAACTGCAGGATACAGTGCAGGCGATGGCGGTATACGACAGTATCGCTTCCCGCACCGGCGATGGCGCAAATGTGTATGTGCGGGCGGGAGCGGTGATGTCGTTGAACGGTTTGCATCAGTCCGCGCGGAAATTATACGATAAAGCGCTGGAATTACAGCCGGATAATCCCGATGCGTTTTATGGCATTTCCACGGTGATGATGCGGCAGGGAATGCCGGATTCGGCGGAATGGGCGGTGGAAAAAGCTTTGGATGCGGATCCGTCAGAGGCGCAGTACTACTTGACTTACGGATTCTTGTTATCCCGCAGGAGGGATTGGGAAAAATCGGAAAATATTTTGAAACTGGGCGCTTCTTTAGCTCCGCAGGAACCCCGGTTTTGCGATTTATTAGGCGCGGTGCTGCAACAGCAAGGCAAATATGAAGAAGGATTGAAATATCTGTATCAGTCGATAGAATTGGATTCTTCCAGCACCGATCCGTATATCACTATCGGTTTTATTTACGATGAATTGGACAGCACGGAAAAAGCGCTGGAAATTTACCAACGGGCTTTGCAGGTGGATTCCGCCAATGCGCTGGTGCTAAATAATTACGCCTATTTATTGGCGGAAGAAGGAATACGGCTGGAGGAAGCGGAAGAAATGTCGGCGAAATCGCTGGAAAAAGAGCCGGACAATCCCTCGTATCTGGACACGATGGGGTGGATTTTGTATCGTCTGCAGGATTACGCCGAAGCGGAAAAATATATCCGCAAAGCTTTGGAACTGACGGAAAACGCAGTGATGTATTTGCATCTGGGAGATATATTGCGTGACGGAGGCAAGCTTACGGAAGCGGAAGAAAGTTACCGCGCCGGACTGAAATTAGACCCGGAAGACCGGGAATTAATCAAGCGATTGGAGACCAAGTGAAGTTAAGTAATCTGTTAAAATGGGCGGCGCCGGTACTGCTGGCGGCGGGAATAAGCGGCTGTTCCTCGATGTTGAAAATGGAGTTGAAGAATAGACCGGAAAGCGAAATTTGGCAGAAGGTACGGGACAACACCGGTCAGCTGATCGATTTTTACGGACACACCGAAATAACCTTGGAAAGCGGTTATATGGGATTGCCGATAGAAGCGAAGGTTTATTACCGAACGCCGGATTGGATAACTTTGCGCACTTATGCGCCGATGGGAATCAAGATTTTGGAAGCGTCCTTGCAGAAAAATCAATTCCAGGTTTACAGCGTGTTCACCAATGAATTTTTCAGCGGCTGTCTGGATTCGGTGGACATTGCCAGTCGCTTTAAGATGCCGCTGCCGGGGATAGATTTGCGTTCAGCTTGGCAAGATTTGTTCAATCCGCAGAAGCCGGAAGGGATGATGACAGAGATGCGTACTTCCGGCAGGTATTACATAATGAAATACCCTGCTAAAACCGGTTTCAGAGAAATCTGGATTGAAGGAAGGAAGATGTTGATTTCGCGGGTGAACCTTCTGGATGAGAAAGGAGTGTTGAAGTATTATATTTCCTATGACAATTACAAAGGCAAAGAAAATGTCAAATTCCCCCGCAAGATTGAAATGGGGGATATCGACCGGGGAGTCAAACTTTCCATCGTGACGGATGAGTTTGAAATCAACAGCAATGTCGCGGAATCGGATATGATGCTATCGGTGCCGGTGGAAGCGAAGAGGGTGAAGCTGTAGGCATTAAGCATCAGGCATTGGGCATTAGTAATAGGCAGATAAAGCCGATTAATATTGAAGGTTACATAATTATATTTGGTTACTTAGGTAGCTCAGCAAGTCACACAGAAGATTGGAGCGCCCTGTCAGGTCACGCCCCGTTAAAAGCCGGGTCTAAGACCTGACTTGGCATCCTGATTCTAACATTTAAATATTCTTAGCTGAGCAAGTCAAGTAACCGAATAATATATTTTATACTACTTTTAAGGTTAGTCATTTTTTATTTTTAAGTAACACTTTACCATTTTCAAAAAATCTCCCTAAAATGGTCATGCTAAACTTGTTTCAGCATCTAGTGCCTTTATTGAGACGGAAAAAGCAAAGGCGCTGGATTCCGAAACAAGTTCGGGATGACTCGTTGCTTGTTGTTTTTAAAAGTGCTAAAATGTTGCATTATTACGAAATGTTGAAAGCTTTGAGGCAATCCCTTGATCTATCATCCTTTCAAATTTAAAATTGTAAAATATCATATATTTTAGAGAAATTTTTATGGAGCAAGAATACGCTAACAGCTTGGATCTTCTATACGAAAATGCCATCAGGCAAAATGAAAACATACTGGAGAATTTTCGTGCGTTAGATACAAAAAGCTCAATCTTATTAGCTTTTCTGGGAATTTTTATTATCCCTGAAATAGAAAACTTCATCCTATTCTTTGAAAATCGACCCTATATGGAATTTGCAATATACTTTGGTATTAGCGCTCTTTTGTTTAATATTATTGGAATATATTATTGCTTTCTTGCGCTTGAACTAAGAAAAATCAATTTACCGCCAAATCTTGAAAAGCTAAAATCTCATTATGAAAATGGCACCGATATTTTTGAAATAAAAGAACAATTGGTGTCGACTTTTATTGCCGCAGCCAAGGAAAATCAAAAACAAGTGTTCTTTAAAATACGGAATTTAAACATAGTCTATTGGATGTCAGTCTTGACCTTAATAGCCTATGTCATTTCAAAGATATTATTTTTACTTAAATTGGATAATAAATTATGAATTATCAAAACGAAACAAAAGAAGAGAAGAAAAAAGTCAGCAAAGATAATTTGCCGAAAAAACCAAGACCTCTTCCTTCACCGGATCCGGAATTGTCTAATTACTTGACTGAAGATAAGCGAGCTGTTGAAACAGTCAAAAAGAAAATTCGTATTTGAAGCAACTGATTTTTCGACGCTTCATCTTACTACACTGTTGTGAATACACCGATGGTTATTATTGAAATTTTTCTAATTCCGGAGAGCGATGCAAATATCGGTAATCATCCCCTTATTGGATGAAGAAGGTTCTTTGGCGGAACTGCATCGGCAATTGACTGAAGTTCTGCAGGGCAAGGACTACGAACTCATCTTCATCGATGACGGTTCGCGGGACAGCTCCGCCCGGTTATTATCGGAACTGGCGGAAGCGGATGAACGGGTGGGAGTGATGACTTTCCGGCGCAACCGCGGTAAATCGGCGGCTTTGGCGGCGGGATTTTTATACGCACGGGGAAAAACAGTCATCACCCTCGACGCCGATTTGCAGGACGATCCTTACGAAATCCCCCGGCTGCTGCAGAAATTAGACGAAGGTTACGATGTGGTATCCGGGTGGAAAAAGAAGCGGCAGGATCCATTAGGCAAAACTATCCCTTCCAAATTCTTCAATTGGGTGACGGCGAAACTGTCCGGGATAAAAATCCACGATTTCAATTGCGGATTGAAAGCTTACCGCCGGGAAGTGGTGAAAACGATTAAAGTTTACGGGCAGATGCACCGTTTTCTGCCGGTGCTGGCGAAGATGGAAGGATTTACCGTCAGCGAAATCCCGGTGAAACATCATCCCCGCCGCTACGGCAAGACTAAATTCGGGGTCAGCCGGATGCTCTACGGTTTCCTCGATTTGTTGACCGTGCTTTATACCGCCCGATACACCCGCAATCCCCTGCATTTATTCGGCGCTATGGGAGTGGTATCGCTGGTGATTGGGACTACCGTCAATGCATATTTGACCGTCGGTTGGTTTATGGGGCGGCCGATTGGCAACCGACCGCTGTTTTTCCTGGGGATATTGCTCATCATTTTGGGAGTGCAGTTATTTTCGATTGGACTTTTAGGAGAGATGATCACTCGCCAGGGGGATACCGAAGCGGCGAGCGGAGTTTATCAAGCGCCGAGGATTTAATGCGTATTGCCATATTAGGTCCGGCGTATCCATTTCGCGGCGGCATCGCCAAACACACAGGGATGCTGTGCCGCGCTTTGGAAAAACGAGGGCATTCCTTCCGGCTATTTTCCTTCCTCAAACAATTTCCCGCTTTGCTTTTTCCCGGTCATTCTCAATTCGATATTTCACAGCAAGCCGACCAGTTGGAAACAGTCCGGGTGTTTACCCCCTGGAATCCCTTCAGCTGGGTGAAAACCGCCCGGGCGATCAAGCGGTTCCAACCGGAATTAGCGCTTTGCGTGTGGTGGACGCCGTTCACCGGAGCGGGATACGCCGCAGTATGCGCGATGCTGCCGGGAGTGAAAAAAATGTTTTTACTGCACAATATTATCCCGCATGAAAAATTGCCGCTGGGAAGTTTTTTTACCAAACTGGCTTTGTATAAAGCGAGCGGATTTATCGTGCAGTCGAGTCAGGTGGAAGCTGAATTGAAGGAATTTATGCCCGACGCGGCGGGAAAATGGCTGAGGAAAATCCCCCATCCGATTTATGATTTTCAGGAATATTCCAGTCCCCATCAGTCCACCGCACTGGAAATGCTGGGGATACGGGAAAGCCGGGTACTGCTGTTTTTCGGATTGGTGCGGAAATACAAAGGATTAATGACGCTTTTGGAAGCTTTCCCCCGCATCGCCGGACATTTCCAAGGCGATATACGGCTGTTAATCGCCGGGGAGTTTTACGATAATCCGGCGGCGTATCTGCAGGCGATCACCCGCAGCGGACACAGCGATAAAATCACGGTAATAAACCGTTTCATCCCCAATGAAGAAGTAGGGCGGTATTTCGCCGCCGCCGATGTGGTAGCGCTGCCTTACGAATCAGCTTCGCAGTCGGGAGTAGTCCCTACCGCTTACGGATTCGGCAAACCGGTGATTACCACCAGTGTGGGAGGATTGCCGGAAGCGGTAATTGACGGAAGCACCGGATTGCTGTGCCCGCCGTCGGATGCTGGCGCCCTGGCGGAAACAGTGATAAGATTTTATGAACTGAATAAAACGGTCGACTGGAAAGTAAATATCGAAGAATTGCAGAAGAAATTTTCCTGGGAAGCATTAGTGGAAGCGGTGGAAAGTTTTTCCGAGAACCGTAAACCGAGAACCGAAAACCGTTAAACAGGAATCTAAAATGGATGATATTCATTATTTCATTGTATTATCCCTTCAGGGTCAAATTAAAACGCTGTTTTTTTTTACCGTAGGTTTCACCTACGGCTATTCACAGGCCACCGCTTCGTGGTGGGGGCAGCATTGTAAGATATGATTATCCCCGCAGGGGAAACCTGATAATAGCCGGTAGTTGAAGACTACCGGAGTCAAACGAGCAATATAATTCTATTCTGAAGGGATTGCCCAACTTTTCGGGACAGCATTGTTCAATTGAACGCCCCTGTAAAGAGGACAAATTTTATAATAGGAAAAATCGTGACAAATGCAGTATTATGGATATTGTAAGTACCGTTATAATAAGAACCTATAGATTCCCGCTTTCGCGGGAATGACAGCTTTGGGGAGTTTTTAGACAGTCTGGTACGGCGGATAGCGAAGCATGAAAAAGAGTCTCTGTCAGGTCTCCGCTTCGCTAAAGACCTGACAGGGCATTGACAGGCGGTCAGGCGGGGGCGCCTGACCACACCACTTTTTCTTTCGACTTTTGACTTGCCAACTTGAACACTTGCCAACTTATCTAAATATAATGCCAGAATTTCGTGACATATTAATCATCAAAGCCGAACCGAGGATTGAAGTTCTGCAGGCGACTTGCCTGTTAAGACCTTTGGCGGCGAAATACCCCGGCGAACGGGTGATATGGGTGACCGGCAAACGCTGTCAAGCGTTATTGCAGGGTAATCACTATGTCAGCGAACTATATTTTTACGAGGAAGGAGGCTATTTGGCGGCGGCGCTGAACCGGCGGTTCCAAGCGGTAATATCGCTGGAAAAGGGTAATGGAATGGGCGATGCGGCGAATTTACTGCAGGCGGAAGCGAAATTTGGCTTGTACCGTAATGCGCTGGGGGAATTGCTGGCGTTCAATGCCGGCGCGGAACAATTGAAATTATGGGCTGCTTCCGGCGGAAAGGCGGCGGAATTAAACGAAACTTCATATCAGGAGACTTTAGCGGCGGCGGTGGAAATCCCTGAAGCGTCTGCCAGCGAAATGGTATTTCATCCGCCGGAAAATTCCCGGCAGTTCGGGGAAATTTGGCGGGAAGAACGGAAGATCACCGGCAAGCCTTTAGTGGGGATTTATCTGGGAAACGATCCCCGGAATGCGGCGCATTCCCCGGATATCCGCTCCGTATCGTTTTTAGCGGAGAAAGTGCTGCAGGAATTGAAGTCTGAAGTTGTCATATTCGCCGGGAAAATGGAAGAGAGATTGCTTTTCGATTGTATGAACAGCTGTCCTCCGGGAACGGTCGATGGCGGCTGCTTCTCGGCTTTTGCCCAGATGGCGGGGATAATTGGAATGTGCGATACTTTAATCGGTACGGATTCGCTCGGAGTGCAATTGGCGATAGCTATGGGGAAAAAAGTGGTGGTATTACAGGAGACATTGCGGAAAGCGGAATCATACGGACGCGGGCGGACAGTACAATGTGAGAGTAAAGCCGATATCAAAACCGGACGCAAAGTTCTAAGATTTGACCCGGAAAAAGTTCTAACCGCCGTTAAAGAATTGATACGGGAGGCGGAATGAAGCCGCAGGAATTTTCGCCCCGGGTGGAAATCATCATCTTAAGCTGGAACGGGCGGGAAGATACGCTGGAATGTTTAGCTTCGCTGGCAAAAATCGATTACGATAATTACCGCATCACGGTAGTGGATAATGGTTCCACCGACGGATTAGCCGGGGGAATTACCGGTAAATTTCCTCAGGTGAACTACATTTATTCCCCGGTGAATCTGCGTTTCGCCGGGGGGAACAATCTGGCGCTGAAGCGGGGACTTAATACCGAAACGGATTATTTTTTACTGCTGAATAACGATACGGTGGTGGAGGCCGGTTTTTTGCGGGAGATGGTGAAAGCGGGGGAAGCCGATGATCGCATAGGTTTAGTGGGAGCGAAGATGTATTATTACGACCAGCCGGATACTTTATGGTTCGCCGGAGGAATCGCCGACATCCGGCGGGCTTATATGCGCCATCTGGGGATTGGTCGGCGCGATAACGGCAGTTTCGATAAAGCGGGTGAAATGACTTTCCTCAACGGAGCTTGTTTATTGATAAAAGCTGGTGTTCTTAAAGATATCGGATTATTGGACGAAGATTATTTTCTCTACGGCGAAGATTTGGACTTTTGTCTGCGGGCGGCGAAAGCGGGGTGGAAACTGTATTATCAGCCTTCAGCAAAAATCCGGCATAAAGTTTCCCGCAGCAGCCCGCCGCTGAAGAAATTGAAGTATCGGTATCAAAGCTGGTTCAAATTGATGAGTAAGCACACCGCTTGGTATTGGCGGCCCGTGCAATGGGGCAATCTGCTGATAGAATTCATCCCTTTGGTAATCGGATATTTACGGCGGCGGGCGGATTTCCGCCGGGAGAAAGTATGATGGATTTGCGGCGGCATTTGCGGCAAGGCGCATGGGCGGTGATCGATAAAGGGATGACTGGGATTTACGGCTTCGCTTTTATCTTTCTGGTGGTGGCGAAACTGCCGAAAGCAGAGTACGGATTATATTCCATCGTTTTTGCCCTCGCCAGTATGGCGCTGTTATTCAACAAAAGCTTCATCCTGTTTCCCATGACTAAATACGAAGCGGAAGGGGAAAGTCAGCCGAAGCTGTTGGGCAGCGCTTTTATAATGTCGGCGGCGGCGATGGAAATAATTGGAATTTTAGTTTTTCTGGCGGCGCCGGGGGCGGGGAAAATTTTTCACAGCGCGGGATTGGAAAGACTTTTGCGTTATATGCCGATATTATTGACGGGATTTTTACTGCGGGATTTTGCTTTATCATATCTGCTGGCGCGGCGGCAGGTGAAAACGCTGGCGCTGCTGGATGCGGTCTATTTCGTGGGGCTGGCGCTAGGGTTTGCCGGGATGAACATAATGGGAGTATTCGATACGGCGGAAGACGCACTGCAAATGCACATCTTTTTCGCCGCCGTCAGTTCTTTATGCGCGGTGGTGATGCTATGGAAAAATATCAAAATAGACTTGCGCCTGAGTCGGGAGGAAATGCGGCGCATTATCGGTTTCGGCAAGTTTAGTTTGGGGATGGGCGTAGGGGAGATGATTTTCTATCAGGTGGATTTACTGCTGTTAGGGCGGTTTTTCGAGCCGCTGACGGTGGCGAAATACAATGCGGCGAGGATACTGTTCCGCTTTTATTCGGTGTTTTCCCAGAGTTTGAATTTATTGATGTTCCCCGGCGCTTCCAAATTAAGCAGTGAAGGACGGAAAGAAGATATACGGACGCTCTACGCTAAGGTGATAGCATATTATTGGTCGATAATGCTGGGATTGAACATAATTTTAATCGCCGGGGGAAGTATTATAATGGGACTGCTGAATTACCCGGAATCGGCGAATATTTTCCGGCTGCTGCTGCTGTTCTCCTTCTTCGAACCGTTATATACTATCAGTATGGTGGTGTTGTACGGGATGGGCAAACCTTATAAAGCGTTCAAACCGCTTTTACTGGCGGCGCCGGTGTATGTGGGCTTGAATTTGCTTTTAATACCCGGATTAGGCGGGCAGGGAGCAGCATGGGCTTTCGGACTCAACAACGCTTTCTTGGGGACGATGTTTTTACGAACTTTAAAAGGGGAAATCGGGATACGATTAAGCGATATTTTCCGGCAGTATCGCCGTTATCCTCAGGTTTTACGGACAGTACTGCGGGGGGAATGGAGGAAGCGGGCTGATTAAGATGGCAGCGTTAAGTATGCTAAACGATGCCGAACCCGTGGTGTCAGGTGTCCTCATCTGACACCTTTCTGACTTTCAATGTTTATTATATTTGTAGGGACGAGACCCTGTCTCGTCCAACTTCTTGGACGAGGCGTTGCCTCGTCCCTACATTAGGAATGAAGGTACTTCAGCTGCGCAGCCCCCTCTTCCGGGCTTTAGTCCCGGACGAGGCGTAGAAACTTATACCTAATCTAAATTTAAACCAACATTTTCTTGATAACGCGATACTTTTAGGATCTTCGCTGTTTTGTATGGGTAGTCTTTCCTTACCGATTAGATCAGTCCCATTTTATTTAACCTTTGGTAGGCGGGGGGCTCGTCCCCCCGTACGATTTATCGGGGGACAAGCCCCCGACCTGCCATTTCTCAACAAAGTTATTCCATTAGATTAGCATTACCCACACGAAATAGCGAAGAACCTGCTTTTACTGTCCACTGACGACCGGCGGCTGTCCACTATTTTCCAAATAAGATTTGAATATCGAAAATAGTTTTTGTAAATTATTAGGTTATATAATCAATTACCATTAACCAACACGGTGAGTTCACTATCAGAATATTAGATTTATCTCAGGTCAAAGAAAAATGCTATCTGGGGCGGAGCATTTATTCGCAGGACGGTAAGAGATTGCTGCTGGCAAAAGGGACGGTGCTGGACAATGTGTATGTCCAGCGGCTTTTAGCGATGGGATACCAAAGCGTTTACGCTTTGGATGATTTGACGGAAGACATTGAGCCCAGGGAGCTTGTCAGTCCGATCGTGCGGACTCAAGCGAACGCCGCGGTTTTCGAATTCCACGAAAAAGTCGGATTGCTCAACCATCCGAGGAAATTCGAACAGCTGCGGGATATCGCCAATAATATTATTTATGAAGTGCTGGGGATGGATTTGAAGAACCTCACCATCGACTTTCCCGAAGTCAAATCATTCGACAACTACTTGTATCTGCATTCGGTGAATGTGGCGGTGCTGGGGACAATCATCGCTTATAAACTGAGGCTGCATGAAGATGTAATGCACGATTATGCTTTAGGCGCTATGCTGCACGACATCGGCAAAGTGGAAACGCCGCCGGAAATTTTGCACAAGCCGGGGCCTTTATCAGAGGAAGAATTCGATGTGATGAAAAAACATTCACGCAACGGATTTTCCATCTTAAGTCAGAGTTCGTTTATGAAACCCCGGTCTTTTTCCATTTCCCTGCAGCACCACGAAGCTTACGATGGAACAGGGTATCCTTCGGGGAAAAGGGGCGATGAGATACATCAGTTTTCCCGCATGGCCTCGGTGGTGGATATTTTCGACGCTTTGACATCCGACCGTCCCTATAAGAAGAGATGGAGTTTTCTCAAGACTTTAAGTTTGATGAAGGGCAAGATAAATAAGAGATTGGATCCGGAAATCCTGGGGATTTTTTTATCGCTGGTACCGGAATTCCCTACAGGATTGATGGTCAAATTATCCACCGGGGAAAGCGGGATTATTATCAGTTCCAATCCCAATAACCGCTTAGATCCGCGGGTGAGAGTGATTGAAGACGCTAAAGGCAAGCGGCTGAGCAAAGAGTCGGTGTATGAAATCAATTTGGGTGAATACAAAGAGATAAAAATCGTATCCACTTCCGAAGACAGCGAATATAATATGGCGAAATGGAATAAGGAAGCAGGAATGTAAGGATGATAAGGCAGGGTGAGTATACGGAGGAACAATAAAAGTTTTGGGGATTTTCGGGGGCTTTTACGGGGAAAACTTAAAGGATTTTAAATTTTATGAACGAAAAGGCGATCAGTTTAAGAGTGGATCAGCGTTACAAGAATGGGCCTTTCTTTACCATTATGGCTTATCTGGTGACACTATTTGTAGTGGTGATTCCTTTCAGCATCTTTATGCGGTTATTCAACCGGGTGAAGATCGTGGGGAAAAAACATCTGGATCGAGCCAAAATGCCTTTTATGTTTGTATCCAATCATGTGACTCTATTGGACGATATGTTCATAGGTCCGTTGATTTTCACGCCGCGGGGATTTTTCAATTTCAACTTTATGCCTTATCACACTCCCGAAGAAAAGAATTTTTACAAAGGACCGATAGTTTCCTGGATAATGGAACATTTAAAGTGCATTCCTTTGACCCGAGGCGAAGGCATAAATCAGCCGGGGATCGCCGCCATTATTGAGAAACTGAAAGAAGGAGGCAATGTGCAAATTTACCCGGAAGGCACTCGCACCCGCACCGGTAGATTGGGGCGGGGTAAACCGGGAGTAGGGAAAATCGTTTACGACGCACAGTGCCAAGTTGTTCCTTGCTATCATTCCGGATTGGAAAAAGTATTGCCCATCGGCAGGACTTTTCCCCGGTTCTTCAAAAAGATCACTATCATCATCGGGGAACCGATCAGTTATCAGGATTATTTCGATAAGCCCAATACCGTGGAAACTTGGCGGGAAATCGCGGAAAATATGGTAGACTCCATACGGCAGCTGCGGGAAAAGGGGAAAAAACAGGGATTGATATAGGCATCAGGCAATAGGCATTGGGAAAAGCAAAAGCATGAGCCCTGAGACCTGAGACTTGAAACCTGAGACACGAGACACGAGACTTGAGACACGAGACACGAGACACGAGACACGAGACAATAAATGCTGGAACTGAAGAATTTTGAAATAGATATGGACGGCAGACGCCGGCTGAAAGCGGATTTGGCTTTACCTGCGGGGCAGGCGCTGAGGCTGGGCGGCAAATCCGGCGGCGGGAAGACCACGCTGTTGAAAGCGATGGCGCTGTTGATTCCCCGACTGTCCGGTGATATTTTTTTACTGGGTAAAGAATCGAAAGAATACCCGCCTTACCGGTGGCGAAGGCAGGTTTCTTATCTGGCGCAAAAGCCGACCATGATTCCGGGGACCGTAGAAGATAATCTGCGAGTCCCTTTTAGTTTGAAGGTTAGCGGAAAAGATGGATTTTTGTGCGAACATTGCGGCGCATTATTAGAGACAATTGGATTGGATCAGGATACTTTGCACCGCGACGCAGCGGTGATTTCCGGCGGGGAAGCTTCCCGCGTGGCGGTGCTGAGGGCGATTTTAGCCGAGCCGAAAGTGATTTTAGCCGACGAAATTACTGCCCCGCTTGACGAAGAGAATGCTTTGAAAGTCATCGCCGCTTTGAAGGAATGGCTGAAAGGCGGAGACCGGGCGCTGCTGTTCGTGGCGCATCAGGAACAGGTGTGGAACGGATTAGCGGCGGGGGAAGTGATGGTGGACCGGTTTTTAAACGATAAAGGATAAAAGCAAATTCTAAATCCGAAACAAAGTTAAAAGCGGATAATGGATGAAAGGATAAACGATAAACCTTAATATGCCGGGCAGGGTACAACTTTGGATGAAAACAAAGCATTTGTCGCATTTTAGCGAGGGTATGCGTTCCCACGCGGGAGCGTGGGAACGAGGAAATAGCATATCTGTCAGGTCTTCGCTTCGCTAAAGACCTGACAAGGCATCAGCAGGCTGTCAGGCGGGCGCGCCAGACAGCGTCGTTTTTCCTTTTGACTTTCGACTTTCGACTTGCGGACTTGCGGACTCAAAAAATGCACGCGGAATTTTACCCCATATCGGATTTTAAGCTGATATTAAGCATGGCGCTGGTAGTGATTGTGGGCAGTATATCAGCTTTGCTCAAGCTGGGATTACTGAAATCTCTGTTATGGGGGACTTTCCGCACTTTTGCCCAGCTGTTATTAGTAGGATACGCATTAGTCTGGATATTTTCCCTCGATTCGCCGATTTTGTTGTTGATGATACTGCTGATAATGTGTTATTTCGGGGCGCGGACAGCGGTAAAACGGACAAAGGGTAAAGCCCCTCGGCAAATGACTTTCGCCTACTTATCCCTGGCGGTCAGCACTTTTATCGTGACTTTCATCGTGACCGGGATAATCATTTCGGCGGATAAATGGTATACCGCGCGGATTGTAATTCCCATTGCCGGGATGGTGCTGGGGAACAGTATGAACGGATTAGCGCTGGCGCTGGACAGATTATTCGCGGAAGTGCGGAGTCATTCCGGCGAGATTGAAACTCTGCTGGCTTTGGGAGCCACTCCATGGGAAGCTATCCGCCGGCGGCTGCAGGAAGCTTTAAAAGCGGGGATGACTCCGACCATCAATTCGCTGATGGTAGTGGGCTTGGTGACTTTGCCGGGGATGATGACCGGGCAGATTTTGGGCGGAGTGAATCCTACGGAAGCGGTGCGGTATCAGATAGTGGTGATGTTGATGATCACGGCGGCGGCGGCGATTGCCAGTTTACTGATGATTATACTCTCTTACAAACGGCTTTTCAACGCCGAAGGGGCGCTGCTGCCGGAACTATGGACTACGGTGGAAAGGAAGAAATGAAGACGGGAGTTTTGTGTTTTGCCGCCGTATTGGCGGCGGCTGGTATTTTCTTTGGAGGATGCGGGCCTAAGGACAAAGGCGAAACGGACAATTGGGGGCAAGACACTTTGTCCAGCGATGGCAGATTTATGGGCAGCGCCGAAGAAATGCAGGGCTTCGATTTTTCCGAAGGGCGCATCAGGTTCGAGATTCCGGTGATTGGCGGAGGCGTATTGGATATGGCGGTGGAACCTTTGGTCAGCGGCGGGCAGGCGGTGGGAGCGAATTTGACCGCGCCTTCACAGCTAGCCGCTTTCTATGAAATGGGCAATACCTATCTGGAAAATATCACCGAAGCTCCGCCGGAAGGATATTTTCCGACAGCGCCGGTAATCAGCGGCTATTCCTATTGCGTATTGACTACGGAAGGCAAATACGCGAAAATCTACATTGTGGACAGCGCATATGGCGTACGGGAGGGGGGCGCGCCCTATGCCTGGATCAGGTTCGATTGGGTATTTCAGGAAGATGGCGGGAGAAACTTTTAAAAGCGGCATCAGGCATTGGGCATCAGGAAAATCGACCATCAAAGTGGTGTCAGGTGTCCTCACCTGACACCAAAGGAAAAGCGCTTAGGCGGTGTCAGGCGAGGGCGTCTGACATCACAAAAAATATGTCATTCCCGCGCAAGCGGGAATCTCCAAGTTATTGATTACCAAGAAGCTGGATTCCGACTTTCGCCGGAATGACAATAATAAATACATTCTGGGATAGCCCTAAAAATTATCAGAGGAATCTATGCGAAAAATTATCCTTAGTACCTTAGTCATATCGGCGGTATTGTTGACGCAAGCGCCGGTTCAAGCTTTCACTCTGACCGGCAATATCAACGGGGGAGTATTTTTGGGCGGGATAACCTATATTTATGTGGTTTCGACGGATTTTTCCGGAGATTCGCTGAATTTTTATATCGGATTAACGCCTTTGGGCAATGGCGTTTACACGGTTTTGAATGTGGAAGCCGGGGATTATATCCTATTCGC
>Ga0172369_10005798_pt1 | contig 15057 bp, 9 predicted proteins | sample LakKiv25m_FD_114539 | JGI IMG/M metagenome (GOLD analysis project Ga0172369, IMG submission 114539) | Freshwater microbial communities from Kabuno Bay, South-Kivu, Congo - kab_022012_11.25m | ecosystem: Environmental > Aquatic > Freshwater > Lake | place: Democratic Republic of the Congo...
AGTAATTGGGGGCATGGACAGGGTGTTCATGACAACTCCGGTCTTTAGGGCTGAAAAGCACAATACAAACACGCACCTGAACGAGGTGCTGCAAATGGACATTGAAATGGGGTTTGCTACGCACGAGGATGCAATGGACGTTCTTGAGGAAGTTGTGCTGCACACTCTTTCGCACGTGAAAAAGCACTGCGAACATGAACTTTCTGAGATCGGGGCGAAGCTTGAGGCACCGAAGAAAATCCCAAGGCACACATATACGGAGCTCATTGAGAAATTGCAAAAGGCAGGGGATGCCATTGAGTTCGGGCACGACTTTAGCAGGGAGCACGAGGCAAAGCTTGTGGAGCTTCTTGGGTATGATACGTATTTTGTAACCAAATGGCCCACTGCTGTTCGGGCGTTCTATTCCATGCCAAGTTCGGAAGACCCAAAAATTTGCAATGCGTTTGACCTTATGTTCGGGGGGCTTGAAATTTCATCCGGTGCGCAGCGCATACATATTCCGGAATTGCTTGAGGAGGCATTGCGAAGAAGGCAGCTCAAGCCGGAAGCATTTGAGTTTTACATAAACGCGTTTAGGGTGGGTGCTCCGCCGCACGCAGGATGGTCCATTGGGCTTGAGCGGTTCACAATGAAAATATGCGGGCAGCAGAACATCCGCGAGTGCGCAATGTTCCCGCGCGACCGCGTTAGGATTACGCCGTAGGGGATGCGAATGCTTGCAGGCATGAAAAACGCCCTAAACCGCAATTTCGCTTTCGTTGTTGCAGGCTTGTTCGGGCTTGCTTCTTTTGCATGCCCCTGCCCTTTTTGTTACGTTGCGGCAGGGGGGAGCTTTCTGGGCGGGATTGCGCAAAAACTAGGTTTTGCCAAATAGGAAGGAACGCGTTATTGTGAAGTAGAGGAAAATTGCCTGCAGAACGAACGCAACTGAAATCAGGTAGTAGAACTCGCTCATTTTTACCGTAATTGAGAGCATCCCCACTTTCCACAAATCAAGGGGTTTTTCGCTTTGCGCATCAAAATACGTGCTTATTTGCATCCAGGAGAGCGCCCACAGCCAGATGGAAAAGAGGAGGATGTTTGCAACGGTGAATGCTAGAAAGCGGGGCGCGCTTATTTGCTTTTTTTCCTTTTGCGCTGCCTGCGCGAACTTTAGGATGGAGAGGAAACAGAGGGAAAGGGATGCAAAAAAGAGCGTGAGAACTGCAAAATACAGATCCTTCCTTGCAAAAGTTGCACCGAGTATTTCCATTGAGAAATCAGGGGCGCGGAAAAAGAGCCCGTCTATGTAGCCGAAAAAATAAATGGAGGTGCCTAAAAGGACGGTAAAGGCAGCCAACCACCAAACTGTTTTTTCCATGTAAAGCGCTCCCATCGGGATTTGAACCCGAGTTAAAGCCTCACTCTAACCATTTTTGCTGACAGATTTGATTTTCCGTCAACGCTTTTTCGCCCGTGCCCATCTGGAGGGCGAAAAAGGGTTGTGAGAGGGCTCCGTCCTTGACCGGGCTAGACTATGGGAGCCCGACTAGTTAATGCCGGGAAGGGATTAAAAAAGAATAGGAGAAATTAAGCCCTTGCTTCCACAACGGACATTGTTGCCCACCTGTCAGCCCTGTTGATGGCATTGCCGGTTGCATGCACGCGGATGGTGAGCGTGTACCCCTGGTTTTGGTCGTTGACTGGGAAAACACGGCTAAAGCCCGGGCTTACGAGTATTGAATCAATGAGGTTGCCATTCCTGCCACGTATCTCAAAGACCGCAGGGTTAAGCCCATTCTCCCCTTGCATAATGCCAACGTCTACCAGAACAACTGAGAAGTGCGCAGTTTGGGCTGCGCCTCCTACGCGAAGCATATACGCAGGCATGAGCGACATGGGAGCGCGTTCTGCCGCCATTTGGGCGGCTTTTGCGGCAGTTGCCAACCCGCAAATGAGAAAAAGCGCCAGCACAAGCGTTCCAAGCATTTTTGTTTTTTCCATTTTATACACCTCATTTTAGTAGTAAAATTATGCGGGCGGTTCGGGGGGCATGTCTGATGGAATAGGCGGCTGTGAAGGAGGGTTGCCTGGGGGCGATGTGCCGCCTCCCTGTATTTCCCTGCGCGTGGCGTTTGTGCTTGAATTTTGCTGCGGCGGGGCAGGAGGCGAATCAATGCCGCCCATTTGGGTTTCGGGAGGCGCGGGAGGCGTGTCTATGCACCTTTCGGTGTCAAGCCCTATTGTCTGCGCATCAAGCAATTGGTAGTAAGTTTCACCGCTTGCTGAAGAGAAAGTGCCGCACACGTTTGCAAGTGCATTTGCGCATTCGCCTATTGCGGGCGGGGCATTTATGCCCCATGAGAGGTGGATTTGCACCCTGCCTCCCTGCGCGCTTGGCATTGTGAGAAGAGTCTGGGATGCTAGCGTGCCCCAGAGGCACACGTATTTGCCGCTGTATTGGGATGCAGAAGAAAACACGCTGTCGGAAACTTCCACGCACCTTTGCAGCCGCTCTTCATACCTTCCGCTGCACTGAGAAGCGGGCTGGCTCGGGGCGCTTTGCCACGCTATGCAGCCAAAGAGCAGGGCTGCAAGCGCAAGGGAGAGCATGAGTTTTTTCATTTGAAAACCTTTGTGCTAGGGCAGAGTTAACCCTGGATGCAATTGTACGCCGTTCCTGTGCCATTGAAACTGCCGCTGTTCCCGTAGTTCCTCCAGCCGCTTATGTACATGCTGCCTGCGCTTGTTGCGCTGGTGGACTGCGGGAAGAATTTTTGGCAGTAGGTGAGGGGTGCAATGTTTGCGCCTGAAGAGCCGTCAGGGTCGGTTGCCCATTGCCCATTTGGATCGCGGTGTAAATTTACCTTGCCGCTCCACTGCGCTATTTGCCCAAGTGTTATTGGAGATACGCGAACTGTTGTGCTTGCAGTCCCGTTCTTGTCACCTTTGCTCACGGTTCCGTAGATTACATAGTCCCCTGCTTGCGTTGCGCTAAACGTTGCAACGTAGCGGTTGTTGGAGAACGTGAGGCTCGTTAGTGAGTAGCCCTGCTTGGCGTTTACAGACACTCTGACTGATGCAATTGCACCCTCAGAGGGAGTTGCCTGTGAGCCGTCGGTTTCGTATGCATAGAGATACACCTGCGTGCTGCCGCCCGTAGTTATTGTGCCTTGCTGCAGGCTGATTGCAACATAGTCTAGTGCGACATCGGGCGTGAGGTCAGTTACCTTGCGCTCGTATGCAAAGGGGAGGCAGGCGTATTTCACGCCGTATCCGTTGTAACTGTTTCCATTCGCGTCCTTCCAGCCGTATATGTATGCCTGCCCTGTCTCATTGTAGCCAAGGGAGGAGGGGAAGTATTTCTTGCAATAGTCAAGCTGGTTTGTGTTTGCGCCTGAGCGCCCGTCCGCATCAGTCTGCCAGCTGGAGCCATCAGAGCTGTGCATGTTCACCTTGCCGTACCAGTAGGCGATGTAGCCCACTGGCGCGAGGTTCTGCACGGTTACGTCGCTTGCGCTCACGTCAGCCCAGCGGTATCCTGCAGATTTGCCGCTTGCAGAGTCAGTAGAGTAAACCTTTATGTTCACGCCGTAGTTCGTGCCCTGCTGGGAGTATGTGTAGTTTGAGCCAGTGGAAACAACCACGCTCTGCCTGAGGATGTTGCCGTTTGAATCAAGGATGTCAAACGCCGCAGAGTTTGCGCCAATGTCATAGAGGCGCACGCGGAAGCGCTGCGTTGCAAGCTCGTCATATAGGTGCATCGCAGTCCCCTGCGTCTGCGGGCGCAGGCTTGTCGGGGTGCTGCGGTATGCGTAGGAAAGGCAGTCGTATATTATGCCATAGCCGTTGTAGGTTTTCCCGTTTGCGTCCTTCCAGTTGCTCATGTAGCTGGAGGAAACCTCATTTACGCCAAGCGCTCCTGCGAATTTCTGCTTGCAGTATGCAAGCTGGTCAACGTTTGCGCCTGCCGATGCGTCGCCCTGCCAGTTGCCGCCAACTGCGCGGAATTGGTTGTATTTGCCATACCAGTAGGCAACCTGCCCAAGCGCCTGCTGCTGCGCCTGAAGCGTTGCGTTGAACGTTTGCGTGCGAGAGTTCACGCTTATCTGGCCCGTGTGGGCGGAGTAGCCATCCTTTGTGTACGTTGCAGTGTATGACCCGTATTGCAGGCGCACAGTGTAAGGCGTTGTGCCGTAAGCCATTGACCTGTCATCCTGCTTCACCACCACGTATGCGCCTGAAGGAGTGGAGGTGAACGTGGCTGTGCCAACTTCACTTGCTGGCGGGTGGAGATCAGTTATCACGCGGTAATAGCTGAAGGGCAGGCAAAGGTATTCCACGCCGTATTCTCCGAACTGGTCTGTGTTGCCCCTGTTTTTCCAGTTGCCTATGTACGTTCTGCCTGTTTCATTCACGCCAAGCGTTCCTGGGAAGAATTTCTGGCAGTATGCGAGCTGGCTTATGTCCGCCCCTGAAACTCCGTCGGAGTCTGTCTCCCAGCTGCCCCCAATGCCCTGGTGCTGGTTCACTTTGCCGTACCAGTATGCTATTTTGCCCAGCGGCTCGCCGTTTTGCTGCCCTGGCGCATTCACGCTTATTGATGCGCTGCCGCTTTTTTGCACGCCGCCCTTTGTTGCGCTGGCGGATATTGTATAAGTGCCAGTGCCTGCCGGAATGAAGGTTGCTGAGTATTTGCTGCCGTCAAACGTGAAGGAAGAGAGCGTGTACTGACCGCCTGAAACTGTTGCGGAAACGCCCGTGCCCTCCTGCGTGGTCGCATATGTGCCATCAGCATCGTATGCATAAACGGTTATGGTGGCAGTTTCGCCGCGCGTCATTGAGGAGCGCGAGGAGTATGCTGAAATGTAGCTGAGTGAGCTGTTTTCATCTGCTGGAGGCAGCGGTGGCGAATCTGAGAATGAAAGCGTGCATGAAGAGGAAGTTTTTATCCAGTAGCCTTTCCCTGCAATAAGTGAGGAGAGGTCGCTTCTCTGGTAGGAATTTGAAGAAGTATCATAGTACCACGGGCCGCCCTGTATGCTGCACGTGCTTGTTGAGGAGTATGCCCCAGTTGAAGAAGGGATGCCGATTTGGTTCCAGCCTGAGTTCAGGCTGAGAGATGAAACAGAGTAAGCATTTCCATTGGTATTTATTGTGCATTGGGAATTCACGCGCACCCAGTAGCCTTTTCCTGCCTCAAGGGTGCCGCTGGCACGCTGGTAGTTTGTGCCGTCATAATGCCATATTGAGCCTGCCTGCGAACATGCGCTTGATATTGCGGATGCAGTGAGACCGTCGTCGCTTGGGGTTATCATGTTCCATCCGGAGTAGAGCGTGAGCGAGGAGGCGGAAACTGCACCTGCGAGAAGGATGAACGTGAGGAATGCCGTGAAGAGCGTTTTTGAGTTTGCATTTTTCATTTGTATCACCTTTCAATTTTTTTCTTTTTCATTCTTATTTTCGGGCTTTCCTGATTTTTCTTTTTCGTTTCCGTTTTTTCTTTTTCAGGGATTTTCTTTTATTTTTCCTTTTTTCTGGATTTCTTTTTTGTTTTTTCAATTTCTTTTTTTATTGCGATTGATGCAGCATGTTTTGCTGCGCAAGTTCTTTGGGACTGAACTTGCTTTATAAAGGTTTTGCGGAACGAAAAAATAGGGCATTGAAAAAGAAGGCACTAAAATGCTTATTTTGGCAAATAAACGTTCCAAAAGGCTTATTTTTGGAACGATAAAATACGGGAAAACCCTATTTTTGCAGCCAGTCTGCAAGGCGCACGGATTTTGAGTTCCCAAACGGCTCGAGGGAGATTATGTTTTTGCGCTCAAGCGAGCGAAGCATTCTTGAGAGCGATGCCTTGGGATAAAGGAGAGTGTGGTAGATTTTTGACTGCTTCATCTGCCCCCCATTCTTGCGCACAAGCTCAACTATTTTTTTCTCGCGTGCATCAAGCGTATTGAGGATGCCGGAGAGCTTTTCTGCAAAAACTGATGCATGTTTATTTTGGATTTGCTTGTCTTCTTCGTGCGATTTTGCGGTGCGCGCTTTTTCTTCATGGGAAGCATTTGCTTCTGCGTGGATTGGTTTTCCCTGCTGGGGTGATTCGTCTTTTTCATCGCCTTTCTTTTTTACAAATACAAAATACATCACGATGAGGGCGGCAATTAGAACAACGAAAAATGGAAGCAGGGAGAACATGTCGTCTTTTACCTTGTCTTTCAGCACTGCCGTGCGCTCAACAATTTCGCCCCTGGAGGAATTTACTGAAATCATTCCGACTCTGTTGTCCTTGGACGCATAGATGTAGCAGTTTCCTATCGGGATGTGGCGAAGCAGGAGGGTTCCCTCTGGGGAGCTTGTTGCGCTAAGGGCGTCTTTTGGGAACTTGGATTTCTCCGAAGGCGGCACGCGCACGCAGTCAAGGGAGATGCTTACTGATGGGACTAGCAAGCCTGCTTCGTCGTGTATGCGCAAATTCGTGCTTGAGATTTCATACAGGCGAAGAGTTATGTTTGTATCCGAACTTATGCTTGTATTGAAGGCAAGCGCGTAGTCGTATGCGGGAGTGAGCGAGTCGTCCACTTCAATGATGCCCTGCCAGTTGCCCTTGTCAAGGAATGCGTATGTGATTCCTGAGCGCACTGCAGAGGAGGTTTGCACGCTTGCGCCTTTTTCATCCGTGAATGTGAAATATGCCTGCGAATTCGGGATTTTTTCCCCTTGGGAATCCGTGAGGTAGAAAGTCAGTTTGTAATCCCCAGTAGGAACAGGCGGGGGCGAGTCAAAGTTTTGCGCGTGCGAGAATGCTGTGAGCAAAATGAGAAAAACAACAAGTGCAGCCGTGCGAAATTGGCGCATGGGAAAAATTGGGGATTGCATGCTTAAAAATTGTTGCATGTTTGCGGGTTTTTGCATATAATAACATTATTTAAGTTTCAGTGAGATAGAGGTAGCGGGAGGAAGGCTTAGGGGAGAAAATAAAGGTGAATCTATGAAAATTTCAAATCGGACTCTTGCGCTTGGGACTGAAACCGCTTTTGAGGTTCTTTCAGAAGTCAACAGGATGACGAGGGAAGGAAAAGACGTGATAAGCTTTTGCATTGGGCAGCCGGACTTTGACACGCCCAGGCACATAAAGGATGCTGCGATAAAGGCGATTAATGAGGGGCGGACGGGTTATACGGACTCCACGGGCTTGCTGCACGTGCGCGAGGTTGTTGCAAAATACCTCACGCAAACAAGGAAAATTAATGTGCTGCCAGAGCACGTCGCGATTGCAAACGGGGCAAAGCATTTCATTGCATTCACTATTGCATGCACAACGGATTATGGAGTGGGGGACGAGGTGATATACCCGAATCCGGGTTTCCCCATTTATGAGTCGCAGATAATTGCTAGGGGAGCGGTGCCGGTTGCGCTTCCACTTTCGGAAAAAAAGAAATTCGGCTTTGAGATTGAGGAGCTTGAGAAACGCATTACGAAAAAGACAAAGCTGCTTATTTTGAATTCGCCGCACAACCCTACGGGCGGGATTTTGGAGCAGGAGGATTTGGAGGCGGTTGCAGCATTGGCAAAAAAACACGACTTCTGGGTGTATTCCGACGAGGTGTATTGCAGGATTGTGTACGACAAGCCCTTTGCGAGCATCGCGTCCATTGACGGCATGTATGAGAGAACTATTGTGTGCGACGGCGCTTCAAAGGCATATGCAATGACTGGCTGGAGGATGGGGTATGCGGCAAACCCTGTGCTTGCAAAGCACCTTGCGCGCTGGATTACGAATACTGAGAGCTGCCCGAACCACATTTCACAGTATGCGGTGAAACAGGCGCTTGAGGGGCCGCAGGAAGAGTCGCACAAGATGGTGGAGAGCTTTCAGGAGAGGAGGGACCTCACCGTGAAACTTCTGAATGAGGTAAAGGGAATTAGCTGTTTGCTTCCTGGTGGCGCATTCTATGCGTTCCCGAATGTAACAAAGGCAGTGGAAAAATTGGGCTTGAAAGACTCAGAGGAATTCAGAAAACTGCTTTTGCAAAATGGGGTTGCGGTTTTGTCTGATAGGCATTTTGGAAAGAGAAATGCAGGGGACAGTGAGCAGCACGTAAGGCTGAGCTATGCGACTTCAAAGGAAAACATTGTGGAAGGAATAAGGAGGATAAAGGAAGTTGTGGAAGGGAAATAACTATTTCTTTGGATGTGAGCACATGGGCATAATAGAAGAAAAGGGAGAGAGGCATTATTCGGTTGAGGAAATAGAAAAGGCTGCGAACGAGATGCGCGGGTATTCCCTCATATCGATATATTGTGCGGGCTCCGGGCACAGTGGAGGCGTGCTTTCCTCAATGGACATTCTTTCTGCGCTCTTTTTGAGGGTGATGAGGCACAAGCCAAGCGAGCCGAATTGGGATGAACGGGACAGGCTCTTTTTCTCTGTCGGGCACAAGGCGCCTGCATGGTATGTGCCCCTTGGGTATTGCGGATATTTTGACGTTAAGCAAACTGCTACTCTTAGGAAATTGGGAAGCCCGTTTCAGGGCCATCCTGACTGGAAAAAGTGCGAGGGGATTGAGCTTTCGTGCGGTTCCCTTGGGCAGGGGCTAAGCGTTGCGGTCGGGGATGCGCTTGCTGCGAAACTGGATGGGAAGGAGTACAGGGTGTTTTGCCTTATGGGCGACGGGGAGCAGCAGGAGGGGCAGATATGGGAAGCTGCAATGGAGGCAGGGCATTACAAGCTGGACAACCTTGTTGGGATAGTGGACAAGAACGAGCTGCAGATTGACGGGAAAGTGAAAGACGTTATGGACGTTGACCCGCTTGACGAGAAATACCGCGCATTTGGGTGGAACGTTATTGTATGCAATGGGCACGATATGAAAGAACTGCTTGGTGCGTTTGAGCAAGCTCTGCGCACAAAGGGAAAGCCAAGCGTAATAATTGCAAAGACAGTGAAGGGGAAGGGAGTCTCTTTTATGGAGAACAATGCCGGGTGGCACGGGAAAGCGCCGAACTTGGAGCAGCTTGATGCCGCCCTTAAGGAACTTGGAATGGAATACCTTCCAAAAAACGAAATGGTGAAGATTTCCAAAGAGTGGCAGGAAAAAACTGACAAGGAAATTGATGCTCTCATGCCAAAATTCTCGCGGGATTATTGGTGGAACGCGCAGGAAAAGATGAAAGTGCAGATGAAACCCACAAGAATGGGATTTGGGGAGGAGTTGCATGAGAATGAGAATCCCAACGTTGTTGCGCTTGGAGCGGACATTTCAGGCTCAATTTGCATTAACATGTTCCATGAGAAAAAGCCTGAGAGGAAATGCCGTTTCTTTTCTGTCGGGATTGCTGAGCAGTCAGGCACGTGCATTGCTGCCGGGCTTGCAAAAGAGGGAAAAATACCATTCTTTGGGACGTACGGGGTATTTGCTGCAGGGCGCGCACTTGACCAGCTAAGGACAACCGTTGCATACGGGGGATGGAACGTAAAAATTGTGGGGGCGCACGGAGGGGTTTCAGTAGGGCCCGACGGAGCAACTCATCAAGCGCTTGAGGAAATATTCCAAATCGCTGGGCTGCCAAACATGAATTTGCTGGTGCCTTGCGACTCCATTGAGACAAAGAAAACAACCCATGCGATGATAGATGAGATAAACGGGCCGTGCTACATAAGGTTTGCAAGGGAAGCGACCCCTATTGTAACGAAAGATTCTACTCCGTATAAGTTCGGGAGCGCAACAGTAACGCACTATAGGGGAGAGCAGGTTCAGTTTGTGGATGCATTTGAGACAGTGCTTGCAAAGGATGCAAAAAATGAGAAAGAGGACATTGCAATTGTTGCATGCGGGCCTGAAGTTGCGGAAGCAATGAGAGCTGCGTGGATTCTGAAAGAGGAGTTTGGGATAAGCGTAAGAGTTGTGAATTTGTCCACGGTTAAACCACTTGATAAGGATGCAGTTGTAATGGCTGCACTTGAGACGGGTGCCGTGCTTACTGCGGAAGAACACCAGAAGGGCGGGCTTGGAAACATTGTGTCCTCTGCCATAATGTGCGATGCAAGAAGCTATGGGAAGCCTATTGTGTTTGGGATGATTGGGGTTGAGGACAAGTTCGGCGAGTCTGGGGCTCCTTGGGAGCTCATAAAGAAATTCGGCTTGAGCGCGGAGCATATTGCAGCTAAGGCAAGGGAAATTGTGCAGAAGAAAAAGAAATAACCTGGGCGTTACTTTCCGGTTGCGACTGTCCTGAAGAGAAAGTACGTGAAGCTCAATACCATTGTTATTGGATAGCTCAACTCTATTGGGAAATAGGGAATCAGATAGCAAGCCAGGAGATTTGCAGGGATTCCAATCAGCCATGCCTTGCAAACATTAACATAAAACTCGCGTTTTTGGTCCTTTTGCTCATTTTCTGGAATTTCTATTTTTGCGATTTTTTTATTAAACGCGTCTATTAGTTTATAATAAAGGAAAAAATAGGTTGACATGAGGGGTATTTGAACCAGCCCAAAAAGTATGTTCTGGTGGACGAATTTGGATGCACCTATTGCTTCTGACAGGAATTTGCCAAGCCTAAGCGTATTGTCGGTCCCTATGCCTGACACGGCTGCGCCCATGGCGGCTGCCATTATTCCAGCACGCGCAATCCTCTTTGAAACAGTCATGCGGTTTTTGACGTCAGACGGAAGTGCGTTTTGGGCATACAGGTCGCCAAAAAACGTTGTGCCTGCCCCGATAAGCATGGAATTTGAGGATACCCGAACCCAGCTGAGGGCTTCGGAAAAAAATGGCTGCAATTCAATCCGTGGGAGCCCGAACTTAATTACAGATACGGCTGCAATGTAGGTGCCCAACATTATGGAAAGCTGCAATGGATTGCTTTTGATGTTTTCAAATGATTTTTTCAGGATGTCGGAGTAATTTGTATCTTCCCACGCGGCCTTGAACGCAGATTTGTTTTCATTTGCATACTTCTCTTCCAAAAGCGGGCTGCGGCTAAACTGGCTGTCTGCGGATTTTTTTAGAGGCCCTTGGGCAAGAGGCGTGGCGGATTTCCTTGATGGGGAAAAAATCCTTTGCAGTGCTGCGGGCATTTGTCTCTTTTTGTGCTGCTGTGCATCTCCAGTGAATTGTTTCATTGTAACCGTATAGATTGTGGTTATAAGAGTATATAAATGTTACTGATGTGTTGCTGGAGAAGGAAGAAGAGATAGTGGGATCGGAGGGATTTGGACCCTCACATGCAGGTTTATTCTTCCCGTAAGGGAATCTGGAGCCTGCCGCGCTGCCAGGTTACGCCACGACCCCGACTTTTGCAGTCTTTTTAAGTCGTAAGGGCATGCAGTGGGGTTATTCCTTAACCCCGCAGTGCAAATACGACGCATGGTTATGGCAGGCAGCTTTTATATGGATTTGGAAGCAAGCACCATCGCGCCACTATGCTTACGATGATAGTGGCACCATGATCGTACCAATAATCTCATTCTTCAAGGTGAGAAAAAGAGATTTGCCAATGGGTGATTCTTCTTAACCCTGATAACAAGCGTGCCATCGACTTCCTCGGTTTCAAGCTCGCTCCAGTCTTGCTTATGGTTATTCTTAGGCAGCCCTGTTGCACGTCAAGTTTATTTCCTTCCTTGCGTTCGACTCATTTTGAATTTGGGATGGGGAAAAATCAGAGAATCATAGGTTAAACTATCATTTCGTCGCTCTATTGAACGAAACGAGCATCATTTTGGCAGACTGGTTAAACGAAATAGGTATCATTTCGTCAAATTTATTGAACGAAATAAGGTTTCTTTATAAATATTTGCATGTTTAATCATACTATGGCTGCCTCCACCGTAATTTTGGACGAAAAAATAAACTTGAATGCACGACTGAGCTTCATATCCAGAAGGTCCGTAGAACTCAGCCAAGCGGCAAAAAAACAGGGCAGTGAAAAGCCAAAAAAACGTTTCGTATACTCCAAAATACGAGAATATCTTGCTGGGCGCATTTTCATTGCATTGGTCGGGCCGCGAGGTGCAGGAAAAAGCGTCCTCCTAAAACAAATTCACCACTCTTCAACTGATTCGTTTTACATTTCTCTGGATTCAAGCACCGAGTTCAAGCTTTTTGAAATTGCCAGAGAATTTTCGGAACAGGGCGGGCGTTTGCTTTTGCTGGACGAAATACACTTTTATCCGAACTATGGCTCGGAACTTAAAAAAATCTACGATTTTGTGCCAAATCTTAAGGTAGTGTTCACAAGTTCGTCTGCGATTTCTCTTTTCGACGCCTCTTATGACCTTTCAAGACGAGTGCGGCTTGTGAGAGTGCCTCCGCTCTCATTCCGGGAGTTTCTTTGGTTTTCCCGTGCGCAGGAGCTTCAGCCAATTTCGTGGAAAAACCTTCTTGATACGCCTGCCTGTCGCGAATATTACGGTTTGACAATGCACGCAGAAATATATTTTGAAAACTACCTAAATGGAAGGAACTATTTATTTAGCCTTGAAGAGCCGCAGCCTATTCCCATCTTCCAGAATACACTGAACGCCATCCTCACAAAAGACCTGCTGTATTCTTCACGATTATCGCTGGAAGAGACGCAGGATGTGCGGCGAATGCTGGAATTTGTCGGACGTTCACAGGTTGATGGCATAAGTTATTCGAGCATATCTGCAAACGTTGGCATCACCAAATACAAGGCGCAAAAATACGTAGATGTGATGGAAAAATGTTTCGTATTGAAGCGAGTAGTTGCAAAAGGCACCAACGTTACAAAAGAACCAAAGATACTGTTCACACCGCCCTACCGTCTGATCTATAGGGAATACGACGAGTGCATAGGGGCATTGCGAGAGGACTTCTTCGCAGATGCAATGTCGGATTATCCTGATTTCTCCTACCTCAAAGGGGGTGCCGGTGAAAAAACTCCTGATTATTTGGTCTCTGATGTGGTCTGTGAAATTGGCGGGCGCAACAAGGGGCGCAGCCAGTTCAAGGGATATCACGCAAAGAAGAAAATAATCTTCACCCAGCCGGGCACGCTTGATGAAATGCGCCGCCCGCTGTTTTTTGCGGGCATGCTTGAATAAGAGTAGTTAAGCTTTCCTGCCAAATTTTACGCCGCAGTGCAGAAAACAAGATTACTTGGCAACGCCGTAAAAGCCCACGCCACGACTCCGTGGTAAAGAGAATTTATGGCATCTAGAAGTTAAATAAAGCTGGCGGATTCTTTCTGCCTTGATTCAGGCGGAATTCCAGGGAGTAGTTTAAAAATATTCTCAAAGTAAGCTGTGCATGAGGAGAATTCTGGCGTTGTTCGCATTAATGCTATTCGTATCGCTGCCGTTTGCTGCCGCGTGCGCACCCGCTGTGAAAAGCGTGAACCTTGCCGCAGTAATGGAGGATGGGACAGGCGCGATTGTGCCCCTTGAGGTGGAAATAAGGCCTGGAAGCGGGCAGATGTACACTTCCATTGTGCCAAAGACAGGAATGGCAACGCAGGCGTCGCAGGAAGAGGCGATAAAATACGCATTTGGGGGAAAGAACTCCGAATGCGACGTATTTTTTAGGATAAAGGCAAACGGCGGGACTCCGTTTGTGGACGGGCCAAGCGCAGGCACTGCAATGGCGCTGGGGCTCATTGCTGCGCTTGAAAACCAGAGCGTGAGAAGCGACCTTGTTATAACCGGCACGATAAGCGCGGACGGGAAAGTAGGGGACGTCGGAGGCATTGTGGAAAAGGCGGTTGCGAGCGCAAAGGCAGGGAAAATGGGCATACTCACGCCGAAGCAGCAGATATACGAGCACATAGTGCTTTCCACGCTTGGAAGGGATTACACTTTTACAGGGAGGGAAGTTGGTAGCATTGATGAGGCAAAAATGATTGCATTTGCGCCTTCAGGGACAAAAATAGAGGAGAAATTCGAGATAAAGAGCACGCCCCTGCCTGCGAATTTGCAACCCATTGAAAAAGACGAAGACTTGCAGGTTTTTGCGCTCATAACGCAAAACCAGATAAATGCGGCGAAAAAGGACGTTGAGGACAGCAGGCTTGCTGCAAGCAACGGGGAACTTGCAAAATTCAAAAAATACATTGAGGACGAGATAGCAAAGGATGAGAAGCTCAATGAGCTGGGATACGTTTATACCGGAGCGAATAATGCGTTCCTGCTTGGGATGGACACGGAATTTTTGAAAGTGGGGTCCAAGAGCATTGACTTGGAAGGGAGCAGAAAGGACGTTGCAGCCTGCCTTTCAAGGATAAGGATACCTGAAAAAAATGCGGAGAATTTCTACTGGGTAACCGGAGCGAATTTGAGGAGGCTTTGGGGAGAGAGGAAGCTTGAGGACACTGCAACGCTCATGAAGGAAACGGAAGTGAAATACCCGCTGCTGCGAGAGATGCTTTTTGCAAACGGCTGGTGCGAGGTTGCCGCCCAGCTTGCGGTTGCGAAAAATTCCCCGGGCGAAACGATAAACGAAAGCGCCCTTGCAAAGCTCTCGGATGAAAAGATAAAGTGGGCACAAAGCGCGCTTGAAAAAAACGAGCCGGACTCGGATGCGCTCTGGCACCTTGAGGTTGCAAAAAGCGCCTATGGGAAAGGGAAATATTCAGAGGCGATTTTTGATGCGACATACGCGGGCACAATGGTGCTTGCAAGAAAGGAGATGATGGAAAACCCGGCTGCTGCATCTGCGAATGCGAGCGTTCTTATTGAGGAGGGAAGGGATTCGCTTTGGGGAAAAATATATTTCGGGCAGGCAAAATACATTTATTCACAGGATGGGAAAAGCCTGGATGCGTACCGGCTGCTGCGCTTCTCAGCGGAACTTGACAAGGCAAGCGCAGGAATCAATGAGGCACTAAAAGAAGGGGCGCCTGCAGGAGAGGGCAAAAACGTGCAGTCAGATGGGATTGAAGCGGCTAATGGGGTGCAGCAGGCTACTGGGGCGCAGGGCACGGGCATAAATAAATCCATAGGATGGAGGGACGGGGTATTTGCGGCGTGCTTCCTTGCGCTTTTGTGGGTGTTTGGGGCGTGCGTTGTAATGAGAACAGCCAATGTGAGGTGGTCAAATGGCAGGCGGAAAAAAT
>Ga0172369_10005800_pt1 | contig 15050 bp, 11 predicted proteins | sample LakKiv25m_FD_114539 | JGI IMG/M metagenome (GOLD analysis project Ga0172369, IMG submission 114539) | Freshwater microbial communities from Kabuno Bay, South-Kivu, Congo - kab_022012_11.25m | ecosystem: Environmental > Aquatic > Freshwater > Lake | place: Democratic Republic of the Congo...
CAGGGCGTCATACTGGCGAAAGCCAGTATCCATATCTCATTAAATTACAAATGCTTGGATTCCCGCTTTCGCGGGAATGACAAGTCCGGGGTACATTCTGGGACAAGCTCAGTGTTCTGTCCCCACAATCGGAAAATATAAATCGGAACTGGTATAGGAAATAGGAAAATGCAACAACTTGGAGTCTTGCTTTTAGTTGTTACTTGCTACTTATATTGACTTACGGATTATTACAAACTAATTTCACCGCTTCGTGAGACTGAAATCTCTCATACTCGCTTTATTCGTCACCTTCTTTTGGTCGACCTCCTTTATCATTATTAAAATCGGATTGAAAGAAATACCGGCCTTGACTTTCGCCGGGCTCAGGTATGTTTTGGCTTTTTTCTGTATGATGCCGCTGCTGCTGAAAAAAGATTACCGGCGGCAGATAGGGAATTTAACGCAAAGCGATTGGACAAAACTTTCCATATTAGGCTTATTGTTCTACACCTGCACGCAAGGCGCACAATTTCTGGGACTGTCGCTTCTGCCGGCGGTGGCGGTTAGCTTGACCTTGAATTTCACTCCAGTCATCGCTGCGGTGATGGGAATATTCCTCTTGCGGGAAATCCCAGCTAAACTGCAGTGGGGCGGGATGGGATTATTCCTGGCCGGAGTGGCAATCTATTTCCTCCCGGCGGATTTCTCCGGAAATTATGGCTGGGGAATAGCGATCCTGATTTTCGGAGCGCTGGCGAACGCCGCTTCCGCCGTCGCTGGACGGGAAATCAACCGTGAACAAAAATTATCCCCGGTAGTTGTTACCATAGTCAGTATGGGAATTGGCTCTGTTATCCTATTATTTGCCGGAATCGTCACTCAGGGATTGCCGGAATTCACCTTTAGAATTGGCGGAATACTATTGTGGCTGGCGGTATTGAATACCGCGCTTGCTTTCACTCTATGGAACTATACCCTGCGGCATCTGACCGCGGTGGAATCCAGCGTTATTAACGGCACGATGCTCATCCAAATTGCCGTTTTAGCCTGGGTATTTCTGGGCGAAGAAATTACGGGAAAAGAAATATTGGGGATGATAACGGCGGGATTGGGAGCTTTGCTGGTGCAATGGAAGAGGAAATAGGGGGGTAGCGAACTGCCACTACTCAAAATATATTTTGTGGTGTCAGGCGCCCTCGCCTGACACTGACCCATCAACTATCCACCATCCACCATCCACCATCCACCATCCACCATCCACCATCGACTATCGACTCTCTTCCATCCATTTCCCCATATTCTCCAGCAAATAAGTTTTCGCCGCTTCGTATTCATTGGGAATTATTCCCTCGAGGATAGCTGATTCGAGGGCTTTTTTGATTTTTCCTACCATCGGGCAAGGCGGCAGTGAACAGATTTCCATAATCTCATCTCCCCGCACCGGGGATTGAAACGCCCGCATTTTGTCCTTCTCTTCCACCTCCTGCATCCTTTGATACATCCGGTCGAAATTTTCCAGATACAGTTTGACTTTACGGGGATCGCCGGAAGTAATATCCGCCCGGCACAGCAGCAGCTGCCGTTCCAAATCGTCCCCCGCTTCCGTCATCAGCCGCCGGATGGCGCTGTCGGTAACTTCCGCGCTGACCAAATTCACCGGGCGCATATGCAGTTTGGTCAATTTCTGGATCAATTTGATCCGTTCGGCGGAATACCGTAGTTTCCGGCCGATGCCGCCCGCCATCCGCGCCCCCACATCTTCATGCCCGTAAAAAGTATACCCCTGTTCCGGGTCGAAACGCCTGGTCGACGGTTTGGCTACATCGTGCAGAAGCGCGGCGAAACGAGTGACGGTATCCGCGCCGGATTTCGCCGCATTGTCCACCACTTTCAGCGTGTGGAGAAAAATATCCTTGTGGTGATGATATCCGTGTTTTTCCACCCCCGCCAGCGCAGCGATTTCCGGCAATATCACTTTCAACACGCCTTGGTCGAACATCGGTTTGAGCGCCGCCGACGGATGTGGTAATTCCATTATCTTCCACAGTTCTTCTCCTATCCGTTCCCCGGCCACTCGTTCCAACTGCCCCGATGATCGGCGGATTGCATCCAATAATTCCGGCGCAATTTCCAATTTGAACCGCGCGGCGAACCGGAAAGCCCGGATAATCCGCAAAGGATCATCGCTTAAGGCGTCGTCCGGCGCACCCGGAGTCCGCAATATCCCCTGCTGTAAATCTTCCCGCCCTTTGTAAGGATCGATCACCTCAAGTCGGTCATCCTGGAATAACTTCACCGCCATTGCGTCGATGGTGAAATCCCGCGCTCCTAAATCCAGCCGCACGATTTCTGATTCCGGCAAACCTTCCCAAGCGATCCGCGGTTCGGCGAATTCCAGCTTATACGCTCCGGCAAAGAAAAACGCCGCATTGAAGCGGGGAAAAGTGACAATCTTACTGCCCGATAATTCCCGCTGAATTATTTCCGCGAATTCCACTGCTTTACTCAGCGTTAAAAAATCGCAGTCTTGCGCTTCCATCCCCATCAGGCTGTCCCGCACCGCTCCGCCAACTAAATAGACCGGAGTGTTTGTATTCTCCGCCAATTGGGCGATTTTTCGCCACAATGCGGTATTATCTATATAGTTACTTGTAGTCTTCAATCGACTTTTACCATCCGTTGCAAACATAATTCCCGATACATCTTGATATTGTCGATGAGCTTTGCCTTTTGCCGTACCATTTCCGGTGACAGTTTTATCGCCAGCGCTTCATCGCAAATATTCAGCGCTTTCTGCCACTCGCCCAAACTAACATGCGATTCGATCAATTTGAGGAGGATTCCCATTTCATTGAAATGATTGTTTTGTTCCGCGCTTCTAACACTTTTTAAAAGCTGACCGTAGATCTTTAGCGCTTCCTTAAAATCTTTTTGATCGAAGGCCGCCCGCGCTTTGATATAGATAAAAAAACGCGATTCCGGGTATTTTTTCAACATTTCCTCAGCCACCGCCCGCGCTTCAGCCGCCCGCCCCGCATCGATCAACACCCATCCCAAAGCTGAAGCCGCGGATTCGTGCGTGAATTTGCCCCGTTCCTTCGACTTCCACACTTCCTGCAGGCCTTCTTCCCGCCGGTCGGGGATAAAAGGAAACCACTGTAAAAATTGCGTCTTGCGGGAAATCCAATATTTGTAATTCCCCAGCGCCAGGTAAGCGTCGTACAAAGTAGAATCCAGCGCCAGCGCTTTTTCCAAGGCGTTAATGCAGGAAATCCCTTCCCCCAGCGCGGAAAGATACCTTTCATTCCGCAGATGGTAGAACGCTTTATAGCCTTTAGCTCCGCCCAGATAGAAATAATCCCACGCTTGCGGGCGGCGGGATTTTGATTTCGCTTCCGCTTTAGCGGCAGTTTTATCCAAACAGGTGAAAAACTCCTTTTCCCGGCTATAATCTTCGAAATCGGTCATCTGCGAATTGATCACCCCGGACAGGAAAAACCACCCTGCCGGGGAATCCGGCTGACAGTGGATAATCTCCCGCGCCGCAGCTTCAGCTTCAGCATAACGATGCCGAATCGATAAATCGATAGAACGGTAGATCAGGCTGTCGATTTCCGCCGGAGAAGCCGCTGCTAAAAGAGATAAAGGAAGAATTAGCGATATTATAAGTAAAGTTGTCTTCATTATCTGCTGACTCGATTGTGGTGTCAGACGCCCTCGTCTGACACCATCATGATTTTTATGGTGTCTGGTGAGGACACCTGACACCACGCAACACATATCACCTATCACCCAACACCCAGCTCCCAGCCCCCTTTTCAATCCAGCCTATATGGATCGTTCCAATAAAACCGCGTCAAGCCGCGGTCTCCGCCTATCCATAAATAATCTCCTTCCATTGACAGGCAGTTGATTTGCCCCGGCGGCAAGCCGTCTTCAGCTTCGTACACCACCCAGCGGTCGAGTGAACGGTCGTATTTGACCAATCCTTCATCGGTCCCTATCCAAACTAAGCTGTCGCCGGGCAGGAGGCATAGCGCCGGGCGGCTGTGGTAGAATACATTGGACAAACCGGTGAATTTCCCGGTAGTTTTATCGAAATAGTCGATGCCGGCGTCTTTGGCGAACCAGACTTCCTTTTTATTGAGCTTAATGTCCCGCACCGGCGAATGCGCCAGTATTTCCGATCCCGCCACATAAGTCCAATCGCCGATCTTCCGGTCATGCAGATAGATACCGTAATCCGTTCCCGCCCAGACATAATTGCCATCTATGCGAAGGTCGTGGACGCGGCGGGTCTTTATCTCGGAGTCTTCGATTTTTTTTATCGTTTCACCCGGCAAGCTCATCACGCTTATCCCCCGCGCCGCGCCGATCCAGATTTCATCGCCGGATTTGTCCAAAGCGGTGATGTAATTATCGGACAAGCCATTGAACCGGTTTAAAGTGTAAAACCTGCCGTTCGATTCCTCGAAAACCGACAATCCTTCCCGTCCGGCGATATATACTTTCCGGTCAACTTTCACCAAATCATAGCAGGTATCGCTGGCGAAAGCGGTGTTTTCCGCCGCGTAATATTGTTCCCATTTGCCGCGGTCTTTCCGCCAGATAGTAAAAGATGAACCCGCCAGATAATAGCTGCCGTCTTCGGGTAAGATGAAATTCACCCGGCTGCCGCCGGGACCGGAACGGTTCAGTTCGATGCGCTGACTGCTCTGGTCGACAATGCCCACGCCATAACCCCAAAAACCCAAATAGGTGATTCTCCGTATTTCATCGACCGCTTGGCAAGTCACACGGTATTCCTGAAAAAAATTGTCCGAAATTTTACCGTCGGCGAAGAAAGATAGTCCCGGATTATCAACATAATAAGGCGGGAATTGTTCCGGCAGGAAAGCTCTTTCCCCGCTCCAATCGACCGGGCCCGCCGCCTGCAATTCGGACAGTGACGCCGTGATAAATCCGCCGGAACTGCGGCTGCCTTTGAAAAGCGTGCGCCAAGCTTGACCGGGAGTTCCCCCTTCCAGCCAAATATCTTCCCCGGCGAATCCGATGGAGAAGATGGTTACATTCCCGGCGGGGAGCTCAAAAAATTCCCATTCTTCCATCTGAGTTTTCAACATTACCAATCCCTCGGTTGTCCCGCCCCACAAATAACGCCGGTCGTCGTCGAAGGCCACTACATAGACGGTGGTCAACGGTAAAGCTTCTCCGGGGATGAGCGCGGTGGTCAAAGGGTAATCCCACTGTGCTTTCCACAGGTTATAGCGCAGGATGCCGCCGGTGGAAGCGAAATAGACCCAGTCCCGCCCCAAATCGCAGCCGTGAATGTAGCGTCCGTCGCGGTAACTTATCCAATCGCTCTGTTCGTAGGGCGGAGCGGCGAAAGAAGCGGAAACAAAAGATAATAATAAGAATATTCTAAGCCTCAAATTTATATCTCCCAGCCTAATTCCATATAAATTATTCCATCAGTTTTACTTCCACCTTTACCCCATAGGAAAATCTTGCTGCCCATCATAATATAAGTTTTATCACTGATTATGAAAGAAGCATCCTGATGCAGAAATAATCGTTTTCTTTTAGAAAAATAACTACCAAATTCATTTCTTTCTTTCTGATAATAACTTAATGAAGATGTGAGTATGGTCTTTTGCGAGATAAAATAATCTAAAGAACACAAATAATCAGCGGTATTCCCAATCTTTTCATAATTTAATTCTTTAGCTGTACCATTTTGAAAAACTATCAAATACCCGTTAATGCGCATCTTATCGCTAATGATTTTAGAAGCGAAAGCGCCATATTTAAAATCATTCCGCCCTTCAGTACTGGGATTATCATTACTGATAGCATTAAATCTGACACCAAAAAGCATATTCAGGCTGGTTCTTTCTCTGCTGTCTGGATAAATCGCATAGCGAAATTGAAAAACGAAATTTCCCTGCCCAGCACTATTTGATGGATCGGAAATATTTGCTTCTGAGGAAAACTCCCATTTCTCGGATAATCCTGTGTCAAATAGAATCTGGTAATCTATTTGTGAATATTTTGAATATGGCACAAATTCCCATTCCTCATTTTGCCAATTGTACTGTCTATTAAAACTTCTGTAGTTAAAATCAAGGTTCAAGAAATACTTACCTTTACTTAAAAGCATTCCTCTATATGGTAAAAAACGATTTTGCGGGTATTTTTCCAGAGAATGTGAAATAACAGGTAATTTAATTCTGGCTTCGGGGGAAGATGTTTTCACTATCAATTTCCCCACCGCCTCCCCGGTCGATTTCACCGCCACTTCTTCTATCATCCCCATACAATCCACTTTGGCCGTGGCTTTAACTTCGCCGGTCTCCACATCGATCATCCGCAGATTGATAGTGTATAAATTCCCCAGTTTGTCGAGCGAACCGGCGATCATATATTGCACTCCCAAAATCTTCCCCGCCCGTATGACACATTCGGAAGTTGTGCACACCGTCATCTGCAATCCCTGCTCCTTCAAAATTTCCTCCATCGATTCCCGCTCCAAAACAGTGTATTGCCCGGTCTGAAACAGTTCGTGCCGGATGCGGTTGGTGATCGATTGAGCTTCGTATTGGGATACTCCCAAAGCCTGCAGATCGAAGATGGCGACAGTTTGTTTTTCTTGCGCGAAAGCCGTCATAAACACGAGAAACAAGACAACGATGTAAAGAATCGTAATTTTCCGCATTTTCCTTCTCCTTGAAAAAAGGAATACGATACGCATTCCTACGCCGGAGCGTGGGAACGAGAATATACTATAACTTGATCCCCAAGTTCAGATAGATTTGTTCCGAGTTTTCCAGGTTTTCCGGCAGGAAATCTTCACTAAATAATACTAATCCGGTCTGGACATATATTTTGGAGGAAAACATATACAACGCTTCATATTTCACTCTTTTAATAGTATAAATATAACCGCTGCCACCACTTTGCCGATGACGGTACAGCTTCATTATCAGCATAACTCTATTAGAAAGTCGAAAATCCAGCCCCGGTTCAATTTCCCAAGCGTCTTTCACATTTGTTTCGTGTGGTTTGTCAACCACCGCCGAATATTCACAATTTATCCCCAGCCGCAGGTTATTATACCATTTGGAAGCGCTGCAAAGGCCAAATAAAAGTGCGGTACTGCCATCTCCTCCCAGACCAATATAATATCCCTCTTCCCAGCCATAGTTATAGTACATAATATCTTTACCATGGGCGCAAATTCCCCAAGACAGATTTACACCATAGTTTATTTCAGACCAAGGTCTAAGGGCATAGTTGATTTTAAATATATGGTCGTCGTTTCCCGAACCACCCAATCCCAATTCATGATATTCATTATTGAAGCGCAATTCCGTCGGCTGTAAAAAGAGCGAGATTTTCCTGCTAAACCCGTATGTGATCTGGGCGCGGTATTTCACTGTGTATCCGCCAGCAGGACCGTAATCCCGGTCGCTGGAAACATCAAACTCCACAAAGAACTTTTTCTTCGTCAACGCCATCGCTCGGCCGGGAAGATATAAATTCTTGATTCCGCCACTGGACGAGCCGGGAGATATTGTTATTTCAGTGTCCATAGCCGAGGGCGTTTTCCCGGTCAATTTCCGCACAACTTCTCGAGTCGACCTTACCGCCACTTCTTCGATCGAACCCATACAATCCGCCCGCGCCACGGATACAATCTCACCCGTCTCCACTTCAATCATCCGCAGATTGATAACATAAAGACTGCCCAATTTATCCAATGAACCCGCCACCATCCTTTGCACCCCAAATATCCGCCCTGCTTCCACTACGCATTCCGAACTGGTACACCCCGACAGCTGAAATCCCACTTCTTTGGCGATTTCCTCCATCTTCTCCCGTTCCACTACTTTATACTGTCCGGTGGCAAACAATTCATTGCGAATCAGATTGGTGACCGAAATCGCTTCCGACTGCGACACTCCCAAAGCATGCAAATCCATAATCGCCACTGCCGGTTTGTCCTGTCCGTATGACGCCAGACCCACCAGAATGGATACGACTGCGCTGAAAAGAACCGCTTTTACCCGCATTTTCCTACTCCTTAAAAAATGGATACTATATGCGTTCCCCCGCCGGAGCGGGGGAACGAGAAATTTTTTACCATCTACCATCAACTATCGACTATCGACCATCTACCAACGACCGCTTTTCCCAATGCCTAATGCTCAATGCCAAGTGTCTGATGCCTAATGCCACTCGTGATAAATCCCCATCCTTTTGATTATCCTGAGAATCAGCAGTCTGAACGATTCCGCCACCATCGCAGCCGCTTCCTGCACCTCTTGGTGAGTGAGCGGGGTCGGCGAAATGCCGCTGCCTAGATTGGTAAGGCAGGACAATGCTAAGATATTCAGCCCCAAGTGCTTAGCCATAATGATTTCCGGGCCGGTGGACATACTGGCGGCGTCAGCTCCGGCAAATTGCAGCATCCGCACTTCCGCCGGAGTTTCGTAGCTGGGGCCCCAAGTCACTCCCAAAGTCCCGCTGCGCAAAATGATGCCGGTTTCACCGGCCGATTCCATGGCTATCAAATGATACGGCGGAAAAATCACATAATCAAGATTTAAGCCGTTCCCCCGCAAATTTCCCGGAACTAATCCCAGCAATGGATTTTTGTGGAAAGCGCAGATGAAATCTTCCGCCAGCATTAAGCTGCCCGGAGGAAAACTGCCGTTAATCGAACCCGAAGCGTTGGTCAAGATGATGGATTCAGCGCCAAGCATTTGGCTGATTATCACCGGCGCGCAGGCTTGGACCGAACTTAGCCCTTCGTAATAATGCAAGCGCCCTTGAAACACCAGACATTCCACCCCCGACAGCTTTCCTTGCAAAATCCGGCCGTGATGACCTTCCACAGAAGATGAAGGATAGCCGGGGATATCGGCGGTATCGATGATGCGGGGAGATTTGACCTGTTCCGCTAATCCGCCTAAACCGGTGCCCAGCACCAGCGCTAATTTCGCGCCGGAGAAGCCTTTTTTCTGCAGGAAATCAGCGGCGGAAGCAAGTTCGTTATAGTCTTTTTGCGCGGTGGTCATAATGGACTTTAGACTTTGGTCCCCGCTTTCGCGGGGATAGACTTTGGGAAAAGCAAAAGCAAAGATAAAAGCATTTAACAGGGATGAAGGGGATAGAAAGCGGATAAAAGCAAACACAAAAGCATTCACCACAGAGACACAGAGAAAAGCAAAAGCGGATTGACAGGATTTACAAAATAGACCTGATATGTTTTTCATTCATCATTCATCACTCATCATTCATCATTTCACAAGCACTACTTTCCGCGCCTGCCGGAAATCGCCGGAATGTAATTCCACTAAGTAAGTTCCTGAAGATAATCCTCCAGCGTTCCATACCACTGTGTTCACTCCCAAATCCCCAATCCCCAATCCTAAATCCTGAACTTGCCGTCCCAAATTATTATAGATTTTCAATGTTATTTCGCCTTCCTTATTTACTTCAAAGGGTATGTTTATACTTGAATTGAAAGGATTGGGATAGCAGGGATTAAGCTTAAAGCCGGGAATACTTAAACTAACATTAGTAACCAAATACGAAAGAGAAGTATCGCTATAGATAAATATCTGTCCGGGGTCGGGATTGTCCCAGTCTAATGAACCGAATAATAAATCATCAACCCCATCTCCGTTAACATCTCCGGCACCAGTTATAGGCGCTATTGCGTAGTTACTCCCCTCGAATTCCAAATCGAAGCTATGTATATTTCCTAAATTTGGTCCTAAAAAGAATACACAATAGCTTTCTGCAGTTACCGAACCTGTGGCATAGTCAGCATAACCATCTGCGTTAATGTCTCCTACATAATCTCCACAATTGGTTGGGTACCATGTATTGCCAATCAATTCCACATCATAGTTAATATTTATTACATTACCTCCATAATGTAGACGTGCAGAATTTTCATCTATATAGCTATATATTATTTCATCAAAACCGTCATTATTTATATCTGGAATAATGTTTAGACCTATTCCAGTAAAATAACCACCACTAGAACATTTTTCCCAATCAGGTATTGAGTCAGGAGGATTCCCACCAAAAAAGAGGATTTCACCATCAGCAGAGCTCTCGGAATTTGCGTGTGTTGCTATGTCATCAAAGCCATCATTGTTTACGTCACCGCCACAACTAATATCCTCACCTAATAAATCGATTCCTATACTAGCACCACTTATTGTGAAATCGGGGATAGTATCAAAATCTGCTCCGCCGTAATATACAAAAATTTTTCCAAAACCATCGGTTACTGAATTTTTCGCGCCAACAACAAGATCGCTAATCCCATCGCCGTTGATATCGCCCATACTTAAATCCTGACCATAAGCTCCTGCATTGTGCAGGAAAATCATGTCGTACTCATCATCCAAATCCGGCCTGCCGAAATAGACATATACACAGGAACCTCCAAGTTCAATATTAATACCGCCGATAGCTATATCATTATATCCGTCATTGTTTAAATCTCGGCATTCTTTGGGTAAATAGGTATATTGATCATAGGGACCCGCATGTTCACTGAAAACAATATCCGGGATGGTGTCCATAGGATTACCGCCGTAATAGAGATAAACTTTCTTTTCGCCCCAAGCCATAGCAAGAATATCATCATAACCGTCATGGTTAATGTCCCCAGCAGATACCAATCCTCTGCCTAATTTACTATTTGTCTGCAATCCTGTAGTATGCCAGATGCAGGTATAATTGCCGGGCTGGGCAACGGCTGTCTGCCATCCCCCCATCCCCAATCCCAAAATCCAAAGTAGTACACCTCGCATAAAATCCTCCGTTGATTGGTTGATTGGTTGATCGGTTAATTGGTTGATTGGTTCGACATAGCATTCGTAGCGTTAATAGCTTGTGAATAATAGCCATAATTTCCCTAATCGCAGGTGAATAAAATCAGCGTAATCAGCTCTTAATCAGCTTTTATCAGCGGTTCAGATACCCGCCCACAAATAAATTTGTGGGCTGCATCGGAGGACAGACTTTAGTCTGTCCGAACAGGCTAAAGCCTGTTCTCCTATTGAATGTTAATCCTGTCTAATTACTTTTATCTTTGCTTTTAAATTTAATATTAGATATTAGAGCCTCTTGCAAAAGTCAGCAGCTCCCGCTATGGTCATTCTGAACTCGTTTCAGAATCTCTTGTTATTTAATAATGTAGATTTTCAGAGAGACCCTGAAACAAGTTCAGGGTGACGCTCTTTGGGGGACTTTTGCAAGTCCCTCATTAGATTTTAGATTTTTGCTTTTATCTCGCTTTTATCCCCTTCATCCCTGTTCATTCGCTTTTGCTTTTCCAAATTCCCAAATCCCCCAATTCCCAAATTACCCAACCAACATTCCCGCAATCGCCGCCGTCAGCCACGAAGCCAACGCCCCTCCGAACATCGCCTTTAGTCCCAGTTTCGCCAAATCCGATTTGCGTTCCGGGGCGATCGCCCCGATACCGCCGATTTGAATGGCGATGGAACTGAAATTGGCGAATCCGCACAGCGCGTAAGTGGCGATGGTGAAAGACCGCGGCGATAAAGCGTCTTTCATTGCTGTCAAATCCACATAGGCGACAAATTCGTTCAAAGCGATTTTCGTCCCTAATAGCTGGCTGATTTCCGTTATTTCACTCATCGGCACTCCCATAAAGAAAGCGATGGGCGAAAATATCCAACCGAAGATTTGGTGCAGTGAAGTTCCGATATAGCTGAGCAGATGATTGACTAAAGCGATGAGGGCGATGAAAGCGATCAACATCGCCGCCACATTGACGGCTAATTTCATTCCGGTGGCGGCGCCTTGAGCGGCGGCGTCCACCACATTGACCGTTTCTTTCTCCACCTTCAATTTGACGGTGCCCCGGGTCAAAGGTTCGCCGGTTTCGGGATAGATGATTTTCGCCATTACTAACGCCGCTGGAGCGGACATCACTGAAGCGGCCATCAAATGCCCGGCATTGACACCGAATGTCACATACGCCACCATCACTGCTCCGGCGATAGTAGCGAATCCGCCCACCATCACCGCCATCAGTTCCGATTGGGTCATTTTTCCCACATAGGGTTTGACCAGCAGCGGCGCTTCGCTCTGCCCTACGAAAATATTGCACGATGCGGACAGCGATTCCCCTCCTGAAGTGCCCATAGTTTTCGCCATCACCCAAGCCATCGCCGCTACGATGCGCTGCATCACCCCCAAATGATAGAAGATAGCGATGAGGGAGGCGAAAAAGACGATGGAGGGCAGGACTTTGAAAGCGAACCGGGGACCGTAAACCGCCATAATCTGAGCAAAATCGCGGGGATTGCCGGTGGAAGCATCGAGCAGTTGGAAAGCGCGGCCGTCCGGCGGCTTTAGTCCCAGCATCAAATCGCCGAACATAAAGCGCGCTCCCGCATCGCTGAAACTCATCAGCCGCAGAAATCCGTCCTCCAAAAATTGAAAAACCGCTTGCCCGGGGGCTGTTTTCAAGATCAGCAGGGCGAAGATTATCTGCAGACCCAACCCCCAAATAATCACTCGATAGGGTATTTTCCGCTTGTTGTTGGACATCGCCCAAGCTAAGAAAAGCAGGAAAAATACTCCGATTATACTGCGTAGGTGTTCCAATGCTGACTCGGGGTTTAGGGTATAGGGTTCAGGGTTTGGGGAAATTCACCGTGGTAGGGGCGAACGGCCGTTCGCTCCTACAATTGTTTCACTAATCCCCAGCCCCCAGTCCCTAAACCCTGCTTTTAAGAGGGTATCCAGATTTCTTTAGCGTTCACCATTTCCACCCCGGAAGGCATTTCCAGCGGCAGAGGGGATTTAGTGAAGAAGATCAGCCCCCGGTAATTAAAGAGATATTTGTAAGACCGCCCCAGAAAGCGGGTTTCACTATAGACAACTAAGGGATTTTCCGCTTTGTTTAAAAGATGGGCAAATTCTTCCGGGCGCAGTTTGACAATAGCGCCGGACGCTTTAATGGCGTTGGCGATAGCGTGTTGATGCGCTGCCACCGCCGCGCCGGAACCGGCATTGTAGGTCATTGGGACTCCTTTATAATACTATCGGTGTTTTGTAGGGGCGGCGTTTCGCCGCCCCAAAACGGGTGCGGAGACCGCGCCCCTATAAAATTTTTTTATCAATCGCTTCATCTGTCGGACGGTTATGCTTGGCTTTCGGCTTGCAATAACTGCGCACCGCAGTTTCGCATTCTTCCTTACAGCCGGAAGGACTGCATTTGCGCAAGTTCCCCTTCCGATGCCGGATGATGTGGGTATCTTTATTGGTTTTTTCAGTATTCAAGTGAGAAAAAACGACTTTAGACTTTAGACTTTGGGCTTTAGGAAAAGCAGAAGCAAACAAAAGCGTTTAACAGGGATAAAGGGGATAATAGCAAAGATTCAATAACCAATAACCAATATTCATTTCTCAATTTCCAATGATAATTGTAGGGACGAGGCATCGCCTCGTCCGGGAGATTCATTCACGGAAAATTATGGCGATTATGGCTATTAATTCACAAGCTATGAATACAATTAAAGCTATAAAACACCAATATTTGTAGGGACGAGGCAGCGCCTCGTCCGGGAGATTTTTATTCACTGGCTATTATGGTAATTATAGATATAGAGCTATTATGCAAATGTAGGGACAGGCTAATCGTTCTGTCCCCGTCCGGCATCCAGCGATTATTTGAACCGCTGATAAAAGCTGATTAAAAAGCTGATTGCGCTGATAAAAGCAAATCAAAAAACAATTTGCAGGGATGCTGATGATAAAAAAGCGGATAAAAACAAAAGCAATTAACATCGGATATACAGGATAAACAGGATGAAAGCAAAAAGACTAGAGTTTTTCTTTAAGTAACTCTATTCCTGCTGAAACTCCAAGATTATCAAAATGCTTCTGAAAAACCATTTGAAAAACACATAATGAACATAAACCGACTCTTCCTGCTATTTTAAAGCTTATTTCAATAGATTGGCTATCAGTATTTAAAATATTGTAATTATAATGTTTTGTGTTTTCAGTTTCAAAAATGTCCATATTTAAAGCTAGCGCAAGAAAATTCGGATGTGCGCCGAGATCAATAGTCATATCATACAATTTGGAAGCAATTGTGTATAAATATTCATTTTTTTGTTTTAACAAATCAATCATTTTAAACGGTTTGAAAGTTTCCTTCGCCTTCTCTTTGGATTCATCATTTTGTTGCCTATTAAGCCAAGTTACAGCAAGTTCTGGATTATTATGTAAATAAAAACCATATAGAGAATTCTCTAATACCCCTCGCAAAACCATATTAGCTTCAACTAACTCACAACTCATTGCTAATCTTACTCCTGCTAGAAAAGCTGAATGAGAACGGTATAAAAAATGATTTATTATTAGCTTATCTTCTTCATTAACTGGATTTTTTCTGAGAGACTCAAATAAAGAGTTTATTCTTAGAAGAATTAAGTAATCATCCTTCAAATTAACAAAACTCGCGTAACAATTATCGTTTGCAAGTTGAAAGTAAGCAGTCAGCGAATCTTCTCCCCAACCAATTGGTATTTGAATTTTATTTTCTTCCATAAAATTTGTCTCCATTTATTATTTGTACATATCTTGTGTTACAGCACCAATGCTGAGTAACTTCATTGCGTTGTTCCCTCAATATTTGTCTGCGCAATCAGCTTTTAATCAGCTTTTATCAGCGGTTCAAATAAACTACTGGGACAGACACGCAGGTCTGCCCCTACAAATATGGGTATGTGTGCTTTTGCTTTGCTTTTAAATCTAATATTAGATATTAAATATCACATATTAGATATTTGCCTTTTATCCCCTTCATCCCTGTTAATTCGCTTTTGCTTTTAATATCCATAATTTCCATAATAGCCAGTGAATAAAATCAGCGCAATCAGCTTTTAATCAGCTTTTATCAGCGGTTCAAATAAACTACTGGGGCAGACACGCAGGTCTGCCCCTACAAATATGGGTATGTGCGCTTTTGCTTTGCTTTTAAATCTAATATTAGATTA
>Ga0172369_10005801_pt1 | contig 15049 bp, 12 predicted proteins | sample LakKiv25m_FD_114539 | JGI IMG/M metagenome (GOLD analysis project Ga0172369, IMG submission 114539) | Freshwater microbial communities from Kabuno Bay, South-Kivu, Congo - kab_022012_11.25m | ecosystem: Environmental > Aquatic > Freshwater > Lake | place: Democratic Republic of the Congo...
CCATGCACGAAGTGGAACCGATTGCCGGCGCCGCCGAGCCGCGGACAGCCGCGGCTCCGACCATCCGCGAGGTCGACGAGGACGCCGAGGCGATGGCGCAGCTCGCCGAACTGGTCGCGACGGGCGAGGGTCTCGACCTCGCGGACACCGACGAGTACCTGGAAGGCATCGCGAGGGGCGTCGACCGCGGGTTGCTGGATCGGCTGCGCCGGGGCGACTTCAGCGTGCAGGCGCACGTCGACCTGCACGGGCTCGGCATCGACGCGGCCCGGGCGGAGCTCGAGCGGTTCCTCGTCGAGAGCCGCCGCGCGGGACGCCGCTGCGTCCTGGTGGTCCATGGTCGTGGATTACATTCAAAAGACCAGAACCCCGTCCTGAAAACCCGCGTCGGCGCTTGGCTCGCGCGCGGCCGCCCGGGCCGCATCGTGCTCGCGTTCGCCACGGCCCGGCCCATCGACGGCGGAGCAGGGGCGCTGTACGTCCTGCTGCGGCGCTGAGCCCGAACGGGCGCGGGCCGGCCACTGCCTGCCCGATTCGTGAACGCCTCAGGGCGCCGATTCCGGACCTCCCTCGTCGGCAAGGTCGCCGAAGACTTCGCGCACCTCCTCGGCAGTCGGGACGGGGTACGCCATTCTGCACTCGATCGGAATCGAGGCGAAGAAGTCTTCGCAGCTCAGCAGCGCAGCGTTCAGCTCCCGGAAGAGGAGGAACGGCGCGTGGAAATGGATCTCCACCTGTCCGCCGGCTGCCCCGAGGGCCGCCAGGGCCGATCGGTTCTTCTCCGTCCACGCGCGAGCCCCCGCCAGCGCCTCCGCGAGCGCTCCGGCTTTCAGGACGAGGCCGCGCATCCCGGCCTCGTCGGGGCCGGCGTCCAGTTCGTCGTTCTCGCCGACGTACGAGACCATCTCGGGACGGAGGGCGGGAAAGCGCGCGAGCACGCCGTCGATGTCGAAGCTCCTCGGACCCTTCGCCGTCCAGACGACCTCGATCATCGAACACCTCCGTGCCTGCGCCCGATCCGACGGGTCCCGAACGTCGCACATCCGCGCACACGGCGCCAGACGCGTCAGTGTCCGAGCACCGGCAGCAGGCGGGGCGATGCCTGCGGCGTCCCGATCGCCGCGGCGAAGTCCACGCCCGGCCCCGAGGATCCGACGATGCCTCCGACGAGGTCGTAGTCGCCGGCCTGCTCGACCTCGACCTCGACTAGGTCGCCCGCCCTTGCGGTGCCGCGGTTCACGTACACGACCCCGTCGATTTCGGGCGCTTGGCCTGCATGGCGTCCGACGAGCAGCAGCGGCGTCTCCGGGCTCGGTCCCTCGACGAGAACCTCCAGGCGCCGCCCGACCATCGCGTTCTGATGCTCCCGGCTGATCGCCTGCTGGACGCGCATCAGCGTGCGCCGCCGCGAGGCCCGCACCCGGGCGGGCACCTGCGCGGACATCGTCGCGGCTCCCGTTCCATCCTCTCGGCTGAACTCGAAGACGCCCACGTGCTGGAAACGCTGCCCGCGCACGAAGTCGCACAGCTCGGCGAAGTCGTCGGCGGTTTCCCCCGGGAATCCGACGATGAACGACGTGCGGATGACGATTCCCGGCACCTTCGCTCGCAGTTTCGCCAGCAGCCGCTCGCAGAAGGCGCGCCCCCGCCCGCGCTTCATCGCCCGGAGCATCCTGTCCGACGCGTGCTGCAGAGGCAGATCCACGTACTTGACGATTCGCTCCTCCTCCGCAATCGCCCGGACCAGCCCGTCCGGGAAGTCGCGCGGATACGCATAGTGCAGCCGAATCCACTTCAGCTCGGTGCGCGCCAGCGCGTGCAGCAGCGCGTGCAGCCTCGGACGTCCCGGCAGATCCGCACCCCATGCGGTGAGATCCTGCGCGACGAGGTTCGCCTCCACGACGCCCCGGGAAGCGAGCGCGTGCGCCTCGGCCAGGATGTCGTCGATCGTCCGGCTGCGCTGCGGCCCACGCAGCTTCGGGATGATGCAGAACGCGCATGCGTTGTCGCAGCCTTCGCTCACCTTCAGATACGCGCTCCAGGGCGGCGTGCTGTTGAGCCTCGGAGTCGCCGCGTCGTGGACGAACGACGGGTCGGGGACCACGGCGCGGTCGCGTTCGGAGCGGATGATCTCGGCGATTCTGTGGTACGCGCCCGTTCCCACGAAGCGGTCCACTTCGGGCATCTCGTCCTGCAGTTCGTCGGCATGGCGCTGCGTGAGGCACCCCGCGACCACGAGCGTCTTGCAGCAGCCCTCCTGCTTGAAGCGCGCGTGCTCCAGAATCGCGTCGATCGACTCCTCCTTCGCCGGCCCGATGAACGCGCAGGTGTTGACGAGAATGACCTCCGCCGCCGCGGGATCCTCGACCATGCGGTACCCGTCGCGCGCCAGAAGCCCGGCCATGACCTCGCTGTCCACCCGGTTCTTCGGGCAGCCCAGCGACACCACGTACAGCGTCCGTGCGGACCGTTCCCGCGCCGGCAATCGACCTCCGATTCCCCGTCGAGGACTACAGGGGCTGCTGCAGTGACTGCGCCTCCCGCAGGCGGCGTTCCAGGTTCTCGAGCGCCGCGCGGTAGAGGGGCTTGGGCGAGAGCTGCGATGCCCGACGGTAGCTCGCCGACGCAGCGTCGAAGTCGCCGCGCGTCTCCTGCAGCACGCCCAGGTTGTAGATGGCGCCGGCGTTGTTCGGATCGCCCGAGAGCACCGCGTTCCACGACGACTCGGCCCCGCGCAGATCCCCCTCGCTCGCGGCCTTGACGCCGGGTTTCAGGGCGTCCAGGCTCTCGTCCAGCTCGATCTTCTCGACCACCTGCCGCGGCGTCACGTCCCACATGAAGCTGTCGACCGCGCTGCGCACGGCGTTCTCCAGCAGATCGCCGCGGCTGTACGCGCGCCGTTTGGTCGCGTCGAAGCTCGGGGCGCTGGAGCGTCCCGAGTAGTCGTCCATGACGATCACCTGTCCGTCGCGGCGCACCACCTGGAACGAGATGCGCGCCTTGCCCTCGGGCGTCACCGACAAGTACGTGAATTTCCTGCCGTTTTCGGTGCGGCTCTCCTCGCGCTCGGTTTCCTCGACCTCGCACCGCAGCACGCTCGCGAGCACGTATGCGTCGGCGTCGACCCGGTCGGCGACGCCGCCGACGTCGACGCGGGCGCCCACCCCGGGCACGACGATGGTGATGTTGCGGGACACCGCGTTGATGAGCGTGTAGTAGTTGCGGTTCACGATGGCGCGCTGCAGCGACGCGAGCACGAGCGCCGACGCGTCCGGCGCGCCGTCCACGCGCAGCACGGCCATCTTGCGGGCCGCGCCCAGATTGTAGCGGGCGGGCCTGAGCCGGGTGACCTGGATGCCGGGGGCGCACGCGGCCCCGAGCATCAACGCCGCGGCCAGTCCCGCTGCCGCCTTCGCACTCATCCGCTGTCGTCGCATGGGTTCTGTTTTTCCGAAAGTCGAAAGTCGAAAGCCGAAAGCCGACATGGGTCCTCCGATCGGCGGCGCATCGTAGCAGAAACCGTGCCGGCCGCGGCAGGCCCGTCCGACGGGGTCCCGGACGGGGCGGGCTCCGGCACGAGTCCCGATTTGGGACTTTTGGTCCCATTTTGAGACCGGTCGGCCGGCCGCGCACCGGCCGGCCGCGATGCGGCTTGCGTCGTTTCTGCTCTTCCCGAAAGCCGAATGTCGAAAGCCGAAAGCCGGCTTTCTGCCTGGCCCCCGGCTTGCTCCGCGCCGCCCGCGCCCCGATTCCCGGGGCCGAGGAGACTCCGATGCACACCGATCGCTTCGCCGCTCGTCCCCCTCTCCGCGACCGTCGCCGGCTCGAAGACGTGCTGGCCATGGTCGTCGCCTTCTGGCTCGTCGTCGCGACGGCCGTCGCCGCGGCCGGATGCGGCGGAGGACCGCCCGACGAGCCGGAAAACGAGATGATTGCGGTCCTCGAACCCGGCGCGCCGCTGGATCGCCTGCTGCGCGACGCAGGCGGCGCCTTCGTGCCGCTGCGCGGGCGCGCCGCCCCAAGGTTCTATGGAAAGAATGCGCCCCGCGAGGGCGAGCCGGGCGTCCGCTTCGCCGAGCCCGTCCAGCGCTACGACATCTCGCTGGCTCCGTCGGATCCGTCCTTCGAGCGCCAGTGGGATCTCGCCGCCATCCATGCCGAGGATGGCTGGGACCTCGTCCCGTCCGCGAACGGCGTGGTCGTCGCGGTCGTCGACACGGGCTGCGAGCCGAGACATCCCGACCTGGCGAAGAGCCTGTGGACGAACGACGGAGAAATCGCCGGCAACGGCGTCGACGACGACGAAAACGGCTTCGTCGACGACGTCCACGGCTGGGACTTCGTGGACGACGACGAAACGCCCGCTCCCGTGGGTTCCGACGAGGCCGTGTGGCACGGCACGCACGTCGGCGGGACCATCGCCGCGGGGTGGGGAAACCGGGTGGGAATCGCCGGCCTCGCTCCGGGGGCGCGTCTCATTTGCCTGCGTGCGATGGGCAATGGCACGGGGCGCAGCGACCAGGTGGCCGATGCCATCGACTACGCCGTCGAGAACGGGGCGCGCATCGTCAACATGAGCCTCGGCGGGTCGTACAGTCGGGTCATCGACGAGGCCATCGGCCGTGCGCGTGCGGCGGGCGTTCTCGTCGTCGCCGCCGCCGGCAACTCCGGATCCTGGGGCGCGACTTTCCCGGCCTCTTCCGACCAGTCCAACGTCGTGGGCGTCGGCGCCACGGACTCGCGCGGCGTGCTCGCCTCGTTCTCGAATCGCGGGCCGGGGGTGACGGTGACGGCACCCGGAAAGGACATCCTGTCCACCTTCGGCCCGCGCGGATACGCCACGATGTCGGGCACCTCGATGGCCGCCCCGCACGTGACGGGGGCCTTCGCGCTGGCGCTCGCGCAGCGGAGCGCCTCCAGTGCGTCCACGCTTCTTCGACGGCTGCCATCGGGCGCGGGCGGGACCCGCCGGCTCGACCTGCCGTCCCTGCTGGCGCGCGCCCGGGCGGACGACGATCCGCCGACACTCTCGTTCCGCCGGAAATCCGTGCGTTTCCGCATCGCAGGCACGCGCCTGCCTCCGCCGCAGACGGTGAATGTCGATTCACCGCAGCCGCTTGCGTTCCGCGTCTCCGCGCCCGCGTGGCTGAAGCCGGGAGCCTGTCGCACCGCCCCGTGCAGGCTCTCGCTGACTCTGACGCAGACCGCGCTGGGAGCCGGGAGCCACAAGGGCGAGATCCGTCTGAGCGCGGCCGGCGGGGCCAGCGCGGTGCTCGGAGTGGAGGTCGTCAAGGCAGCGCGGGCGCCCGCCCCGCTGGCGGTCGAGGCCGTCGTGGACGAGGACGTGTTCCATCCGGAGAGTGCGCTGATCGTCTCGACACGCTCGGTCGTGCGGCTGCGGTGCCTCTCCGGCGGCGCGCCGGCGTCGGCGCGCTGGAGCATCGACGGCGTGCCTGCCGAGGGCTCGGAACTGGTCGGAGCTTTCGTGCGTGAGGGCCGCTATAACGTCGTCGCCGCGCGGGCCGGCGAGGGCGAAGTCGGCATCATGATCGACGCCGCCGCGGACGGAGGCACGATTGCTGCGCCAGATCCGGGTGTTCCTTGACGAGGGCGACGTCGCCTGGCTGGTGCGCGAGTTGTCGGATCCCGCGCCGGCCCGCGTGCTCCGCGGCCGCTACTGCCGCACGGCGGCCGACGGGACCACGGAGACCGCGCAGGCGAGCCCCGGCGAGGAGCGCATCCACCTCGTCTGGCCGGGGCCGTCGCCTCTGATCGTGACGCACCCGGTTGCGTCGGGCCCGCACGCCGGCTGGACCGCGCTCGACGAGCGGCGCAGCGAGGTCCTGACCGTCGTGCGGGTCGATCCCGACGAGCGCGGACTGGCCCCGTCGAGCGTGGAGGCGTTCATCCATCTGCAGACGCCCGCGGGAAAGGTCGGGAAGTCCGCCGGATTCGCGTCCTGGGTCGCGCGCAGCCTCTCCCGGGTCGAGGAACTCTGCCCGCCCACCGAGCGCCCGTGGCTGCGCGCCGCGCCGGGTGCGCGTCGCCAGGCGGTGCAGGGACTGGTCCTCCACTACCTCGGGCGCAGCGTGGATCCGCAGCTCGACGCCGGATCCATGAGGCAGCGCACCGGGCCGGGCGCGGGCGGCGGCGATCCGATATCACAATGAGGTAACAACTATCCTCAGAAGTTGCCGCGTGCCGCCAGCAGCACGGTCCCGGGCGTCGCCGCGACGGTCCACCGGTCGAGCCGGTCCTGCCATTCGTTGCGCCAGAGCATCCAGCCGCCGCCCGCGCCGGCGGCAATCGCCAGCACGCCGGCGGTGCCCGCCCCCAGCGCGAGGTTGAACGAGCTGTTGGAAAGCTCCTTGGCCCGCTGGTAGTGGTCGTCGCGCCGCAGGTCCAGCGCGCCGATCTGGTCGCTGGTGCGCCACGCGGACCAGTAGAGAAGCCCCGCGCCGAGCGCCGCGGCGCCCGCGCCCGCGACGAGCCCCCATCCGAGCGTGCGGCGCGAGCGCGAGCGCTCCTCGAGGTCGCGGTACTCCCACGACTCGACGCGCACGCGCACCCGCTCGCCGGGCTTCACCGAGACGCGGGTGTCGAACGGAGTCCAGTCCTCCTTCTCGACCCGCAGGGCGTGCTCGCCCTCGCGCGTGATGGGCAGAGGCCCGACAGGCGCAGTCCCGGCGAGCTTTTCGTCGACCAGCACCCGGGCTCCGGGGACCTGGTTCACAAGCACGACCAGCCCCGCGATGCCGAACAGCGTCGGCACCGCCTTCCGGATGGCCGCAGGAAGGTCGTCCTGCGAGCGCGCGTCGGCACCCGCGCGGTTCTCGGTCCGGCCGCTGCGCGCGTCCACCAGCGACAGGTTGAGCGAGTAGCGGCTGCCGACCAGTCCGATGGTGCCCGACACGAGCAGGCCGGCCTGAAGCGCCTCGCTGATCTGCGCGAAGCTCGACGAGCAGGCCAGTCCCGTGCAGCCCAGCGCCTGCGAAAGTGCGCTGGCCGCCACGACGCTGCGCACGTCGTCCTCGGCCACCACCTGGTAGCGCTCCAGCGCGGCGATTTCCGTGCCGAGAATGCGCGTCAGCGTGGCCACGAGGTTGGGCTGCACGTCGGTGGTGCGAAGGCCCAGAATCGCCACGCGCTGCTTGCCCGGCGTGCCCGCCGTCGTCGCGCCTGCAGCGGCCGGCGCGGCTCCCGGGCCCGACGCATCCGCGCGGCTGCCGGCGGGTTCCGCCGCCGCGACGGCTGCCGTACAGGCAAGCGCTGCTGCTGCAACGAATCGCATGGCCCACCTCCGAGTGCAGGCAGACTACCGTCGGAGCACTGGACATGCAACGGCCGGTTGTGCCTGCCGCCCCCGATTTTCGGCTTCCGGGCCGCGTGCGCAGAAAGGAGCCCGGCACGGCAGTGCCGGGGCATGCCGCCGCCCCCGTCGGCGTCTCACAGCACGCCGTTCGTGCGCAGGAACGGGGCGATTTCGCGCATCCAGGCGTCCCAGTCCGGCGGGCAGTCGTTGTGATCCGTGTCGTGTGCGAGCAGCCGCGCGCCCGGAACACGGCGGGCGAGCGCCTCGGCGTGCTCGAACGGGACCACGCTGTCGCGCCGCCCGTGGGCGAGCAGCACGGGCACGCCGAGGCGGGGCAGGGTGTCCGCGGTGTCGAAGGGATCGCGCACCAGAAAACCCGGCATGAAATAGCGCCGGGCCGCGATGTCGCGCACGCGCGTGAACGTGGACTGAAGCACGATCGCGGCCGGTTTCCGCTTCTCGGCGAGCGCCGCGACGACGCCGCCTCCCAGCGAGCGCCCGTGGAAGACGATTCGCTTCGGATCGACTTCCGGCCGTGCCGCGAGCAGGTCGAACCACCGGACGAAATCGGCCACGATGGCTTCCTGCGAGGGCGCCCCGGCCGAACGGCCGTAGCCGCGGTATTCGGGGATCAGCACAGCGACGCCCAGAGGTGAATACCCTTCGAGCCAGTCGGGCCACTGGTCGACTGTTTCGCCGTTCCCGTGGGCGAAGACGACCGCCGGCCCCGGCCCCAGCGCGTCCTCGCGCACGGCAGGCATCAGCAGCGCCTCCACCGGACCGTCCTCGGTCGGCAACTGCAGGTGCTGCATCGAAGGGTGGCGCTGATCGACGCTGGGGTCGGTGTGCGCCGCCTCGCGCGGGAAGAGCAGGCGGCGTTGCAGCCCGAAGAGCAGTGCAGCGCAAGCGACATAAACGAGAGCGCCTCCGCGGAGCACGCGCAACGCGATGCGCAGGGCGCTGCGACGCGGGGCGGCGCGGGCTTTTGCGGCCGGGATCGGGGTCGGCATCCGCGCGAGGATAGCCGAAACGCAGGCGCCCCGGCCCGGCGCTAGTTCGAGGGCGGGTGGCAGGTGGCCTGCGAATAGGTCGGATCGCCCGCGCACAGGCCCTCGACCGCGCACGCCGCGCCGCAGTTGCCGGGCACCTGGCCGCCGAAGAAGCAGAACGTCTTCGCCGGGCAGTTGTCGCCCGACACCTGGTAGCCGCTGCCGCCGCGGCTCAGATTCACGGTACACTTGCGGGTGCAGAACCGCTCGCCCGACGACCCGACCCAGCATCCGAGCCCCGACGCGCAGTCGCTGAGTCCGGGCCGGCACCCCGAGCACACCTGCCCCTCGCCATCGATGCCCGCGACTGCCGAGGGCCCCGCGCACAGGCCTCCCACGGGGTTGCACGTCTTCACCGCCCGGCCGGAACCCTCCGGTCCGCACACTTCGAACGGCGGGTAGCGCACGCCGTTGTCGTCCAGCAGCGCGTGCGCGCAGTCCGCGGGCAGACGGCAGATCTGCGCGCAGTGGCGCGAGCCGTCCGGCCCCGTGTCGCAAAGGGATCCGTCCGGGCACTGGTCGTCCACCACGCAGGGCGAGCACGCCCCGCGCTTCAGGCACCGCATCTGGCGCCCGGCGCCGACCTTCGTGGCCCCGCAGAAGAACGCCGGCGGGCACTCCGCGTCCGTGCTGCACGCCCTGGAGCAGTAGGCGTTGGCGTCGCATTTGACCGATGCCAGACACTCGAAGCCCTCGGCGCAGGGGCTGGGCTCGCTGGTGCAGCCGCCCGCCGCCAGCGGGCACTCGGTGCCGAATCCGCCCTCGGCAGGCATTTCGTAGGCGGCCGGCACGCACGTCGGCACCGAATCCTCGGGCGCCGCCTGGAGGCAGTCGAAGCCGAACGGGCAGTCGCGCTGCGCGCTGCACTCGGCGGTACACGCGCCGCGCCGGCACGTGCGGCTGCCGCAGTCGGCGTCGGCCAGGCACTGCGCTCCCATGCGGGCGAGCACTTTCGGGCCCGGGGCCGCCGAACACGCGGTGAACAGGAGGGGGACGAGGACGCAGCGCAGCATCGCCCGGCGTTAACATGCCCCGGGGCCGCCTGCAAACGCCCGGACGACTGCCTGCGTCGCCGACCCTACAGTCGAAGTGCCCGGGGTGCGCGGGTCGATGTCGTACATCGGAGCACATCGTCCGGATTCTCCCCGGGAAGTCGGTATCGAGGTACATTCGGGGGGTGGACGCGATTGTTCCGCCCGACGCCGCCCCCGGCAGCCGCCCCGAGCGCTGCTTCGGCCGGTTGCGGCACCGGCGTCGGATCCGGCCTGCGGGCCGCGCGTCCGGACCGCGGCCTGCGCCGCTGCGCGCACGGACAGGAGGGCGACAGTGGCGCTCGGCGATCTGACCCAGGGACAGCGCACGTTCCTGAGCAAGCTCATCGCGAAGGGGTTCGCGTCGCAGTTCTACCTGACCGACGGGGCGGCCCTGTCGGCCTTCCACCTCCACCACCGTCGCTGCGAGGTCCTGGACCTCAACAGCCGCACGCCGTTCGACTCCGGCGCGGTGCGCGCGCTGGTGAGCTCGGTCTCGGAGATGCCGCCGGTCGCCCATCGCGTCGGGCGCCGGCTGGGCTTCCTCGCCCGCGTCATGGGCGAGGAAATCAAGGTGGAGTTCGTCCACTTCGACTTTCCGTCCCTGGCGCCGCCCGAGCCCAAGTACGGGCAGCTCGGCGTCGACGGCACGCGCGACATCCTCGCCAACAAGTTCTCCCTCGTGCTGGAGCGCACGGAGCCGCGCGACTTCGCCGACATCCTAGTGCTGCTGGTGCGCGCCCACCTCCCGCTGGCGCAGGGTGTCGAGGACTGCCGGCGCAAGTTCTCGGTCCCCGGGCTGGTCCAGCAGCTTCGCGCCGCCTTCCAGCGCGTCGAGAAGCTGCCGTCGTGGCCGGACCTCGACCCGCAGCTCCTCTTCGACGAGGCGCGGACGGACTACCGCAACATCCTGCGCGAGCTCTCCCAGTTGACGGACCCCGCTTGAACCGTCTCCGCGGGACGGCCCGCCGCCGGCGACCTGCATCCGACACCCGCCGCGTCCGCCGGATGGGGGATGCGGAAGAGCCGCTTTTCGGCTAGGATTCGAATTCCCCGGATCGCGGCCCGCCGCCGCCCCCCGCGGAAAGGACCCGGCATGCGCAGCCTCGCACCGATCGCGCTGGCCCTGGCTGTGGCGGCGTGCGGCGATCCCGCGGTGGTCGCGCGGCCCCCGTATCTCGCCGCGTCCCAGACCGAAATCGACTTCGGCGACGTGCTCGTGGGCGAGTCCAAGCAGCAGAGCTTCTTCCTCATCAACAAGGGAGATCTGACGCTCAGCGTCAACGGCACGCTGGGCGACCTGCTGGGCGTGTTCAAGGTCGAGATGGACGAAACCAAGGCCGGTCAGGACCGCGACATGGTCGTGCAGGTGGCGTTCGCCCCGCTGGAGCCCATTCCGTACACCACGGACATCGTCTTCCTGAACGACAGCGCCAACGAGCCGGAGTTCACCCTGGTTCTGAAGGGAAACGGTCTGCCGGGCGATCCGTGCCGCAACAAGGTCTGCGCGACGCCGCCCGGCCGAACGTGCATCACTTCGACCACGAGCCGCACGTTCAACCCCGCGGGCCGGTGCGTGGCGGGCCAGTGCGAGTACGACCCGGTGGACGAAACCTGCGGCCAGTGGGGCTGCGACCTGTCGTCGGGCGCGTGCCGCACCGATCCGTGCGTCGGCGTCTCGTGCATCGCGCCGCCGCAGCGCTCGTGCATCGACCCCGCGACGAGCCGCGGCTACAACCCCGCGGGCCATTGCGCCGGCGGGCAGTGCAGCTACGACCCGATCGATCAGGCATGCGCCGACTGGGGCTGCGACCCGCAGACCGGCGCCTGCCGCGGCGATCCGTGCGTCGGCCTTTCGTGCACGACGCCTCCGCCGCGCGCGTGCCTCGACTCGACGACCAGCCGCGCGTTCAACCCGGGCGGTCACTGCTCGGGCGGCTCCTGCCAGTACGACCCCGTCGACGAGTCGTGCGCGTTCGGCTGCGATCCGCAGTCCAACGCGTGCAAACCCGACCCCTGCCTCGGAATCTCGTGCAACCGTCCGCCCAACGAGTGCTTCCAGGCCTCGGGCACCTGCCAGCTCGGTGCGTGCAACTATCCTCTGGCCGACGGCTTGGAGTGCACCGACGGCGATCCCTGCACGACCGGCGATCGCTGCCAGTCGGGGTCGTGCCGCGGCACCCGCAAGACCTGCGAGGCGCCTCCGGACCCGTCGTGCCTCAACCCCACGACGATGCGCCGCTGGGAGGCCGTGGGCACCTGCGGCGGCGCCATCGGCGCGTGCAGCTACCAGCACTGGGATACGTTCTGCGACTTCGGATGCCAGGCCGGCGCGTGCCTCGGCGACCCGTGCGCCGGCGGCTGCGACGACGGCAACCCCTGCACCACCGACACCTGCGTGCGGCCCCAGGGCTGCGTACACACGGCCAACAGCGGCGCCGCCTGCCCCAGCGGCAGCTCGGAATGCCCGCGCGGACACTGCTCCGGCACGCGCTGCCTGCCCGACCCCGACGTGACCTGCCAGGCGACCTACGACATGGACCTGTGCCAGGAGGCCACCATCGCCGGCGTCTGCACGGGGTCCGGCGACTGCGTCGTGCGCGAGGCGCCGCCCGAGTACCGGTGCCCCGGCTGCAACGGCATCTGCCTGCGCTGCTACATCATCGAGATCTGCATCCCCTTCGGCTAGACCGACGGGTCAGAATCGGCAGAACGGCAAGCGGCCAGGCAGCCGCAATCGAATCGCAACTGCACCCGCCTGCCAGCTCGCCACCCGATCCGACGACGGCGGGGCCCGGCTGGGTCTTGCTTCCGGCATCGGGACCCGCGTCCGGCGTCCCGGCACCGCCGTCCGGCATGCCGCCGTCTGGCGTGTCGGTCAGCACCTCGACCGCATCGACGTCCAGCGAGGCCGTCGCCGGCGCGCGGAGGCGGATGTAGCGGGCGGACGGCATCGACTCGCGGATCTCCGCGCCGCAGGCCTCCGGCGGGCCGACGGGAGCAAACGGGCCGTATTCCGAGGCGGCAACGCCGATGTCGCAGCGCGCCGGCCCCGCGCCGGCCACATGCACGAACAGCCCCGACGACCGCCCCTGCACCAGGGGCGACGTCGGTCCGAGGTCCAGCACGACCGAATGTCCCGGCGCCACCGCGAACGCGAGCCCGTCGGGCGCGCCCAGCAACTCCGCCGTGTCCGATCCGGCATCCTCGTCGTAGAGATCGTCGTAGTCGACGCCCACCACCGACAGCGCGTGCCATTTCGAGCCTGGCTGCAGCACGGCGTCCACGGTCGCGAGCGCGCCCTCGTCGACGTGGAACGGCATCCGCAGCGCCGCAAAGCCTCCCGCCGCGGCGACGAGCAGATGATCGCCCGCAGGGAGCGGCCGGCGCACTTCGCCGCGGGCGTCCGCGATCTGCGGCCTGCCGGAATCGATCCGCACCGACGCCCCGATCGGAGTCCCCTCCGGTGTGCGCACCCGGACGGAGACACCCGTGCCCATGCGGCGGAAAATCCCCAGGAGTGCCGGGCGGTTGCGGCTCCAGACGGTGTCCGGATCGCGGTTGCTGGTCTCGACCGTGTAGTGCAGCGCGCCGAGCACGCCGTACAGGTGGTCGTCGGCGTCGCCCAGCGTCTGGTACCACTCGTAGCCCCAGACGTAGTCGTAGCCGGCCGTCGCGGCGTATTCCGAGCCGACGAACAGGATGGCCCCGGCATCCGGCGGCCGGCGCCCCGTGTGGTTCCAAGGCGCGTTCACCAGCGCCTCGCGCGTGTGGAACGAGAACCCGATCGCAGGCCGCACGCGCATCGCCAGCTCGTGCATCGCCCGCGTCTCGGGCTGTGCATAGGGTGCGCCGCCTTCGCCTCCCCACATGTAGGCGTAGTTCCGATTCGGGTCCGCCCCGTTCGCGTTGAGGCGGTCGGGCGCCACGTAGCCGTCGGGGTTCGCAATCGGCACGACCCACGCGACCGTGCCCGCCAGAGCCGCATCGACCTCGGGATCCGCGCCGCGCCCCTCGGCCAGCAGACGCACGAGCCGGCGGCAGATCTCCGCGCCCATCGGTTCGTCGCCGTGGTGGGCTCCGTCCACGAGGATCGTCGGCCCGTCGGCGTTGCCGATGCGCACCGCCACGATGTCGCGCCCCTGGACGCTTTGCCCGATGGTCTCCGCGGCGACGAAGTCCGGATGACGCGCTGCGGCATCGCGCATGTCCTCGACGATGCGCTCGAAGGAGGCGAAGCGGCTTGCCCGCCACGTGCGCAGCGCGCGCTCGCGGAAGAAGCGCCGCGCGTCGTCGGAAACCGGGCGCCAGTCCGCGTTCGCCCGCGCCTGTGCGGGGACCCGGGCCAGAAGGCTGCCGTCGGCCTGGCGCTCCTCGACGACGCCTCCGACGCGCCGCACGGCCCGCATCGCGTCGCGCGAAGCGGGCACCGCCACCAGCCGATCCGCGGATGCCGGGGCGGCCAGGAGCAATGCAGCCACGAGGGGCAGCCGGCGGGGCATTGCGCCCAGCGTAGCGCGGGTGGGGCAGGGGAGGGACTACCGCGCCGGCAAAGGCCTCGCCAGCACGATCACGTTGCCGTCCGGATCGGCGAAGTACGACGCCTCGTCGCCCCAGTCGCGCGGCGCCCGCTCGCCCAGGCGCCGGGCGCCCGCTTCCGCAAGCCGGCGCTCGGCCGAGTCGATATCATCCGGGTAGAAGTAAAGCTCCGTCGGGGCGAGCCGTCCGTCCGGCAGTTTCTCCGGTGATTCTCCGGTGTTGCGCGCGAAGCCGCGCCGGTCGTAGAGCCCCAGGCGCATCCCGTGCGGGAGAGAGAACTCGCAGTAGACGGGCACGTCCGCGACGGCGGGCCAGTCGAACGCGGTCCGGTAGAACGTGCGGGCGCGGGGCAGATCGTCCACCGCGAGGATCACGAGTCCGAGACGGGTCTGCACAGCTTCTCCTTCAGGGCTCGACGCAGTAGGAGCCCGCACACGTCCAGGCCGGCGGGCATCCCGCCGAGCACGAAGGGCGCCCGCACAGGCCGTTGCGGCAGGCATACGGCTCCGGGCACGGCGCGCTGTCGCACCGGACCAGAATGCACCGGCCCGAGGCGGAGCAGCGCAGGCCGGCGGGGCAGTCGGCGTCGGCGTCGCACAGCCGCACACACGTGCCGACGACGCACTCGTAGGCATCGCCCAAGGGGCACTCGGTGCCGCAGCCGGCGCACAGGCCGCCCGGAGCACTCGCCGTACACCAAAGGGCGCCGCCGCAGTCCTGGTCGCGCGCGCACTGGCCGCGCGGGCGCGGAGTTGCACTGCCGCCGTCTGCTGGAGATCCGCCTCCATCGGCCGGCGATCCTGCGTCCGCGGACATGCCTCCGTCGGGCTCCAGTCCGCCGTCGGGAGTCGACGGGCCGGCATCGGGGGCACCCCCGTCCGGTCCGCCGTCGGCGACGGGAGTGAGGGGCCCTGCGTCGGCCACGTCGCCGGCGCCGGCGTCGGTTGAGGCTTCCGGAGCAGACCCGCCTCCGGCGCAGCCCAGAGCGATGAGGCAGAATGCCACGACGCGGGTGTTCATGACGCCCTGTTCCAGTCGGTCCCCGCGGCTCCATACCACGCCTGCCGGACCGTTCGGACGCAGGCCGGAAATTAGCCCCCGGGGCCGGGCCGTCGTAG
>Ga0172369_10005812_pt1 | contig 15027 bp, 12 predicted proteins | sample LakKiv25m_FD_114539 | JGI IMG/M metagenome (GOLD analysis project Ga0172369, IMG submission 114539) | Freshwater microbial communities from Kabuno Bay, South-Kivu, Congo - kab_022012_11.25m | ecosystem: Environmental > Aquatic > Freshwater > Lake | place: Democratic Republic of the Congo...
ACCAGCAGCAGGGCCGCCGCGCCATCGTTCAGCCCGGAGGAATTGCCCGCCGTAACGCTGCCGTCTTTGCGGAAGGCCGGTTTGAGACGGCCCAGTGATTCCAGGGAGGTGTCGCGGCGCGGGCGTTCATCCGTTTCGAAGATAAGTGCTTCGCTTTTCTTCTGCGGCAGGGTGAGTGGGGCGATCTCGGCGCGAAAAGCGCCCGCATCGATGGCTGCGATGGCGCGGCGGTGGCTTTCCAGGGCGAACTGGTCCTGGGCAGTGCGGGTGATGCCGGTCTGGCTGGCGATGTTTTCGGCGGTCTCGCCCATCGTCTCGATGCCATAGCATGCTTCCATGTGTGGGTTAGGGAAGCGCCAGCCGAGAGCCGTATCGTAGGCGGTCAGGTTGCCAAACGGGTAGGCGCTTTCGGCCTTGGCCAGGACATACGGCGCGCGCGACATGCTCTCCACGCCGCCGGCGATCATCACATCCCCCTCGCCGCAGCGGATGGCGCGCGCCGCGGCGCTGACGGCCGAAAGGCCCGAAGCGCACAGGCGGTTGACGGTCAGGCCGGCTGTTTCGACCGGCAGCCCGGCCAGCAGGGCGGCCATGCGCGCCACGTTGCGGTTATCCTCGCCGGCCTGGTTGGCGCAGCCCAGGATGACTTCTTCGACCAGGGCAGGCTCCAGCTCGCTGCGCTGCAGCAGAGCCTGGAGCGTATGCGCGGCCAGGTCATCGGGGCGGACCCTGGCCAGGCCGCCACCCAGCGCGCCGATCGGTGTGCGCACGGCGTCAAGAATGTAGGCTTCGTTCATCAAGTAAAAGTATACCTTAAACGGCCGTGGACGCGGCTTTCGCCAGATCAGCCGGGAGAGGGGCGGGGGTGAGGAAAGGATGCGCCCTATGCGCTTTTGAGCAAAAAATGCCGGCGGTTCAGGGCAATCGTGATATACTGCAAAATTGTGCTTTTCATTTTGGATGTACGGTGTAAAAGATGCAGATTAATAATTCGAATAACGCGACGGTTTTTCAGTCCAAGGTCAGCAGCAGGCCGCACGTGCATTGGGTTTCGTGGCTGATCGGCCGCCCGCTGCAGACAGCCGACGCGCCCCATGAAACCATTGGTAAGCGGGTTGGGCTGGCGGTTTTCGCCTCGGATGCACTGTCTTCGACAGCGTATGCGACCCAGGAAATGCTTGTGATCCTGGCAGCGGCCGGGACGATTGCTTTTGGTTATGCTTTTCCCATCGCGCTGGCGATTGTCGGCTTGATGGCGATTGTGGTGCTGTCTTACGAGCAAACCATTCACGCCTACCCCAGCGGCGGCGGCGCGTATATCGTCGCCCACGATAATTTGGGAAACTTGCCGGCCCAGGTGGCCGGGGCAGCCCTGCTGACCGACTACATCCTGACCGTCGCGGTCTCGATCTCTTCGGGCGTGGCGCAGGTGATCTCGGCCTTCCCCGAGTTGATGCCGTATAAGGTCGCGATCGCCCTGGTGCTGATCCTGCTGGTGATGGTCGTCAACTTGCGCGGCGTACGCGAATCGGGGATTGCGTTCGCGATCCCGGCCTACATCTTCCTGGGAACAATGCTGCTGATGGTGGCGGTGGGTCTGGTCCGTTCCCTTCTGGGCGGGCTGGGGCTGGTGGAGAACCCTCCCGAAATCCACATGACCGTGGAGACAATCGGCCTGGTCACGCCGTTCTTGCTGCTGCATGCCTTCTCCAGCGGTACCTCCGCCATGACCGGCATCGAGGCGATTGCGAATGGGATCACGGCCTTCAAAGAGCCGCGCAGCCGCAACGCGGGGATCGTGCTGCTCTGGATGGCGGGCATCCTCTCGACCCTCTTCCTGGGGATCACCTTCCTGGCCGGCAAGATCGGGGCGGTGCCCTCGGAACACGAGACCGTGATTTCGCAGATCGCGCGCACCGTGTTTGGCGGCGAGAACGCCCTGTATTACCTGGCAGTCGCGCTGACCGCGATTATTCTGTTCATGGCGGCCAACACGGCGTTCGCGGGCTTCCCTCGCCTGGCCGCCATCCTGGCCAGCGACGGGTTCCTGCCGCGCCAGCTGACCTACCGCGGCAGCCGCCTGGTCTTTTCTTCCGGCATTACAGCCCTGGCGATTATGGCTGGGATCATCACGGTAATTTTTGACGCCAGCGTGACGCGCTTAATTCCGCTGTACGCGATCGGCGTGTTCCTGTCGTTCACCCTCTCGCAGATGGGTATGGCCCTGCGCTGGTGGAAATCGGGGCGGCTTTCGCCTGGGCTGGAACAGGCCGAACGCAGCTCGATCCTGCACCATGACCGCAATTGGGCGGTGAAGATGCTGACCAATGGGGTGGGGGCAATCCTGACGGCGGTGGTGACCCTGGTGTTTGGCGTGACCAAGTTTATCGAAGGCGCCTGGATCATCGTGCTGGTCATCCCCCTGCTGGTGGTGGGGTTCAACCTGATTTCGCGCCATTACCGCAACCTGGCCCGCCAGCTTTCCTTGAGCCAGGCTTCCAGCACGCCCCTGACCACCCGCCAGCGCGTGATCATCCCAATCAGCGGCGTGCACCAGGGCACCCTGGCGGGACTGCGTTATGCCTGTTCGATTTCCAAAGATGTGACCGCCGTTTACATCTCGATCGATCCGGTGGAGGAGTTGAAAATCCAGGAGAAATGGGCGGCCTGGGGCAACGGTGTGCGCCTGGTGGTGCTCGAATCACCTTACCGGCTGCTGGTCGAGCCGGTGCTGGAGTACATCGAAAAGCTGTGCGCGGTGCGCCAGCCGAATGAGATCATCACCGTGGTCGTGCCGCAGTTCGTTTCGCGCAACTGGTGGACTGGCTTCCTGCACAGCCAGACAGCCTTTGTGCTGCGCATGGGCCTGCTGCTGCGCCCCGGCGTGGTGATCGTCGAGGTGCCGTACCAGGTGGAGTAAAGCGGTCAGGCTGCAAACTCTTTAATCAGTTTGCGTTCCTCGCCTTCGGTCAGGTAAGCGCTGACTTTGACGAATTTTTCGATACCGGAGCCGAGCAGCTTTTGCTTGAGCAATTCATCGACCTGGAAGATCCCGGCGATGTTGTTCATGATGATGTTGATCTGGACCGGGCGGTCGGCGCCGTCGGAGATTTCGACGCGGTCGATCGCCGCGGCCGAAACCGAGTGAATATCGATCTTGCCGGCCTGGTACGGGATACGCGAGCGGCCCTCGCTCATATCCAGCGCGTCGGCCACACGCACGATCCCCGCTTCAACCGTGTAGGGCCGGCCGCCGCTGCGGTGCGCGATGATGGCGTGCAGCGTCTCGGAGATGACAATTGTGCGTTCTTCGACGGGCAAGAAGTCGAGGATGCGGTGCAGGATGCCGTTGGCCAGGAATAGGCTGTAACCTTCGTGGCCCTCGCGGCTGATTGACATGCCCAGGTCGTGGAACAGGCTGGCCAGCAAGATCACGATCTCGGAGCAGTCGGTGTCCAGGTCAAAGTTTTTGTGAATGCCCATCTCAACCTGGTTCTTGACCAGGATGCGCGCCAGGCGGATGGCCATGTTGGCGACGATCTGGAAATGGACCGGGCCGTGGTCGGTCATGGATAGGCGGTCGATCGCGTTGACGTTCAAGACCCGCCAGAGGGTCTTGACCTCCACGTCTTCGTTGATCACGTGCAGCGTCTTTTCCAGCATGGCGTTGCTGCGGGTTGGGACGCGAATGTCGATTTGAGCGTATTTCTTGGGTTCCATCGTGTGTTGGTTGCTTTCTCGTGTGTGCAAGGGTTTGATCTTCCCTTGCGGATATTGCCGTTTGGTTTGTCTGGCTTTGATTGTACCTGTTTCGCGGCGCGCATGGTGAACGGATGGTTAAGCCGCGGTAAACACGCGGTTAACATTTCCTCTCAGTTACAAAAGGGAATGTTGTGTGAATTGGGCGCGAAGCGCCCAATTCACACAACATTCCCTGATTTGTTTCCTATCCTTTGTTGTAAATCGCGCTGAGCGTTTCCAGCAGGATTTCCCGGTCGACCAGACCGACCGGCGCGCCGCGGTCATCCAGCACAATCAGCCACTTGCGCGATTGGGCCAGCATCATCTTGACCGCATCGAGCACATTCAAGTTGGCCGAAGCGGACAGCGGGCCGGGCGACATCAGGTCGCGCGCGGTTTCACCGCCGCCCGGGGCGGGGGTCAGCCTGCGCAGCGCGTTCAAGATGCCGCCGCGCCGGGCGGGCTGGATGCGCGCCACGACATCCGAATCGCTGATGATGCCGACCGCGTGTCCGCGCGCGTCCACCACTACCAGGCGGCGCGAACCGCTCTCAGAAAATTTATCCAGGATCGCGGACAGCCCATCATTTTCGGCGACCACGGCCTGGAGCGGGCGCATGACATCCCGGATGGTGCGCACTTCGGTGGCCGCGGCCGGGCTGGCAGGCTTTTCGGCCGGCGCGCTGGCTGCCAGGCGCAAGATATCCAGGCGCGAGATGATGCCGACCAGGATGCCGCGCTCATCCACCACCGGCAGACGTTTTAAACCGGTTTTGACCATGCCCGCCACAGCTGAAGCCAGGTCAGTACTTTCCGAAATGGTTACGGCGGGCTTGCTCATCACATCCGCGACGGTCAGGCTCGACTGGCGCAGGGCTTGCAGTTCCTGGTTCAGTTCGGCGGCGTCCATGCGGATGGCCACCGACAGGCGCTGGCGGATGCCGGCGCGTTCAAACAGGTCGCCGTTGGTTAGGATGCCCAGCACCCGGCCCGATGGGTCGACTACAGGCAGGGCCTTGACGGCTTTTTCGAGCATGGCTTGCCAGGCCTGGTAGACGGGCTGGTCGGGGGCGAGGGTGTGAACCTGGCGGGTCATGATCTCAGCGACCAGCCTTTTGCCGGGGAAGGCGCTGCGCGCAGGCTGCGAAGACTTGACGATCTGAACGTCTTCGACGGTGATCAAACCTTCACGCACCATGGTTTTGACTGCTTCGATCGCGCGGCTGATTTTTTCGGGCAGGTCGACCACCTCGATGACCAGCGGCAAATCGGTGGAGAGAGCCTCAATGTGCGCGGAGTGGATCTGCCCGCGCGCGCCGAACCCGGCTGAAGCGCGCAGGACGGTTGCCCCAGCAATGTCCAGGGTTTTGAGCACATCCAGCAGCGCGGCATCCAGCGGCCTGGCCCGCCAGTGGTCGCCCTCGTTGATGTAGATGCGCAGGCGCTGGGCTTGTGTGAACGGTGATCGATCCGCCATTGGAGCTCCTTTCCGGCCAGGTTAGAACAATTTGGCAATCATCACGCCCAATCCGACTGCCAGCACGCCCAAGAAGGTGCTGCCCAGCAGGTTGGCCAGCCCGGCCAGCCATTGACCATTGATCATCAGGCTGTAACTTTCGTAGGCGTAGGTTGAGAAGGTAGTGTAGGCGCCGAGAAAGCCAACCGCGAAGAGCAGCCGCCAGCGCGGGTCGAGCAGCAGGCGTTCGGTGGCCAGGGTCATGAACAGGCCCAGGATGAAGCTGCCCGAGAGGTTGATCAGCAGCGTGCCGTATGGGAAGCTGACGCCCCATTTTTGGGCTGCCCAGGTGGACAGCCAGTAGCGCGCATTGGCTCCCAGGACTGCACCGGCGGAAATGATCAAGAATTTTTCCATAGAAGCCCTTTTCGATGGAGGATCGGGCTGGGATATTTCATAAGATTATACAGCCAAGAAGTTGCGGTCTGAACAGCCAATTTTTCGCCGGACAGGCTTGCCGGAAAATCTGCCCTTGACAAATGCGTCTGAAGAGCGCATAATAACGACTTGATAAGTCGTTATACATCTACGGGAGATGACCATGCAATCAGGAAAAACAAGCTGCTTGTGTACGGGCGGGGGCTGACCCCGCAGCGGTGGAACTTGCGCATGCGCGGATTGCCGCGCTAGTCGCTCCCGGTTCAGTCGAACGGTGACCTGCTGTACGTGGTGGTTGGCTTCTCGCGAAATCGTATTCGCGCCACAGGCAGAGAACCGTTTTTTTTTCTTTAAAACCCATCCGTTTTTCGTTCGATGAAAGGCAATATTTAAGATGTCCGAGCAGACCCCCCGCCAATTCGGTTTCAACACCCGCCAGCTGCACGCCGGCCAGAAGGCCGACCCGACCACCGGCTCGCGCGCGGTGCCGATCTACCAGACCACATCCTACCAGTTCCGCGACACCGAACACGCCGCCAACCTCTTCGCCCTGAAGGAATTCGGCAACATCTACACGCGCATCATGAACCCTACCAGCGACGTGTTCGAACAGCGCATCGCCGACCTGGAAGGCGGGGTAGGCGCCCTGGCCACCTCCTCCGGCCACGCCGCCCAGTTCCAGGCCATCTTCACCCTGGCCGGGGCCGGCGACCACATCGTCTCCGCCTCCACCCTCTACGGCGGCACCTACAACCAGTTCGCCTACTCCTTCCCGCGCCTGGGCATCGAGGTCAGCTTCGTCGACCCCAGCGACCCCGAAAACTTCCGGCGCGCCATCCGCCCCAACACCAAGCTGCTCTACGGTGAGACCCTCGGCAACCCGCGCATCAACGTCTTCCCCTTCGAGGAAGTCGCCAAGATCGGGCGCGAGTTCGGCATCCCGCTGATGATCGACAACACCTTCGCCACGCCCTTCCTGGCCCGCCCGTTCGAGTACGGCGCCAACATCGTGGTCCACTCGGCGACCAAGTTCATCAGCGGGCACGGCACCTCGATCGGCGGGGTGATCGTGGACGGCGGCAACTTCGCCTGGAAGGGCAACCCGCGCTTCGCCAACTTCAACACCCCCGACGATTCCTACCACGGGCTGGTCTACGGCGACCTGGCCGCGGCCGGGCTGCCGCCCTTCATCATCAAGGCGCGCGTGCAGATCCTGCGCGACTACGGCGGCTCGCTCTCGCCGTTCAACTCGTTCCTGTTCCTGCAGGGGCTGGAGACGCTCAGCCTGCGCATGGAGCGGCACGTGGCCAACGCGCAGCGCGTGGCCGAGCACCTCGAGGCGCACCCCAGGGTCAGCTGGGTCTCCTACCCTGGGCTGAAGAGCAGCGCGCACTACGCCGCGGCGCAGAAGTACCTGCCCAAGGGGCCGGGGGCGATCCTGGGCTTTGGCATTCAGGGCGGGCGCGAGGCGGGCCAGCGCTTCATCGACAACCTGAAGCTGTTCAGCCACCTGGCCAACGTGGGCGACGCCAAGAGCCTGGCGATCCACCCGGCCACGACCACCCACAGCCAGCTCAACGACGAGCAGCAGGTCAGCGCGGGCGTTTCGCCCGACTTCATCCGCCTCTCAATCGGCCTGGAAGACATCGAGGACATTCTCTGGGATCTCGACCAGGCCCTGGCCATTGCCTGATTTCTGCTAGAGCTGCAACAAAAAAACGGCGCGTATGCGCCGTTTTTTTGTTGCAGCTCTATTCGGATTGCGCCCGCTTTTTCTCCATCATGCGCAGAAAAACATCTACCACGTGCGGGTCAAAGTGCTGGCCCGACTGCGAACGGATGTATTCCAGTGCTTTCTCCTCAGGCCAGATATCGCTGTAAGCCCGTTTCTCGCGCAGCGCGCGGAACACATCCACCACAGCGAAAATCCGCGCCTTCAAGGGAATATTCTCACCGGCAAGCATACGCGGGTAACCGCTGCCATCCCACCATTCATGATGGCAGTAAGGAATATCGATCGCGGGTTTGAGAAACTCGATTTGCGACAGCAAATCATACGCCATACGCGGATGCTGGCGCACAATCGCCCACTCACCCGAATCCAGTTTCCCCGGTTTCAGTAAAATCCGTTCCGGGATGCCCATTTTGCCGATATCGTGCATGAGTGCGCCGCGCCGCATGTGCAGGATCTCGGACTCATCCAGCCCCATCTCCCTGGCCAGGTCAACCGACAGCTCAACAACGTTCTGGCTGTGCCCATAAGTCTCGCGCTCGTGCAGTTCGAGGGCTTTAGCCCAGCCCTCCAGCGTCTTTTCATAAGCCTCTTCCAGGTCTTGTTTGGCTTTGAGCAGGTCGGCTTCGGCCTGCATGCGCTCGCTGACATCCAGTGCAAACCCACCCACCAGCGCCATCGCGTTTTCGCGCGGGATGAGAAACTTGGTCATTTCAAACCAGCGCCCCCCCACGGGGCTCTGCACATAACCGACCGACTGGATGGTCCAATCCCCGGCTGCCTGAGGCGGTTTAGCCGAAAACAGTTCAACCCAATCCGGATTAAGTATGTCAGCCACGCGCTGGCCCGCCCATTCGACCTGCGGGAATGCCTCTTTAAAGCGGTTGTTCACATACAACATCTGCCCGTTCACGTCCTGGATGAAGACCAGTCCTGGGAAATGGTCCATGAACAACGAAAAACGCCGTTCGCTGTCGCGCAGCAGATACTCCGCGTGCCGGCGTTCCCGGCGCACGCGCGCATCGCGCAGCTCTCGGCTGATCGCCGCGTTGAGCCGGGTCAAATTCTGCTTCATCATGTAATCGCTGGCCCCATCCTTCATCATCATCACCGCCGTTTCCTCGCCAATCGTACCCGAGATAATGATGAACGGAATATCCAGGCCTTTCTCCTGCCAGACCTCCAGCGCGCCAATCCCGCTGAAACCCGGCATGGCAAAGTCCGATAGAATTACATCCCAATCATTCTCTTCAATCTCGCGCACCATATCTGAGCGTGAAGAGACCCTGCGAAAGTAGGGTGAATAGCCGCCTTTGCGGATCTCCCTCAAAAGGAGCTGAGCATCATCTTCCGAATCCTCAACGAGTAATATCCTGATATCTGTAGCCATGCTCCACTCCTGAACAACTAATTGAGCGTAAAGAAGATCGTCGTGCCATTTCCGACGCTGCTTTCCGCCCACACATTTCCGCCATGCCGGCGAATAATCCGCTGGACAGTCGCCAGACCGATACCGGAACCTTCAAAATCAGTCGCTCCGTGCATGCGCTGAAACGGGCCAAACAGCTTCCCGGCATAGGTCATGTCAAACCCCGCCCCGTTATCGCGCACAAAGTAGACGGGGTTGCCGTCGGAGGTGTAAAAATTGACTTCAATTCGCGCCGCCGGAAGCTTGCCCGAAAACTTCCAGGAGTTGCCCAGTAAATTTTCCATGGCGATCCGCAGCAGGTTTGCGTCGCCATCAGCATAGATATCAGGGCAAACCACCCACTCGACAACCCGTTCCGGGTTGGAGGTCTGCAGCTCGCCGGCTATCTGGTTGGCCAGCTCGCTCAAGTTCACATGGGTGCGGTGAATTTCACCGCGCGAAATGCGCGACAATTTTAACAGGTCATCGATCAGCTGCGACATCCGGCGCGCCGCGCCCTGGATGCGCGTCAGATACCCCTGCCCGGTTTCGTCCAGCAGGCTGCCGTAATCCTCTTTCAAGGCTGAGCTGAACCCGTCCAGGGTGCGCAGCGGGGCGCGCAAGTCATGCGAAACCGAATAGGCGAACGCTTCCAGCTCCTTGTTGACCGATTCCAGCTGGCTGGTGCGCTCTGCAACGCGCTGCTCGAGCTCGGCGTTCAAACGCTGGATCTCTTGAACAGCCAGTTTGCTTTCGGTTATTTCGCGGCCAATCCCCAGCAGGCCGGTCACTGCCCCATTTTGATCGAATATTGGCATCTTGGATGACAGGATCCAGCGCGGGGGCTGTTCCGGAAGCGTGATCAATTCTTCCAGCTTGTTCAGCGACTTGCCATTCTCCAGCACGTACTGGTCATCCTCAAAAAAGCGCTGGGCAAGTTCGTCCGGCCAAACTTCAAAATCTGTCTTGCCCAAAATTTGCTCTTCAGATTGTGCGCCTGCATTCATAACATCGGCTCGATTGGCCAATATTTTCCGGAAATGCAAATCTTTCATGTAGATTGCGTCCGGCAGATGGTCGATGATCATGCGCAGCAGGTTGCGTTCTTGCCGCAAAGCCGCCTCGGCGTTAATCATGTCGGTGATATCCATAAAAACCGATGCGAATAACCCGCGTTCGGGGGAAAAGATATTGATCGAAAGATGTTTTTGGGTAGGCTTGAAAAACGTGTCGATGTGATCGGGAATCCCGGTCAGAGCGACCCTCGCGTAAATTGCCAGCGCATCCGGATTTGGCTTGCCAAACACGTTTGATCCCAATTTGCCGATGATTTGGTCGCGTGGGATATTGACCAGAGGGACAAAAGACGGGTTAACATCCAGGATCAGATAATCCACCGGCCGCCCATTTTCATCGCAAATCAGCTGCGACAGCGCAAATCCTTCCGACATGGAAGAAAAAAGCGATTGATATTTGACCATCGCATCTTGCAGCGCGTTTTCCGAGCGCTTGCGCAGGGTGATGTCGGTATGCGTCCCGACCATACGCACAGGCGCTCCAGCGTTATCAAATTCAATCACTTTTCCGCGGCCATGGATCCACTTGTACTGACCATCCTTGGCCTTCATCCGGTACTCGACCGAAAGCGCCGGCGTTTCGCCGCGCAGGTGACGCTCATGTTCGGAAATAACGAAATTGAAATCTTCGGGGTGGATGCGGGTTTTCCATTCTTCAATCCTGCCCGCGAATTCGGCATCGGCGTATCCCAGCATCTGCTTATATTCTTTCGAGAAAAAGACCGAATTTGTGCGCAAATTCCAATCCCAAACGCCTTCGCCCGTGCCCTCCAGCGCCAGCTGCCAGCGCTGCTCATTTTCGACAAGTTCTTGCTTAATTTGGGCCTGTTCGAGTTCCGCCGCGGCCCGCCCGCAAAGAATCGACAAAATTTTTTCGACCAGGTCACGCGATTGCAGCGGACGGTTGTCCACCATCACAATCAGGCCGATCACACGCCCGTCGCTGCCTAACAGCGGCGCGCCAATGTAACATTGAGCGTCCATATCGCGCAGCCCGGTGTCAGCTGGGAACAACTCCTGCACGGCTTCCGTGCAAACATACAGATTGCCTTTCAGCACCTGGTTGCACGGAAAATCGGCATACCGGTAACTGTGATTCGCGATGAGCTGCCCATCCATGCAAACACTCACGGTCTCAATCGTATCGTTTTCCGGCCCAGCCAGCCGGCCAATATGCGCGTAGCGCATATTCAAGAGCGTGGATAGCTCTTTGACTAGACAATTGAAAAAGTCCCCCCCCGAAACGGCCGCGGTCACTTGCAGCAAGGAGCGCATCGTATCGTCATAGCGGTGGCGTTCGCTGACATCTGAATACGTCCCCGACACGCGCGCAGGCTTACCGTCGGCAGTCCACTTAACCACTTTTCCCCGGCCCATAATCCAGCGCCACTCGCCGTTTTTGGTACGAAAGCGGTGTTCGTGCTGGTAATTAGCCGTTTTTCCGGCGTAGTGGTCGCTCAACGCCTTGTCCACCGCGTCGCGATCCTCAGGATGTATCAAAGCTTCCCAACTGCTTAATGAATTCTCAATTTCACCCGGAGCATAACCCAGCATTTCAAAAAAGCCTTGGCTGATTGTGGTCCGCTCACCCTGCGTCAGGTGCACATCCCAGTAGGCCAGCTGGCTGCCCTCAATCACAAGTGTTAGCTGTTCGTCGCTGACCGCCAGAGCTTCTTCCGCCCGCCGTCTCTTTTTAATGTTCGCATACAAAGCCAAAATAACCGCCAGCTGGATCACCAGCAGCAGCACAAGGGCGATCTGCATGAGAAGCGGAATGTTGTTAATGCCTGCCTGCCCGATGCCAAAGCGCGCGGTGAGAACTGCGCGCAGCGCATTATATCCTTCAAGAACATACAGCGACAAACCGGCCATCAACATACTGCGGAAATTATGCCAACGACGCTTTCATTAGATGCTGCGTGAAGGCGGTTCATTAATCAACAGCCAATACATGCCCAGTTTGCCAACGGCGTCGGTAAACTGCTCAAAGTCCACCGGCTTGCGCACATAACTATTCGCCCCTAAGGAGTAACTGCTGATGATATCCTTTTCTTCGTTTGAGGTTGTCAAGACGACAACCGGGATCAAGCGCGTCCGCTCGTTGGCGCGCAGCCGCTTGAGCACTTCGAGGCCGTCCAATTTAGGCAGTTTTAAATCCAACAAGATCACCGAAGGCAAATCATTGGCGTCGCGCCCGGCGTACTCGCCTGTGCAAAATAAATAGTCGAGCGCTTCGACGCCATCACGCACGACAACCACTGGATTGGTCAGCCGGTTCTTATGCATTGCGCGCAGAGTCAAAGCCTCGTCGTCAGGATTATCCTCAACAAGCAAAATGATAAAATCCTTCATCCTAATTACCCTCTGCTTTCTCTTTCATACAACTATTGTGCCACAAAAAGCACAGCTTGCAGCCTAAAAACGACCTAAAAAAACTGCCAGCTCCTTGGTATCGCTCCCAAAGAGCCCTCTTTCTATTTTTTAACAGTAAGATCAAAGCTTTGCTGCGCGATTTATCTTTAAACAGACCGGCTGGCAGCAGCCCGCGCCAGATTTTTCTCTTCGTAACCCCTGTCAGCGGGCAAATCCCGCATCTGCGCGGCCTGCCCCGAGAGCTGGTCGCAGCGCTCGTTTTCCAGGTTGCCCGCATGTCCCTGCACCCAGACCATCTTCAACTGCTGGCGCGCGGCCGCGTCCAGCAGCCTTTCCCACAAATCCGGATTCAAGGCCGGGTTTTTGCGGTCGCGCATCCAGCCGTTGGCGCGCCAGCGCTGCGCCGCCCGGTTCGTGAAGCTTTCCACCACATAACGCGAGTCAGAATAAAGCGTAACCTCGCATGGTTCTTTCAAGGCCTCCAACGCGGCAATCACAGCCATCAATTCCATGCGGTTGTTGGTCGTTTTGCGGAAACCGCCCGAAAGCTCTTTGCGATTCTCCCCATACTTTAAAACCGCCCCATAACCGCCTGGTCCGGGGTTGCCGATACACGCGCCATCTGTAAAAACAATCACCTGCTTCACGTTCCTGATTTTACTATAAATAAAGTGTGCGATTCCCATCAAGATTTACCCCGCCCGGCCGATACTATCTTTATGAACATCTCAGCCGTTCCTGCCATGCAAAACAGTATGGCCGTTATGGCCTCAGACATGAAAACGTCCGAGGTCAGCAGCCAAATGTCGATCGCGATCTTGAAACAGATGATTGATAACCAAAAAATGGTCGGCGATGCAATTACCCAGATGATCAACGCCACGCCCTCACTCAGCGGGACGGGCGGCATCGTCAATATTCGGGTTTAGGTCCTCTCAAAAAAGGAAGGCGTTGAGTGGGAAAATGGCGCAAAGCGCCATTTTCCCACTCAACTTGCCCCCCATTTTCTCAGATGATACCAGGTTTAACATGTTCTTCAATCTGACGGCCCGCCTGGCTGGGTCGAGCCCTGCCCCGCCATGCGCGCGTGCAAATTGCGCACCCAGCCCTGGTTGAGTACGATCAAAACCCCGCTGACCACAATTACCGCCGCGAAATAATACACCAGGCTGGGCGTCTCACCGAAAAATAAGAAGCCTTGCAGCCCGGCGAACACCGGCTGTCCCAGGTTGGTCACGCTGACCACCTGCCCCCGGAAAAATTTCATCGAGTAATTTAAGATCGTATGGCCGATGACGGTTGGGATTAAGCCTAGCCCGAGCAAATACATCACGTTCTCAAATGTATATGCCTTGATTGGGTTGACGACAAACAGCGCGCAGATCAAGGCGATCATACCGGCGATAAAATACAGCGGCACCATGTACAGCCACAGCCCCAGCCGCGCGCCGTTCTTGCGGCCAAGCGCCAGGTACACCGCAAAACCCAGCATGGATACAAAACAAATTAAGTCACCGGTGAAGTGCTCTTTGGATACACGCAAATTCGCCGACGTCAAAATGAAAAGGCCCACCAGGGTGAAAGCCGTCCCCAGCAGTTCGAGCTTGCGCACCTTTTCCCGGTAAAAAATCCAGATCAGAAAAGGCATGGCCACCGGGGTCAAGTTGGCGATCAAACTGGCGTTGGCCACCGCCGTCATCCTGGCCCCATACACCCAGCTTATCAAATGCGCCGAAAGCGCCAGCGCCGGCAGCGCCGACCAGCTCAACTCTCTCCAGGTATATCTTGTCTCAGATCTGGCCAGTTCCCTGAAGAAAAAAGGCGAAAGACACGCTGCCGCGATCAGCAAGCGGTAAGCAGTCACCAGAAACGGGTGTTCGGTGCTGGCCTTGATCATGATCACCGCGGTTGAACCGCACATCACGCCAAAAACCAACAAGGCTGCCCGCCAGACCATGTTTTTCCGTCCCGCTTGTGTCAATGCCGCTCCATAATTATACCAATATCGTCCGATTAGAGTTTGTGAATTATATCACTTAGCTATTGCATATCCCCGTCATTTTTGCTACGATAAAAACGCAGCAGCCAACCCGAGCTTTTCCCAGGAGGCAGCCATGGTACAGCTTAACCTTGATAAAGACGAAGCGCTTGTCCTGACCAATATGCTTGAAGAATGCATCATCAAGCTCCATCAAGAAATTTCAATGACCGAAAAACCTGACTACCGCCAAATGCTCAAAACCCGTCAGGCGTTGTTAATGAAAATCCTCAAACAAATGAGTGTGGCCAAAACGCCCGTCGCGGCCTGATCTGAGCGCCGCTCCAACCACATGACGCCAGCGCCAACAGGCTGTGGCATGCTCAAACTCGGGCTGGCGGCTGGCTGCCTTTTTTACAAGAACTTGCTCAGCCGTCCCGTTTGGATCCGGCTGGTCTTGACCGGATAACAACAAACCGGCAGCATGCCGGTTTGTTGTTGGGTTTCTGCCGCCAATGGTTTACGCTATGCCGCGGCGGCCGAACGCGGCTTGAACCAGTTGCGCCATTCGCCGGTTTCCCATACAATCAGGACGGGCGCGGCCACAAAAATTGATGAGTAGCTGCCGCTGACCATGCCGACCAGCAGAACAATCGCGAATTCGCGCAGGGTCACGCCGCCAAACAGCGCCAGAGCCAGCAGTAAAAAGTCAACCGTCATCAGCTGGGTGTTGATCGAGCGCGTGATCGTCTGCACGACCGAGTGATTGACAAGTTTCTCGTATTCAAGACGGCGGAAAATCCCGCTGTTTTCACGCAGGCGATC
>Ga0172369_10005813_pt1 | contig 15026 bp, 10 predicted proteins | sample LakKiv25m_FD_114539 | JGI IMG/M metagenome (GOLD analysis project Ga0172369, IMG submission 114539) | Freshwater microbial communities from Kabuno Bay, South-Kivu, Congo - kab_022012_11.25m | ecosystem: Environmental > Aquatic > Freshwater > Lake | place: Democratic Republic of the Congo...
CAGAAACGTTCAAAAAGCTTACAATCATCCCGGAATATACAATATTCAGCTTATAGTTACATCAAAGCCCGATGCAGGTGGTGTGACAAAAGAAGCCTGTGTTTCAAAGAATATCACGATCATGCGAAAACCATGATTTAAATAGTTATTTTAACAACCGATGAAAGTGAAAACTGCAATATCCAACCTTATTATAACTCTGGCCCTGTGGTCCCTCGCCCCAGGGAACCTTATTTACGGTCAGGCTGTCCCGGGGAAGGATGAAAACATTCCTTTTCTTGTCACCTTTGGGAAGAATGGTGAAACATCCTGGGGTGATGACGACTTTTATTCGGTTTTCTTCTTCACAATACCCAGGGACTACAACAGACAGTTTTATATAAAGGTCTTTGATCCCGATAATGGCGGGGAAAATGATGAAATCCAGGGTGTATTCGATTCAAAAACCATGTTTTCGGTTTACGGGGGAAAAGGTGTAGATCCGGATAAAAATCTGGCCTCAAGGGGTCTGAAAAACGGAGAAAACTATAAGCAGGGAACCCTGCTTGCATCAAAGGTCTTCGGAAATGAACCTACTTATGATAACAAATATTATGCTTTCGGCCCCTTTAATCCCACTGAAGGTGATTACAATGAAAAATGGAAAAGCTATATTTTCAAGATTGTATGCGAAGGTATAACCGGTGATGACGGTAACCTTTACAGATACTTTCTCAGCCGTGAAGCCGGAAGCGAACTTCCCATTGAAGGAGCCAATGCCTTTACATATGAATATACATTCCGCCTGGCCAATGATATTAAAAGCGTTGCACATATATATCCTTATGTCGATACAGGAATTGTTTCAATAAAGCAAAGAAATTTCGACTGGGACGATGACGGCGTAATCCTTGTGGTCTCAACATATAAACAGGGATTACCACTGCCTGTTTCAAACGAAAACGACGAAAAAGTGTCAGTGATTGCTGTAGAACCTGCAGAGATCGGAAAATCTCTTGATTTTCAGTTTCATAAAAAACAGGAATATCTTGTAACGAATAATAATGTGGTTGTTTCCCTGGAAAATCAGCGCGGGGATGCCCTCCAGTTTTTCAGCTCTCCAATAGGCGGAGTACCTGTTTATCAACCTGTTCTGGGAATCCGCAAAAAAACAAAATAATAATTTGTACTTATGAGATCCGGGTTGTTTAAAATATTATATATCAGTTTAGTAGCATATGCGCTGTTGTTTTCCGGAGAATTATGCGGACAATCTTACAGTTTTCGTAATTACGGTAAGGAAAGTAAACTGCCGGGAGGAGTAGTTTATACTCTTAACCAGGATGAAAACGGATATCTCTGGCTTGGTACAAATCAGGGCATTTCAAGATTTGACGGATTTGACTTTTACAGGGTAGCTTTTCCTGATTCATCATATGAAAGATATCCTACAGTCACATTTAAGGACCGCGAGGGAATGCTATGGTTCGGATGCAACGACGGAAGCGTTTTCAGGAGCAGGGGAACTGCACTTGAACAGGTCGTATTGCCAAATTCCTCTTTAACCGGGATAAGTGCAATATTTCAGGCCGTTGATGGAAAAATTTACATTGTTCCTCAGCGTCAGCCGTTTTTCTCGTTAAACCCTGATAAACCTAAAGAGGTCTCAACCATAAGTTACAAGGATGATCCCGGCGTTTTTTCAGCTGAACTGACAACTTCCGGTGAATTATTGTTGGGGACACAGGAGAATCTCCTTGTATGCAGGCTTGCTGGCGATTCACTCGCAATTGTTAAAAAGGTGGCGGGATTTGATTATGCCCGTATAATGTCGATACAACCTCTTGACAGTGCAGAAAATTATATGATAGGTACTGACGGGAACGGACTTTTCAGACTTAACCTCGGTAGCTCCGAACCTGTTCTGACAAGATTTGCAGGATTTCCTGAACTTGAATCAATATCAGTCAGGTCAATTGTAAGAGATTCGAAGAACAGCTTATGGATCACAACATCCGGAGAAGGTATTTTCAGGATGGGTTTCACGGATGATCCTTCCATTCCGGCTTCGATGCAACATCTTGACATTAATTCCGGCCTCGCTGGAAACAATGTGATTTCCCTTTTTGAAGATTCTGGTGAGAATATATGGCTGGGATTCAATGGTGAAGGTCTGTCATTGCTCAATTCCGATGCATTTGAATTCCTCGTGCCGGGAAGCCCGAGCGGACCTGAAAATATTATTTTTATAGGTAGACTTTCAGGTAATTATCTGCTTGGAACTCCTTCAGGATATTATATTTATGACCTTGCTGCTGGAAAACCTCTGTCATTTACTTCAGTGATAAGCAAGACAGGTCAAAAGACTGTGAATTCGTATTTTATTGATAACGAAGATAATCTGTGGATCGGAACCCAGGGATCAGGACTTTATGTAAAGAGGAAGACAGGTGACATAAGGCAGTTTTACAGATCGGGTGATTCGGGTTCAGATTACATTTCAAATATTGCCGCGGATAAGGCTAATATCTGGCTGGCAACACTGAATGGGGTCAGGATCATTTCAAAACAGACTGGAAACCTTAAGGAAGTTTATGACATTAATAACGGACTGCCTCCCAAAGGGATAAACCAGATCCTTCTGCTTGAAGACGGCAGCAGTTTTGTTGCCACAGAAAGCGACCGGCTTTACAAGATAATACCAGGTTCAGGTGTTGTAGCATCAGATGTGGCGATGCACGGTATGATGCTTAACAAGGTACTTGGTCTCACAAAGGACCGGAACGGTGTAATCTGGGCAGCAACATACGGGAATGGTGTATTTGCATGTTATGATGATTCTGTAATGCTATTAAGCACTGCAAACGGAATTTCATCAAATTATACTTACAGTATTTATGCTGACAGCCAAAATGATATCTGGATCGGACATGAAAGGAGTATTTCGAGGTACAATCAGAAGACTGGAATTACAAAGGTGTATTCAACAGATTTTGCCAGGGGCGGTCAATGCAATCCCGACGCTTTTTACGAATCTCCTGACGGAAAATTCTTTGTGGGTACAACTGAAGGGCTGATCGTTTATGACAGGTCAAAGGATAAAAAGAAACGACTTCCTCCGGTCAATAATATAAATTCAATCACAATAAATAATGTTGAATATCCTTATCAGCCTTCCATCAGCCTGCCATATAAAAAGAGGTATACTGTAAAAATAAATTATACCGGAATTAATCTGGGTAACCCTGAGAAGGTTTATTACAGTACTTATCTTGAGAACTATGATGAAGAATGGACCGAAGCATCATCATCGAGGGAAGTGACATACAACCTGCGGGACGGAAAATACAAATTCAATCTTCTTTCGGTAACCGATGACGGACTGACACAGGAAAATCCGCTTTCGTTGGAGATAGCAATCAAGCAGCCGTTCTGGAGGACATGGTGGTTTATGCTTGCATTTCTCGGAACCATTGCGGGGCTGGTTGTAATAATAATCCGTGAGAGGGAGAAGGCGCAGAAGAAGATCCAGGAATATCTCGAAAAAGAACTTGATGCCAGGACCAAAGTTGTGAAAGAGCAGAAATCAGAACTTGAGCGGCAGAATATTGAGATCACCGACAGCATTAATTATGCACGAAGGATACAGTCAAGCATTCTTCCAGATATAAAACGGTTAAAGGAACATTTTGCAGATGCGTTTGTCATGTTTTATCCGCGCGATATAGTCAGCGGCGATTTTTACTGGTTCGACAAGCTTGACGACGACAGGTTCATTCTTGTATGTGCCGACTCGACAGGCCATGGTGTGCCGGGGGCATTCATGTCGATGATCGGCTCCACTCTGCTTCAGGATATTGTTTCGAGGCAAAGGATCTCAAAACCCTCCGAAATACTTACAATGCTCGATAAGCAAATTTTTTCGATACTGAACCAGAACCTTGAACTTGGCGTTTCGAATGACGGGATGGATATAGTTGTTTGTGAATTCACAATGAAGAACAGGCATGTAAGGTTCGCTTCTGCGATGCGGCCGGTAATACTGGTGATGGGTGGTGAAGAATTCTATCTCAAAGGCAACAGATCATCTGTTGGAGGTCAGTCGGTAATGGAGAAATACTTTGACGACCAGGAATATTTCCTTGGTGAAGGTGATACAATTTATCTTTTTTCAGATGGTTTGCCAGATCAGTTTGGGGGTCCGGACGGAAAGAAGATGAAAGTGGCAAGACTTAAGTCGTGGATAACAGAATCGTATGCCAAACCCCTCGATAAACAGCATGAAATACTGGTTAATAACTTTAATGAGTGGAAGGGCAGTTTCGAACAGGTTGATGATATTCTTTTGATGGGAGTAAGGGTCTGATAATATTTATTCCTTGTATATTCCCTTATTAAAGATTGAAATTACTGATGTTGATACAGTGTTGCTGATATTTCCAGCTCGGTCTTTAATAAAAAAATCATATTTGATACTATCTTCTTCAGAATAGAAGAAATATGTGAACTGGACTGAGATATGTCCTCTCAGTATCTTGTTCCTGCCCGTCCTTTCCATAAAGGGGATGCGGAAGCCGGTCGGGTAATACGGATCTCCCGGAGCGGCAGGGGTTACTGATCCATTATTTATCCTGTAAAGTGTAACGAAAAGGTTGATCGAATCATAGTCTTCTTCTCCTGCCTCTGCCTGTGAAAGTAATCCGAGATCACCGTCGCCGTCTTCAAAATAAAACTTGAGCTGACCTCCCCTTACCTCATTTCCAAGAATATCGTTTGTATCAAATACAGAAAAGTTCTCAAACTCAATCCGTGGTTCAGCAGGCAGCATTTCAAGCTTGCCACATGAGCCAAGAGCAAGGATGGAAAACAAGGAAACAAGAACGGTTATCTTTTTATTCATATAAACCTTCTGATGTTCCGGTTCAAACAAAAATCACACCAAAGTAAACTATTTTTTTCTGAAAAATATCCTGACCGGAACTCCTGAGAAATCATATTTTTCCCTCAGTCTGTTTTCAATATACCTTTTATAAGGATCTTTAACATATTGCGGAAGGTTGCAGAATAATGCAAAAGACGGGGTATACACCGGAAGCTGTGTGACATACTTAATCTTAATATACTTACCTTTCGTTGATGGAGGTGGATTGTCGCGGATCATTTCGAGAAGCGTCTCATTAAGTTCGGAGGTGGAAATTTTCCTTCTCCTGTTCTCATTTACCCTGTCGATTGTTTCAAGTATCTTATGGATTCTTTGTTTGTTTGTCGCGGAGATGAAGAGTATCGGGTAATCGGTGAAAGGAGCCGTATTGCTCCTGATATCTTTCTCGAAAAGTTTTACTGTGTTTGTCTCTTTTTCAACAAGATCCCATTTATTTACAAGGATTATCAGTCCTTTGTTGTTTTTTAGTATGAGCGAGAGGATATTGAGGTCCTGAGCTTCCATCCCCCTTGTTGCATCAATAAGCAACAGGCATATGTCGGAATTCTCGATAGTCCTTATTGCTCTCATCACGGAATAGAATTCAATATCTTCGCTGACCTTTCCCTTTTTTCTCAGTCCCGCAGTATCAACAAGCATGAAATCATGATTGAATTTATTATACCTGGTGTAGATTGAGTCTCTTGTTGTTCCGGCAACCGGAGTTACTATATTTCTCTCTTCTCCCAGCAATGAGTTTACAAGTGATGATTTACCAACATTCGGTCTGCCAACAATTGCAATTCTGGGCAGGTCTGGCAGTTGTTCCTCAGGCTGGGAAGGTAGATTTTTAACAACAAAATCGAGAAGATCGCCTGTTCCGCTTCCATTCGCCGAGCTCAGGGGAAAATAGTCACCAAGTCCAAGGCTGTAGAACTCTGCAGCATCGTGTAAACGTTCATTATTATCGACCTTATTCACAACCATAACTGTCTTTTTCCCGGTTCTTCGCAGCAGATCTGCTACTGCAATATCAAGATCGTGGACTCCTGTTGTCACATCCACCATGAAGATTATCAGATCGGCTTCATCGATAGCAAGCCTGACCTGTTTGTTTATCTCTTCTTCAAAAACATCGTCGGAATTCTGTACGTAACCGCCTGTGTCAATTACAGAGAAAGAAACACCATTCCAGGTTGAAGTACCATAGTTCCTGTCACGCGTCACACCGCTCATCTCATCAACGATGGCTTCCCTCGAATCCGTAAGACGGTTGAAAAGAGTGGATTTCCCGACATTTGGTCTGCCTACTATTGCAACTATATTACCCATACTTGTTATTTTATTTCAGATTCAGAATTGTGATTTCGGATTTTTTCCAAAATTTGTGCTTCCCATTCAGGAATTCCTGAATCAATCATTAAACCTGTATCCAAATCTCTTCAGTACCTGTGGTTTATCTCTCCAGTCTTTAGTTACCTTGACATATAATTCCAGAAACACTTTACGGCCAAAAAAATCTTCCATATCCTTCCGTGCCTCAGTTCCTGTCAGCTTCAGTTTTTCACCCTTGTGACCTATAATTATTCCTTTCTGGCTGTCGCGGGTAACATGTATTATGGCCCTTATCTTCAAAAGATCTTTCTCTTCCCTGAAGCTGTCGATTTCAACTTCCGCAGAATATGGTATTTCTTTCTGGTAATTAAGCAGAATCTTTTCCCTTATTATCTCAGAAGCAAAAAATCTTTCATATTTATCAGTAAGCTGGTCCTTCGGAAAATACGGCTCACCCTCAGGAAGACGGCTGAGAATTGCATTTAGAAGTGTATCGAGATTAAAGCTGTTAAGGGCTGAAACCGGAATAACTGGTGCTCCCGGGAATTTGTTCCTGATACCGGCAGTTATCAGTTCCAGTTCTTCCTGGTTTGTAAGATCGATCTTGTTAACAGCCACAATAACCGGCATTCCGGAATGACTTATCTTTTCTGCGTATCCTGTATCATCGCCGGTTTTTTCAGTGACATCCGTCACGTATAGGATAATATCGGCATCAGTAAGTGCAACATTTACGAAGTTCATCATTGATTCCTGAAGCTTGTATTTTGGCTTCAGGATACCTGGCGTATCCGAATAAACTATCTGAAAGTCATCGCCATTGACAATACCCATTATCCTGTGGCGTGTTGTCTGAGCTTTTGATGTTATTATCGAAAGCTTTTCGCCCACAAGAGCATTCATTAGTGTCGATTTACCAACATTTGGTTTTCCCAGAATGTTTACAAATCCTGATCTGTGATTCATGAAATAAGATTAATAAATGCCTCTTTTCAGCATATTTATCTCCTTTGGGGTAAGGAATCTCCATTTGCCCCTGGGGAGGTTCTTTTTTGTAAGTCCGGCGAAATATACCCTGTCGAGTTTTGTTACCTTGTATCCCATGCTTTCGAAAAGCCTTCTGACAATACGGTTCTGGCCTGAATGTATCTCGACTCCCACCTGGGTTCTGTCTTCAGGATCAGCATAGGATACAGCATCGGCAGCAACAACTTCCCCGTCCACCTCGATTCCCTCTGTCAGCCTGAACAAATCGTTCCTTATTACCTGTCTGTCGAGAAAAACATGATATATTTTCTTTCTCTGATATTTAGGGTGTGTAAGCCTTCCTGTAAGTTCTCCGTCATTTGTCAGAAGCAGTACTCCCGTGGTCGCCTTGTCGAGCCGGCCTACAGGATATACTCTTTCGTTACAGGCGTCTCCTATAAGGTCGATTACAGTTTTATCGGCATGTGGATCTTCAACTGTTGTAACATATCCTTTTGGCTTGTTCATAAGGATGTAAACCTTTTTTTCGGCTGAAAGGACCTTGTTCTTATATTTTACTGTATCCGCTGGTAAAATCTTTGTTCCAAGGTCAGTCACCTTCTTCCCGTTGACAGTAATTACTCCCTCGCGAATAAGGTCATCGGCTTCTCTTCGCGAACAGATGCCGCAATGAGCAATATATCTGTTCAGCCTGATTCCCTCACCGGCGCTTTTCCCTGATTTTTCTGAAGTTTTCTTCTTTGCGGGCAAAGGTTTTCTTTCAGGCTTCCTGTTTTCCATATTGGTTTTTCATTCAGGCTGCAAAGGTACAATTATTTGACAATATTATGATTTCACCTTATTTTTGCACCTTTACAGTTTTTAATTATTCTGCATATGCCATTACTAAAATCGATTTCAGGAATCAGGGGAACGATAGGTGGAAAGCCAGGTGAAGGCCTGACACCAATTGATATTGTTAAATTTGCATCAGCGTATGGAACCTGGCTCAGGCGCAGGAATGGCAAACGTAAGCTTATGGTTGTCGTGGGACGCGATGCAAGGCGGTCAGGTCTCATGGTAAGCAATCTTGTTGTAAATACACTAAGGGGTTTTGGAATAGATGTCACCGATACCGGGCTGGCAACAACACCTACTGTTGAACTTGCTGTAACCGGAACAGGTGCCTCGGGAGGCATTATTATAACTGCAAGTCATAATCCCGCTGAATGGAACGCCCTGAAGCTTTTAAATGAAAAAGGCGAATTTCTTTCGGCAGCTGACGGCAACGAACTTTTGCAGATAGCTGAATCCGATGACTTTGAATATGCCCCTCTGGATGATTTTGGTTCTTATGTACATGATGATTCATGGGGGCAGATGCATATCGATCAGGTACTCTCTCTTGATCTTGTTGATATTGAGGCGATAAGATCGGCTGGTTTCAGAGTTGCAATCGATTGCGTCAATTCTGTTGGAGGTATTATAGTGCCTGGACTTCTTAAGGCCCTGGGAATAAGTAAAATAATTGAGCTTAACACCACTCCCGACGGACGTTTTGCCCATAACCCCGAACCTCTGCCCCAGAACCTTACTGATATTTCCTCAATGGTTGCCAGATTTAAGGCTGATGTAGGATTCGTTGTCGATCCTGACGTCGACAGGCTTGCTATAATCTGTGAGGACGGATCCATGTTTGGCGAAGAATACACTCTTGTGGCTGTTGCTGATTATATTCTTAAAAACAATCCGGGTAACACAGTGTCAAATCTTTCCTCTACCAGAGCCCTGAAGGATGTAACTGAACGATATGGAGGAAAGTATTTCACAGCTTCAGTTGGAGAAGTAAATGTTGTTGAGGAGATGAAAAAGAGGAATGCCGTTATTGGCGGCGAGGGCAATGGAGGGGTTATATACCCTGTTCTTCATTATGGAAGGGATGCCATTGCAGGAATTGCACTATTCCTGTCTCATCTGGCAAAAAGTCGTTTGAAATGCACAGAACTCAGAAGGACTTATCCTGACTATTATATTGCTAAAAAAAGACTTGAACTGGTTCCCGGAACCGATTTCAGCGAAATAATGAAAAATGTCAGGGAACATTTCAGGGATCAGGAATTGGATTCAAGGGATGGACTCCGTGTCGATACAAAAGACGGATGGGTTCAGATCAGAAAATCCAACACCGAGCCTATAATAAGAATCTATGCTGAAGGAAAAACAGCCGAAGAAGCAGATCTGCTGGCAGATACAGTCATTTCAATTGTTAAAAAAAACAAATAATATTTGATTTTTGTTAAATCTCCGGAATAAACCGGAGGGAATGTGTGTCTTATTTGCAAAGACAAACGCTTCGTAAACATTAAAAGTTGTTAAATCTTTTACTGAAACGGTGTATTTGAATACTTTTACAAAAATTCAGTACTGAATAATTACAATTAATAAGCATAATCTCGATGAAAAAATCAATTCTCATTACAGGTGTCGTTGCAGTTATTGCAATAATAGCCCTGATTGTTATTGGTAAAATATCTAAAAAGAAGGACATAAACAATCTTTATGTAGAAGCCCAGAAGGGGCAGTTTGAAATTATTGTTTCAACTACCGGCGAGCTTCAGGCTGAAAAGTCACAGGATATTACCGGTCCCGACTTTACACAGGCAAGACAGATAAGGGCTGCTGACATAAAAATTACGGACCTGGTCCCTGAGGGAACACAGGTCAAAGCCGGTGATTATATTGCCACACTCGACAGGACCTCATTTGATAATACGCTTAAGGATGAACTTGAGAGGCTGACGACTCAGGAATCGAATCTTGAGGTTAAAATGCTTGATACGGCAGTAACCCTTAGCGACCTGCGTGACAATATAAAGAACCTGAGATTCTCTGTCGAAGAGGCTGAAATAACCCTCCAGCAGTCAAAATATGAGCCTCCCACAACAATTCGTCAGGCTGAGATTGCTCTTGACAAGGCAAAAAGATCGCTCGACCAGGCTATAAAAGGATATTCACTCAAGGTCGAACAGGCCCGTTCCGATATGAAAACACTTAAGTTCAACCTTTCGGAACAGCGCCAGAAAGTTGCCGATCTCCAGAAAATACTGTCGAATTTCGTTATTTATGCTCCTTCTGACGGCATGGTGATCTATAAGAGGGACAGGACCAATGCAAAAAGAAAGATCGGATCATCAATCTCACCATGGGACAATGTCGTTGCGACCCTGCCCGATATGTCGACAATGATCTCAAAGACCTATGTCAACGAAATAGATGTAAGCAAAGTAAAAGCCGGACAAAAGGTTGATATTGTTGTTGATGCATTTCCCGAAAAGTCATATACCGGTGTGGTTACCTCAGTAGCAAATATCGGAGAACAACTTCCGAATGCCGACGCCAAAGTGTTTGAAGTGACAATAAAGGTGAATGAATCAGATCCTATCCTGCGACCTTCAATGACAACAGGTAACAAGATCGTTACAAAAACTATTGATGATGTGACGTATATTCCGCTTGAATGTGTTCAGCGTGGTGCTGACAGCATCCCATTTGTCTATACAAAGAAGGGTAACAAGCAGATTGTAGTCCTTGGTGAGGAAAATGAGAACAATGTTGTTGTTGAACAGGGACTTGAGACTGGAACTGTTCTTTATCTGAGTACACCTGAAAATCCGGAGAAGTTCAAACTTGCGGGCCAGGATCTTATAGCTGTCAATCAGGAGAAGGCTAAGGCTAAGAGGGAAGAGGAGGGAAGGGCAGCTGAAGAAGCAGCCAAAGCTAATAATATGCAGGGCAGAGGATTCCCTGGTGGTGGATTCCCCGGAGGAGGAGAAATAACTCCCGAGATGAGACAACGTTTCCAGCAGATGAGAGGTAATATGCAACAGGGAGGTACAGCAGGTCAGGGAGGTACAGCAGTGCAGGGAGGAGCTCCGGGGCAGGGTGGCCAGAGAGATACTGCCGCATTCAGGAGAATGATGCAGAATAATCCGGAAATGAGACAGAGAATGATGCAGATGCAGCAGGGTCAGGGAAGGGATACCTCGGCACGACGCAGGAATAACAATACCCAGGGCCAGAATCCGAATGGTCAGAATCCCGGCCCAAATGTTCCACGGCCGAATTTTAACTAATCATTAAAACATCACAGTATGTTCAAATTCTTTTTCAGATATTTTCACGACATTGAAATTGCCGTGGAATCCATAGTGTCGAACAAGCTTAAATCAATGCTGACGGCTCTTGGGATAATATTTGGTGTTGCTGCGGTAATTGCCATGCTCGCTATTGGCAAGGGGGCCAAACAGGAAATAATGGACCAGATGAAGATGGTGGGTGTCAACAACATTCTTATTAATCCAATTGTTGAGGATAAAAGTTCATCAAATTCTGAGGATACGGAAAAACAAACAAAGAAGTTTTCACGTGGCCTCAGCATGCTTGATGTAGATGCCATCAGGGAAACTTTGCCTTCAGTCAAAAGAATCAGCCCCGAAATTTCTTTCAATTCTGTTGCCATGATGAACGGGGTTAAGTATTCAGCAAAGCTTGTAGGTGTTTCAAATGATTATTTCTACCTGTATAACCTTCCATTGGTTTCAGGAGCCGTTTTTAATAAATACCAGGAAGAAAACGGGATCCAGGTTTGTATAATAGGTGCAAATATCAGAGCGAAATTTTTCAGCAAGATCGATCCGATCGGACAATATATCAAATTCAATGGTATATGGCTCAAAGTAATAGGTGTTCTTCAGAAAACCAATGTCAGCCTAACCGGGTTTGAGGAAAAGGGTGTAAATGTTTATAATGACAATATTTACATTCCTATCCAGACCATGCTCATGAGGTTCCAGAACCGTGCACTTGTTAATACAAAACTTGTATCAGAAGCTTCTTCAAACATTATGGTGATGGGAGGACCGGGTGGAATGGGACGTGTTGTCATCAGCAGTTCAGATGCCTCAACGAATTCTGAAACCAATTATAACCAGCTCGACAGAATAGTGGTACAGGTAACTGAGACTGAACAGCTTAATCCGACTACTGAAATCCTCAGCCGTATGCTTACACGTCGTCATACAGGTGTTAAGGATTTTGAGATTACAGTACCGGAACTTCTTCTCAAACAGCAGGAAAGAACAAAGGATATCTTCAATATAGTTCTGGGCGTGATCGCAAGCATATCTCTACTTGTAGGTGGTATTGGAATCATGAACATTATGTACGCTTCTGTGATGGAAAGGATAAAGGAAATAGGTACAAGGATGGCTATAGGAGCCAAGAAAATGGACATTGTTGTCCAATTCCTTTCTGAAGCAGTTCTTATTAGTGTGTCAGGAGGATTCATAGGAATATTCTTTGGAGTTATTATGGCCAAGCTCATTGAGCAGATTGCCGGCATCATGACAATTGTATCCTTCTTTTCAATATTCATTGCATTCGGGGTATCAGCTGCTGTAGGCGTTATATTCGGATATCAGCCCGCCAAGAGAGCCTCGGAAAAAGACCCCATAGAATCATTAAGATACGAATAATATACTAAAAATGAAGAAGTTATTATTATCATTTGCACTTGTATTGGTTATATTTCCTTTTCAGGATATTAAATCACAGGAGTTAAAAAGGCTTTCACTTGAGGATGTAATAAAGCTTGCCGAGGAGCAATCTCCTAACGCCCTGATGGCAAAACACAGATTTCGCGCAAGCTATTGGCAGTTCCGGACATTCAAGGCTGAATACAGGCCTTCACTGACTCTTACCGGAACAACACCCAATTATAGCACTGCGTTTGAAAGGGTCTGGAATTCGAACACTAACCAGTGGGAATACAGATCAACAAACGTTCTGAGAAATATTGGTTCACTTGCCCTTTCGCAAAATATCGGCCTTACAGGAGGTACAATATCACTCAGCTCAGACCTGACTCTTGAGAATAATTTTGAAAGAGATGAGCGGAATTATATTACAGCTCCTATCAGTATAGGTCTCAATCAACCGCTGTTCAGGTATAATTCACTTAAATGGCAGAAGAAGACAGAGCCTCTGAAATATGAAACTGCCAAGAGGACTTATCTTTCCGATATAGAAATGGTTCATACACAGGCAGTAAACTATTTCTTCCAGCTTGCACTGGCTCAGAGCAACAAACAGATTGCCGACATGAACTTTGCCAATGCAGATACTCTGTATGAAATTGCCAAGGGGAGGTATGAGCTGGGAACCATAGCTGAAAACGAACTTCTTGAACTCCAGCTTTCATGGCTCAATACTGAAACCGCCAGAAAAGATGCCGAAATAAACCTGCGCGACAGAGAGATCCGCTTGAAATCTTTCCTGGGATTTAATGAGAATGTAAAGCTTGAACTTATAATACCTTCCACCATACCTGAACTGCAGGTAAATTCGCAGGAAGTTCTTGATATGGCCCTGGCTAACAATCCTCAGATGCTGACTCAACAACTGAGTGTTCTCAATGCCCAGAGCAGCGTTGCACAGGCAAAGGCGGAAAAGGGGCTGAATGCCAATCTTATAGCTTCATTTGGTATGCGCGATCAGGATCCTGACTTTCCCCTGGCCTACAGGAATTCAAACCAGCAGCAGAATATCAGGGTCGGACTTACCCTGCCCATCCTTGACTGGGGGCTGGGAAGGGGAAGATACCAGATGGCAAAATCGAGTCTCGAACTTGCACAGGTTACTGCCGACCAGGCACTGGTTGACTTTGAACAAAATCTGATTCTTGACGTGGAACAGTTCAACCTGCAGAAGGAGCAGGTAAAAGTGGCGGCAAAGTCGGATACCGTGGCAATGAGAATGTACGAGGTAACAAAACAGAGATTCCTTATCGGGAAAATTGCAATACTTGAGCTTAATAATGCCGATACCAAGAAAGACCAGAACAGGAGGGCTTATATCCAGCAGCTCCAGAATTACTGGAACTACTTCTACAATATCAGAAGCCTCGCTTTGTATGATTTTCTGAACAGAAAACCTCTTGAAACAGAATTTGAAAAACTTCTCGAATAATTATTTATCTGACCATATAATAATAGGACATTGCTTGCAATGTCCCTATTTTATAATATGATGTTTTTTATAAAAAATTAATATCTTTGCGCCTCAATACAGAATATTCGAAAAAAATACCTGAATAATCCAAAAAAGAGACAAATGCAAAACAAGACAGCTATTATCATTCTGGCGATTGCACTGGCCCTGGTTTCAATTTATCAGCTTTCATTTACGGGGGCTACCTACAAAGTCAGAAAAGAAGCAAAGGATTACGGAAAAGGTGATCTGGTAAAGCAGCGCAAATACTTAGATTCAATATCATCCCTCCCTAAGGAAAAATGGAGCTATCTGGGATATACCTTCAAAGAGGTACAGAAAAGGGAAATGAACCTTGGCCTTGACCTTAAAGGTGGTATGAACGTAATCCTGGAAGTGTCTGTTGAGGATGTTTTGAAAGCTTTATCAAATTATAATCCCGATAAAACATTCAATGACGCCCTTATACGAGCCAAAAAACAATATCAGAGCCAGGCTGGAAGCGATTTTCTTCAGCTTTTCGGAAGAGCTTTCACTGAAATAGATCCTAACGCCAGGCTTGCCGCAATATTCGGGACTGTTGAGTTGAGGGACAGAATTAATTTCAACTCATCAAACGATGAGGTACTTAAGGTGCTGGATACCGAAGTGGAAAGCGCTATTTCCAATGCATTTGAAATCCTCAGGACAAGGATTGACCGTTTTGGCGTTGTTCAGCCAAATATTACCCAGCTCTCGACAAGAGGCCGTATACTTATTGAACTGCCGGGACAGGATG
>Ga0172369_10005814_pt1 | contig 15026 bp, 11 predicted proteins | sample LakKiv25m_FD_114539 | JGI IMG/M metagenome (GOLD analysis project Ga0172369, IMG submission 114539) | Freshwater microbial communities from Kabuno Bay, South-Kivu, Congo - kab_022012_11.25m | ecosystem: Environmental > Aquatic > Freshwater > Lake | place: Democratic Republic of the Congo...
CGGAAAATATTTCTTTCATTGGTACTGGGCTCTCACATTTTCAGATTCAGAAGATCTCGCAATCTTTATTGTGTTTCTTGTAGGTATTCTTCTCATGTCCATAGGACTTATATCTCTGTATATTGCCAACATTCACGAAGAAGTTATCCGTCGACCACTCTATATTATTCGTAAAGAACGCCCATAATTCTTCAAAAAAAATAAAAAACACTTGATGATTCAAGTGTTTTTTTAAATACACCTTTTATTCAGTGAGATCTCGTAGGAGATCTTCTAGAGAAAGAGATGCCATACCGACAACTGTATCAGCGCCACCATAGTAGATGACTAATTTTTTTCCTAAAATAATTGATCCACAAGGGAAAACAACATTTGGCACTATCCCCTCTTTTTCATACTGCATTTCTGGTTCAAAAAGAGGTTTCCGTGATCGGCCGATAACTTTTTCTGGGTGCTTAAGATCGAGAAGTGCTGCCCCTACCCTGTATGTATGATCGACAGAAGAAACTCCATGATAAATAAGAAGCCAACCTTTTTTTGTTTTGATAGGAGTCGAAGAGAGTCCTACTTTGAGATCATCCCACATATTGATACGAGGCGAAAGGATAGGTCTTCGGACAAAGAAATGATCCCCATCAAAATCAGAAAGACTTGGAATATAGTTCAAATGAATAGACGGCTGAACACGATGGATAAAGACATACTGTCCATCTATTTTTTCAGGGAAAATAGCTGCATCTTTATTATCAATTTCGGCACTTGAGAGAAGAATTGGTTTAGTAAATTTTTCAAATTTCCTCTGCAAAAAATCTTTGACAGAAATAGTCGTCATCGCTACTCGAGGTGGATTGACTCCATCAAAAGCGGTGTAACACATATAGTATGTCGAGCCAATTTTGGTAAAGCGTGCATCTTCACATCCAGAATTACCAGGAGCTTTTTTCTGTTCGAAACTTTCACGCGGACTATAAATAGGTTCTGGTAGTCTTTCATCAATATGTGTACCGTCTTTACTTGTTGCATATCCAAATCGTGATGTTCCATCAAATCCCTGTGCACGATAGATGATATGTACTTTTCCATTTTCATAGAGAGCTGCGGGATTGTACACTGCCATTGCTTCCCATTCGCTTTGAGGAAGAGGCGAGAGAAGAGGATTTTCTTTCGAACGTTCAAAATGGATTTTACTTTCTTTAGCCAACATTTCTCGAAGAAGCCCTGAAAGAGAAACAGTTGCACGACACACTGTCGTATCTGCTGAGCCATAATAAATATGGACTTCATCATTTTCGATATAAGCACCCGATGGAAAAACAATATCAGGAATCATTCCGTAATGTTCATATTCTTCCTGAGGAATCATCATCGGTGTCGGTGTTCGGCCGATAATTTTTTGTGGATTATGAAGATCGAGAAGTACTGCCTCAATACCGAAAACTTGATTGGACTTTCCGTAATGATAGATATGTGAATAAATAAGTAACCACCCTGCTTTTGTTTTGAGTGGAGGTGCTCCTATTTCAACATGGTCATCAGGTGTTTTATGGAGATCGAGAGCATGAGAAGAAAGTTCTTTATACCATTTATCCCAATATTCTTCATTCCACATATCTGATTCTTTGGCAAAACTTGCTAGAGCAATCGTTACAGGAGGCTGATCGGTATTGGCACTGAGTAAAGCAGTTATTTTCCCATTAATTTTTTCTGGGAATAACGTCATCGCCTTGGAGTTAAAATTGGTGATATGGTGTTTACTTTGTATCGTTTTGAGATCTTTTGTGGTCACCATTCCAACAGTGATGCCAGCAGGAGTAAAAGGATATGTAGCTAAAGCAGTATAAAATATATAGTAGGTATCACCGAGTTTTGTTACACGAGGATCTTCACATCCATACTGTTCCCAAGATTCTTCTGGAACAATAAATTGTTCATAATCATTAAAATGTATCCCATCATCACTTATTGCATGACCGATCGTTGAGAGCGAAAGCATCGCCCCATGATGGAGTTCTGGTGTCGCAAGCGCTCGATAAAAAATATGAATTTTTTTTCCCTTTTTTATTGGTGAACCATTAAATGCTGCGAGGTTTTCCCACATATTTTGGCTCATAGGAAGTACGACTGGATTTTCTGGAGAACGAACGAGTGAATACATAAATAATAAAATACAAAGATATTAATGAGTCAAAGTTTTTTTCACAGTTGCAACAGTCACCTTCCCTGTAGTTGTCAGTTGATCAAGAAATTCTTTGAGAGGCGCTGTAGCTACCGCAACAGTCGTATCAGCTCCACCATAATAGACAAACAATGTTTCATCCTTGATCACTGCTCCACAGACATAAACAACACCTGCTTTCAACCCTTCATTTTCATAGTGTTCATCAGGTTCAAGTATTGGTTCGATACAACGCGCGAGAATCTTCTCAGGATCTTTTTCATCCAAAAGCATAGCACCTACCTTATAACGATTTGGATCTCGTTGATCCATAGCATGATAGAGCACAAGCCATCCACGATCAGTTTTGAGCGGAGTTGCGCCAACACCTCGTACAATATTGTCCCACTGATTTTTATCTGTATAGTGTTGTTTTGTATGATAACTATCAATAAGGAGCGATTCATCATCGAGCGAGGCTACATAATCTATCGATATTTTCGGAGAAATACTATGCAATACTGCATAATGGCCATTTATTTTTTCTGGAAAAATAACCCAGTTTTTTTGAATTTGTCCTGGACGAGAAATAAGTCGTGGCGATTCCCATTCCCATACTTTATTGAGAAAATCTTCAGTACGAATAGAAGTGAGAGCTACTCCTGGAGGATTATATCCATTGAAAGAAATATAAATCATATATATCTTATCCCCAATCTGTGTCAATCGAGGATCTTCACATCCACCCCATCCGCCACCAGAGATACAGGGAAATGGGTGCTTATTTTTTTTGAAATCTTGATTGAGGAAATAAATAGGATGTTTATCTCGTTCATCGATAGAAACACCATCTTTACTTCCGGCATAACCAAAAACAGAGATGTTATCAAATCCTTGTGCTCGATAGATGAGATGTACTTTGTCATTGAGATACAAAGCTGCGGGATTGAAAGTAGCCATCGCTTCCCATGCATTTTCTTTTTTTGGTTCAATAATTGGATTCTGTATTGATCGAGTCAATGGTTTTGTAATGCGAGGTTTTTTTGCGGTTTTTGGAAGAGTTTTTTTAATATTTTTACGAGGCAACTGAGTATCTGATTCAATATCGTATGTGAGTTTTTCCGAAAAAACTTCTCCTCTTCCATGTTCAAAATATGCTATAAAAGCATTCTTCGTTTGTATAATACCGAGCACCTTTATCTTATTGGTGATCCAATCAATAGGTTGTTCCCAGAGAGAATGTGCAGATCTCCACACTACTCTTCCTGGAGCCTTTTTATCAAAAAGAGCAACACCGAGGCAGAGTTTTTTTCGTGCATTTTTGGCCGTATAAAAAAGAACGATATGTTCATCAGTATTGAGCACTTGAACGACATGAAGGGCGCTATGATCAAAACGATTTTTGCGTGGTTGCAAAATAGCGCCTGGCATATTGTGCCATTGATCAAGATTTGAAGAAGTAGCTATCTTGATCGAGGAATTTCCGAAATAAAGGATATAATGTTTTTCAAAAAGATATTCAGGCACCACCATTCCGAATGATTGTATACCAGAAATGAGTGATTTTTTTTGCCAATGGAAACCTTTTCGAGAAGTGGCTCCATAGAGATGTATACGGGAATGTGAATCTTTTTTGGTATATGTCATGAAATACCGATTCTCATCTATTTTTGTCACTGACATTTCGTCAATATGAAAAGAATCTTCGGGATAACGAAAAGTTGACGTATCTATTTTGACACGTCGTGAAGAATCAGAAAAAGATGTTCCGTTAACGCTTTCCTTCACCCTGAAAGAGTATTCTTTTTTTCCCACAAAAGAATACACCAAAAAAAATGATCCATCTTTACTATACAAATCAAAACCACAGATAGGTGGCGTTTTTTTCATATTTTTTTGTATTTTCTACTTCGAAAAATTTTATTTTGAAAGATATGTATTTTCATAATACAATATTTTCTCAAAAAAATCAAAAGTGCTCTTTTTTATAAAACTCTTATGAAAGAAGTGATTGAGATTGAGTACAATGAGCACAACGTTTTGCGTCTTTAGGTATTTCACTGAGACATTCAGAACATTTTTTTGTTGTTGGATTAGAAGGAGCTTCTTTCCAGGAACGAGCGATAAGCATATTCATTGGTTTCACGACAAAAAAGAAAATAGCAGCTGATATTAGGAGAAATGATATAAGTGCGTTTAAAAAGTGCCCAATAAGAAATTTGCTTCCATTCAAAGTAAAAGCAAGACTCGAAAAATCAGGAACAGTAACGATAGCAGCGATAAGAGGTGTCAATAAATCAGAAACCAATGCCGTTACAATAGTCCCAAAAGCCGCTCCTACGACCACACCGACAGCAAGATCTACCACGTTTCCTCTCAAAAGAAACTGCTTAAATTCTTTGAGCATAATACAAATTTTAATGAATGACACCTCTATAATATACCGTCAAAAAAAATATATCAAACAGTCATTATTTCCAAATGCTGATTATAAAAACAACGATCATTGCTAAACCGAGAAAAAATTTAATCAATGTTCCTGCAAGAAAACCAAGGAGAGATCCTATACCTGCTCGAAATGATGCATCTGTATCTTTCTTTGCAATGAAAAACTCCCCTATCAGAGCTCCAACAAATATACCAAAGAACATGCCAATAAAATTCAAAAATATAAAGCCTACAACTCCTCCAAGAAAAGAGCCTATACTACCCCATTTACTTGCTCCGTATTTTTTTCCTCCATATATCGAAGCAATATAATCAATAAAAAAAGAAAAGAAAGTAACAACACCAAGAATACCAAGAGTTGTTACTCCGATAGTATCAATACCGAAATACAGGGCATAAAGTACTATGCCTGTAAAAATAAGTCCCGTTCCAGGAAGAGCAGGAAGAATAGTTCCGAACAGACCCAGTGTACAGAGAACAATAACAAGAATGATAATTCCTATATCCATAGTTTTATACTCAACTCATTATATATTATGCTTGATCGGACAGTTCTTTAAATTTGAGAGCCATCGTCGGATTATTTCGGACTAATTTCTTGATAGTGAGATCTTCAGCTTTATTATTTGCAATACGAAGGTTATTTTCAGAAGCTAGTAAGGCGTCTTTCGTTTTTTGAAGATGGTCGATTGTTTTATCGATCTCCTCTATGGCAGTCTTGAATTTATGAGATGCAATTTGATAATTGCGAGAAAAACCTTCTTTGAACGTATTGATATTTTCTTCAAAATTTGTAATATCAATATTCTGATTTCTGACTTTACTCAGTTCTGATTTATATTTCAATGCATTCATACCTGCATTACGAAGAAGGGTAATAATGGGGATAAAGAACTGAGGACGCACCACATACATTTTAGGATATTTATGTGACATATCGACAATACCGGTATTATACAATTCATTATCTGCTTCAAGGAGAGTAACCAGTACCGCATACTCACATTTTTTCTCTGTTCGATCTTTATCAAGCTCGCGAAGAAAATCCTCATTTTTATGCTTTGTAGTAGTTTCATCTCCTTCATTTTTCATCTCAAACATAATAGAAGTAATTTCATTTCCATCTTCATCAGTTTCACGGTAGATATAATCACCCTTACTTCCTGTTTTTGCATCATTATCTTTTTCAAAATAGGCTTTTTGAAAACCAGTAGCACGCAATTTATTAAATTCAGTTTCACAATGTTGCTCCAATGTTTCCCCAATCATTTTTGTTGAAAGCTTCACCTTCATATCTTTTCGAAATGCGATTTCTTCATCTTTCATTTTTATCATTTCATCTTTTGCATTCAATTCTGCGAGGTACTTTTCTTTGAGAAGTGTTTCAGAAAGCTGTTTTTCAATGTCTTTATTTTTTGCCTCACTTATTGCCTCATTATATTTTCTCTCCCAAGAATCTGTTGCTTTACTCATTGCTAACTCTTTTTCAAGTTCAGCTGAATTAAGTTTCGCTTTTAAAGAATCAAGTTCATTTTCTTTTTTCAATTCAAGTTCCACACGTTCTTGTTCTTTTTTCATTTCTAATTCTCTCAATTCCGCTTCTTTTCGTGCTATGTCATCCTGAAACAAAGCTTTCAAATGAGCTTCAGCAAGCTTTACGGCATTTTCTTTTTCTTGTTCAGCAAGACGCAATCTTTCATTCAACTCTTCTTCAAATTGATGATCTCGAATCTGTCGTACAATATCAGCAAAACTCGATTCATCAATCTCAAATGTCTTTTTACAATGAGGACAAATAATACTGTTGTGCATAAATAAAAGAAATATTAAGTAAGTATATTCTTCCTCCTTAGTGTACCTTTTTTTCCTTTGAAGGTAAAGAAAAAGAGGCTATCAAAAGATAACCTCTTATACTAAAAAACACTCTTTTTTATTTACTGTTTTTTCTGCGACGAAGGAGCGCTCCAGCTGTTTTGAAACATACGAGAATATCTAGCCAGAGTGACCAATTCTCAATATAAAAGACATCTAGATGAAATTCGTCTTCGAAAGCGAGATCAGAGCGTCCTGAAACCTGTGCCATACCTGTGACGCCTGGTTTAATGGTGAGTAACCGACGATGATATTCAGAATAACGAGCTACTTCACGTTCTTGATGAGGACGCGGTCCGACAAGACTCATACTCCCCTCCAAAACATTGAAAAATTGTGGGAGTTCATCAAGTGAAAAACGCTCAATAAAAGCACCTACATGCATCTTGCGTGGATCATCTTTTATCTTATACAAAACACCACCTACTCGAGTATTGCGTTCTTCGATCAATTTTTTTTCATATGCCATAGCCTCATCGAGGTGTTTGTTTTCACTTGTGATGCAATATTTCCAGAGCATATAACGAAACTTATACACAAAAAATTTCTTTCCATTCTCTCCTATGCGTTCGTTTTTATAGATAATCGGTCCTTCTGGATCTTCCCATTTGATCAGCAACGCAATAATCGCCATCACAGGAGAAAAAAGTATCGTCAGAATACTTCCGGCAATGACATCATAAATACGTTTCAATACTCGTCCCCATCCATCGAGCGGAGTATGCTGAAACTCAATGATAGGTTCTCCGTGGAATATCTGCATAGAAAAATTGGTTGTTTGAAGAACGGTCGGAAAATATCGATACAAAATATTATTGATTTGGCAATAATCGAAAAGTTTCGCTTGTTCATCATCTGTAATAGAAGTGTCTCCAATAATAATTTCATCGATACCTTTCATCTTTCGGATATCTTTGATATGTGAAACGCTTGCATCAGTAATATGATCCACTACTCGATAACCAAATTCTTTCTTTGTCTGTAAAAAAGTTTTTATTTTTTCCATTCGTTCGTTCTGTCCGACAAGTAAAACCCGATGAATGCCGATACCTTTATTAACAAGAAACCATTTCTGAATACGCTGAATAATATAGCGAGCAGATACAACAAAAAGAATAGCGAGAAACCATCCTATAATAATAACAAAACGAGAAGAAAACCATTCACGATTGAGAAAAACTGCAACAATCAAAATAACTAATCCAAGAGTAATAGACTTGGCTACACCATATGCTTCTTGCCAGAATCGACGTGTCACTCGCATACGATAGAGTCCTTCTATTGCAAGAATAAGAATAAAAAACGGAGTTACTTCAAGAGTAAAATACAGATAGTCTGTAAAAGTAATATTGAAAACTCGAGAGACATACCCTTCAAAGAAAGAAAGTCCACGCAAAAAATATGCAGTGGAAGCTGCACAAATAATCATAGCAAAATCGACAGGCACCTGAATACTTCCAAAAAATATTTCTGAACGTTTCATAAAAAATAATGTGTTTACAATTGTATTCTGTCGCTCTTTTCCAAAACAGATGTATAAGCCGGATTCTGTTTCTTTTTTTAAAAAAAGAAGATTATCATTTCTCTTGATATATCGTTACCGATATATTCTTGGCGGTTCTCTCTGATTGCTCAGAGCACGACCTTGCACTCAAGTAAGGATTTAGCTGTTGCACTCTTCTCTTTCTCTTAAAAAAATAACTCTTGAAAAAAAGTTATTCCTTAAAGTTTATAAAAAGACTAAACCTTGAAAGGCTTTCCCCTTCTTTTCAAAAGGAGACATCTCTGTTCGCACCTCGCATCTCACGATGGATGGGAATTACCCACTACTTGCTGTCAGAAAAAACTGACGAGTGTCCGGACTTTCCTCACTCTTTTCTTTTGCAAGAAAAGTTGCGCGATAACCCGATCTGTTTTGGAAAAGAGCGACCGATATTGTTCACTTTTTCTTCTATTCACACAATGTTAATTATAGCACAAAAATATCTTTTTGTCCACATCAAAATCTATCTAGAGGCGTAAACGAGCGGAAAATTGCTTCCCTGAAAGATCAACAATTTTATCAAAAACAGTATCCATTTCCTGACTGGAAATAGTACGTTCTGATGATCCAAAAAAGATATGAAACGCAAGACGTTTTTCGTCTTCTTGTTCATACATATCAAAAAGTTCAAATTTCTGGAGAAGTGGCGTCCCAACCGTACGAAGAAAAGCTTCCACTTCTGCAACAGTGACTGTTTTCGGAAAGACAAGAGAAATATCACGTACAGCGTAAGGAAATTTCTGTATTGCTTCAAAAAGAATATTTTTGCTTTGCATTTTCTCAAAGAGAGAAGCATCTAATTCTACTACAGCCAATCGAGATTCCAGTCCGTATGCTTTGAGTGTTTTTGGATGGAGTTCTCCGAGGATACCTATTACGCTTCCTTCGTAAAAAAGCACAGCACTTCGTGTCGGATGAAAAAGAGAGGCTGTAGAAATATCTGAATTATCACTCAAATTTTTCCATGAAACTTTTTCTATATCAATATGAAAAGCAGAGAACATTTTTTCTATTTCACCTTTGAGAATAAAAAATGGCGTTTGTTCTTTTTGTTTTTTCTTCGATACGACGACCATTCCCAGTGATTTTTTTTCGAGTGGTGTTTTTTTCTTAGGATCTTTTGCAAAAATACTCCCCCATTCAAAAATACGGAATGCATCAAATGAACGTAAGTTTTCTTTCGTATTTTTTAATAAAAGAGGAAGGAGAGAAAGACGAAGATATTTTTGATCAAAACTCAAAGGATTCTCGAGTTCACAATGTTTATCAATCACAAGTGATGTATTCACAATATCTTTTTCACCATAAAATGGATACATCATCACTTCATCAAAAGATGCGTGTGCGAGATATTGTTTCATTTTTCGTTCAAATGTTTTTGAAGTATTTTCAGGAATTGTTTTCAGAGGAAGGAGTGGTGCTGTAGCCGAAACTTTATCATACCCTCTCATACGAGCGATTTCTTCTATAAGATCCCATTCATCACGGAGATCAGGACGACGTGATGGAATAGTCACTTCCAAAATATCTTGATTTTGTAATTTCTTTACAGGCAGACCAAGCAGTGCGAGATATTGTACTATCTCAAAAAGAGGTATTTTGGATCCAACAATATTAGTTACCGTTGCAATGGAAAGAAGAATCTTCCAAGGTTTCACAATTTTAGGATATATATCCCTCATACCAATCAGTTTTCCAGAGGCAAGACTGGTCACGAGAGACGCTACTTCATGAGCTACTTCTTTGGGAAGATTCGGATCAAGACCCCGTTCATATCGATAACTCGCATCAGTCGAAAGACCGTGACGTATTTTGGTCCGACGGATAGTAGAAGCATCAAAAGTAGCTATTTCAATAAAAATATTTTTTGTTTCCTGAGTAATACCAGAATGTTTTCCTCCCATAATACCAGCCAATGCCAATATTTTCTTCGTATCAGCAATCACGAGATCCTCTGTATTTAATTTCTTTACTTCACCAGTGAGGAGTGTCAGTTTTTCATTTTTCTTTGCCTTTCGAATATGAATACCTGGTGCGAGGACATCTGCATCAAAAGCATGAATCGGTTGTCCTGTAAGAAGCATGATGTAATTCGTAATATCTACAATATTATTGATAGGACGCAGACCAGAAAGAATGAGTCGTACTTTGAGCCACAATGGTGATTCCGAAACGGTAACATTCGAAAAAGAAAGTCCGAGATAACGAACACATCCTTTTTTATCTTCAATCATCACTTTGGGAGCGCGATTATAAGAAGGAATATGGAGTGTTGTTTTCTTCTTCTCTACAACAGCAGGGGTATGTTTATCAAGGGCCGATATTTCTCGTGCAAACCCTTGAAAAGAAATAGCATCAGATCCTCGATCAGGTAATATTTTTGCTTCTATGATCGTATCATCCAAACCGACAAAGCTGACAAAAGATGCACCAAGAGGAGCATCTTCGGGGAGAATGAGTATTCCACTATGATCATCACCGAGACCAAGTTCTTTGGCAGAGCAAACCATTCCATCGGATTCCACACCACGCAATTTTGCAGAAGTGATATGGATACCGCCAGGCAAATTCGAACCCGGAAGTGCAACAGCTACTTTTTGCCCTGGAGCGATATTTGGTGCTCCACAAACGATAGTGCGAATATCTTTTTTTCCTACTTGAATTTGGGTAACATGTAATTTGTCCGCATTCGGATGTTGCTCTACGGACAGAACATAACCAATGACTACTCCTTCTATGCCGTGTTGATATTTCTCAACACTTTCCACTTCGAAAGAATGCTTCACAAGAAGTTTGGTCAATTGATCAACACTTTTTTTTGTGCCAGATAACTCTTTAATAAATCGATATGGATAATGCATAGATTTTTTTCGTTGCTTATTGTCTAAAAATAATTGTGATGTGCCTTAGAATTGACGAATGAATCGTAAATCACCCGACATCAAAAGACGGATATCAGGAATTTTATATCGCATCATTGCCAGACGAGTCAGGCCAAATCCCCATGCAAAACCTTGATACTGCCCACGCTTGTATCCTGCTGATTCAAAAACGTGTTGATTGACCATGCCAGCACCACCAATCTCGAGCCAACCAGTTTGTTTACAAGCTGAACAACCTGAAGCATTACAAATCACACAACTAATATCAAATTCAAAAGATGGTTCTGTAAAAGGGAAAAAACTTGGTCGTAGACGAACAGTAATTTGTTGACCAAAAAATTTCCCAAAAAATGTTTCGGCCATATATTTGAATGTAGCTATCGTCACTTCTCCAGGATTCCCCACCATCAAACATTCAAAATGATGGAAGGCAAATTCATGTGAAGCATCTGTTGCCTCATTACGAAAAACTTTTCCAGGAATAATAACTCGGAAAGGTGGTTTATTCTGTTCCATATAACGAACCTGTACAGCAGAAGTATGAGTACGTAAGAGAAATCGGTCATTAGTTCTTCCTTCTTTTTTCAGCCAAAATGTATCCTGCATATCACGCGCTGGATGATCAGTCGGAAAATTGAGTACATCAAAATTATAATGTTCTGTCTCTACCTCAGGACCGTCTGCTAATGCAAATCCCATAGAAGAAAAAATATCTTGCACTTCATTTTCCAAAAGTGTAACCGGATGCAGATGGCCACTCGCAAGTGTCGTCATACTCGGAGCCGTCACATCAATACGCTCACTTTCCCAATCAGTATTTTTCTCCACGAGAATATTTTTTGTCTCTTCAAAAATTTTACAGAGATTCTGTTTTATTTCATTTCCCAATGGACCAATAATTTTCTTCTCTTGAGGAGAGAGATCTTTCAATCCTTTTAAAATTTCATTGAATTCACTCTTACGACCGAGATATTGTATCTCCCATGCTTCCAAAAGCGCTTCTGTATTTACCTCCAAAAGCGACTTTTGAGCCTCTTCATAAATTTTTTTGAGACGTTGTTGTAACATACAAATATTCTATCAGTTTTTATACTCTAACGAAAGAGGATGCGAATAAAATCTTTCTTACCAATACGGAGTACTTGATTTTCAAAACGTTTATCGAGAACAGTTTGAATATCGAGTATCTTTTCTTGATCCAGTGATACAGCTCCTTGCTCTATTTTTCTTCGTGCATCTGATTTACTTTCTGCCAATCCATTTTCCGCTATCATATCAATCATTTTACTTCCTTCAACTACTCTCACTTCACGAACATCTTCTGGAATTTGACCCTGAGAAAATGTAGCCACAAAATATTCTTCACACTGCTTGGCCTTTTCTTCTCCATGATAAAGAGCAACAATCTCTCTGGCAAGTCGTATCTTGATATCACGAGGATTTTTTCCAGTTACTATTTCTTCTGCCAATGAAGCTACCTCTTTCATCGGAACACGAGTACAATGAGTAAAATATGTCATCATTATCTCATCAGGAACACGCATCACTTTGCCAAACATATCCTGTGGAGTATCCAAAAGATTAATTGTATTTCCCCAACTCGAACTCATCTTGCGACCATCTGTTCCGGGGATAAGATTCATCATCAAAATATCTTGTGCTGGTTCATGATAGGTTTCTTGGAGACGTCGTCCTGCCAAAAGATTGAAGCGTTGATCAGTCCCGCCAAATTCTACATCTGCATGGATAGCCACGCTATCAAAACCCTGCATCATTGGGTAGAGAACTTCTCGTAATGAAACTGCCTTTCCTGCATCAAGACGTTTTTTGATATTTTCACGAGCGATAAATTCTGCCAAAGAAAAAGCATTCGCCTGTTCACCAATTTCTTTGTATGTCAGTTTTCCGAGCCATTCAGAATTGTAATGAACTTCAGCTTTTGTGAGATCAATAATCATACCTAACTGCTCCTTGTATGTCTGCATGTTTTTCTCAATCTGTTCTGAGGACAACATTGGGCGCTCACTTTCTTTATCCGATGTGTCGCCGATCACCCCTGTAAAATCACCAACAATAAGTACAATTGTATGTCCTAATTCTTGAAAATCCCTCATTTTTTGCAAAACCACAGCTCGTCCAATATGAATATTGGCACTCGTTGGGTCAATACCAAGTTTGATACGGAGTTTTTTTCCTGAAAGAAGTTGCTGTTTCAAATGTTCTTTATCTATCACTTCGGCCACTCCTCGTGTAAGCAACTCTTCTATTTGTTGTTCTTTATTTTCCATACACAATATACATTATTTGAGGCCCATCTTGAGTTTTGTCAGACGATATTGATCATCAGAAATCTGTCCTGCCTTACGCATTGCTTCCAATGATTTCAATATTTCTTCTTTATTCTTTTCAATATTTTTTGGTGTCAATGCTTTCTTCATCACTTTTTCTCGTTCTGCAGGACTCATACTCATAAGACGTTTCATCGCAAAACGTTGAAGCATATTCATATCTTTCATTTCTGGCATTCCAGGAATATTCGGTAATTCTTCTTCCTTTTTTTCTTCTTCTTTTTTAAATGGATTCCACTTCATAATATTTTCTTTTCTCAAAAATTATTTTTACTTCTGCATTTTCATTTTATATCGTGTATCCAGCAATGCTGAAGCCACATAGATAGATGAATAGGTTCCAAATGTCACACCAATAAGTATCGCAAGAGCAAAAGATTGTATACTTTCCCCTCCGAATAAAACAATGGCCAATAATGTAATAATCACCGTGAAAGAAGTGTTGAATGATCGAGCAATAGTTTCATTAATAGATCGATTCACGATAATTTCAAAATCTTCTTTGTGACTCGATCGGAGGAGGTTCTCACGTATACGATCATACACAACGATAGTATCATTCACCGAATATCCCAAAATAGTAAGGAGCGCAGCGATAAATGGTACTCCAATCTCCACGCCATACCATTGACCCAAAACTGAAAACACTCCAATCGTGATAAGAATATCATGAACGAGAGCAATGATAGCTCCAAAACCATATTCCCATGACCCCACAAGTCCGGAGACACGACGAAATGCCCATGCAACATAGAAAGCGATACCGATTACAGAAAGAATAACACCAATGATGGCCTGTTTTTTAATCTGCTCAGAAACTGATCCTCCGATAAAATCAGTACGAGAAAGATTAATATTCTCATCAAAACTTTTTAATTTTTCCAACACACTTTCATTAAGAGTTTCATCAGAAGCGAGGTATCGAAGAAAAAGAGATTTTTCTCCTGTCGGTTGAATGGTAAGACTTTGCAAGGACAATGGAACAAGAGACTCTGTCACTTCATTTACCGATGGAACATTTTGAGAAAATTCTACTTCCATCAGTGTTCCTCCTTTAAAATCTATACCGAGATTGAGTCCCCAAAGAAAAAGTGATCCGATACTCAAAATAATCATCGTGAGTGAAAAAGTATAAAAATATTTTCTTTTTTGAATGATATTCAGCATAGTCTTACTATTTAGTGGTTGGAGGAAGATTTCTTTTTGGAGAAAAAAGCCAGAGATATTTTTCTGCCCAATTGGTCACAAGAAATTTGAGTACAATACGCACGACCACAACAGCAGTAAACATAGAGAGGAGAATACCGATCGTGAGAATAATAGCAAAACCTTTCACAAAACCAGTTCCTGATGCAATAAGAATAAATGTTGTAATCAGTGTTGAATAATTGCCATCTCGAATACTTGGCCATGCACGACGGAATCCTTCATCGAGAGCCTTATAAATATTTTTTCCATAACGAAGTTCTTCACGAGTACGTTCAAAAATGAGAACATTCGCATCCACTGCCATACCGATAGAAAGAATAAATCCAGCAATACCGGACAATGTCACAGTGATTGAAAATGGAGTAAAAGTAGAGAGCTTGAAAATCGCTAATAACAAAGCGGTATAAAACAAAAGAGCGAGTACAGCAATAATACCTAAGAAACGATAGTACAATATCATAAAGACTGCTACCACTCCAAGTCCGATCATTCCTGCAAAAAGACTCTGTCTCAATGCGTTTTGTCCGAGTGATGCATCGACGCTTTGTTGTCCAACCAGTGTAATAGGC
>Ga0172369_10005826_pt1 | contig 15009 bp, 25 predicted proteins | sample LakKiv25m_FD_114539 | JGI IMG/M metagenome (GOLD analysis project Ga0172369, IMG submission 114539) | Freshwater microbial communities from Kabuno Bay, South-Kivu, Congo - kab_022012_11.25m | ecosystem: Environmental > Aquatic > Freshwater > Lake | place: Democratic Republic of the Congo...
CCCTTGCGGGACTTGCGCACCACCATGCGGGGCAATTCCGCCTTCACAAGAGCAAGGCGCTTTGCGTAGTTCGTAAGGCTCTGCCTTCGGCGCCTGAATGCCACCTTGAATACCGGTCCTGTTGCTTTTGACATAAATACACCATTTATTGCTTCTCGGCTTTCTTTGCCTTTGCGGATTTCTTGGGCTTGTCTTCAATGTCCCCAAGCTTGTTTTCCTTTATGTATGCAAGCATGTTTGCGATTCCCCTAAATGCCCTGCCCTTTATCATGAGATAAAGCTTGCGCGCGTTTGCAGAGTTCACTTTTCCGTCGTCCTTGAGTTTTCCAAGAGTTATGCGAAGCGAGCGCACGCGCACCATCCATTCTTCCTTTGCATCCGCGCGGCCTGACTTTGTGCCGCGGCGGCTTCCGTATCCGCGCCTTCGCCCTTTCCTCTTTTGCTCTGCGCGCTTTCTGGCGCGGCCTTTTCCTACGCCCAGTTTTGGAAGCACAATTATTGTGCCATTGTCAATTAGGCTGCGCACGTCTTCGCGAGTGAGTGCCTCTTCTATCTTTTGAAGCTGCGTTGGCTCGAACTTTATGCGATTCTCGCCGACCTTGAGAATGTCTGCTGCCATCCTGCGTATTGTTTTAACTCCCATAATAATCACTTGTTAAGAACCTTGAGGTTGAGCTCCTGCGCTTTCTTTACTATGAGCGCACGCTTTTGCACGCCCACGCCGCCTGCTATGCGCACGAGCACGTTTTTTGCGCCCATAAGCTCTTTTGCATTGTGCGTAAGAATTTCAGGCAGGCCAAGCGGGTGCAGGTTGCGCACGCTCTTTGCGTTGCGGTGCCCGATTGAAGGCGATGCGCCCATGTATTTTAGCTTGAGGCGCTTCTTGTTGTCTATGCCCCTTGAGGTTCTCCACGAATGACCTATGCGCTCGCGGGATTTTCTCCCGTAGTTGGGGCGGTGGAAGTGCGGGTGCTTTTTCTTTTTTATCTCTGCCATAAATACCACTTATTCGTTTACCGGGTAAATGCCATCCTGAAACACTCTGCTGTCGCGGTTGCGTATTTTTGTTGCGCTGCGTATGTTTGCGATTGTCTGTCCCACGTGCTCCTTTGAGCAGCCGCTTATCGTAAGGTCCTGCCCTTTTACCTCTATTTTCGTGCTGCCGATTATGTTTGCAATGCGCGGCTGCTTCTCGCCAATGAAATTCTTTATCATGAATTTCGTGCCCTTTGTTTCAAGGGACATTGGAAAGTGCGCGAAAATTACCTTGAGCTTTTGCGAGTATCCGGCTGTAACGCCGTGCACGAGGTTGCGCATGTGCGCCAGTGACGTGTTCTGCATTGCGATTGGACCGGTTGCATCAAGGGAATCCGCCTGCACAATGAGCTTTACGCTTTTTGGGAAGGTGTATTTCACTTCACCCTTTGGCCCCTTGAGCGTGAGGGTGCATCCCTCGAGTTTTGTTGTTACGCCTGCTGGTACTTTTATCATGTGTATCACTTTAGTATATGAATGCTATGAGCCTGCCGCCCATTCCTTTTTGCTTTGCTTCTTCGTTTGTCATCAGGCCCGCAGAAGTGGAGACTATTAGAAGGCCGAAACCTACTCCTGGGATGTATTTCTGCTCCCATTCGTTCCACTGCATGCCCTTTATGGGGTAGCGGGGCTTTATTGCGCCGCACTTGTTTACCCTGCCCAGAAGCTTGACCCTGAACTGCCCGCTTTTGCCGTCGTCCACGAACTCAAAGTCACCTATGAAGCCGCGTGCCTGGAGTATCTTGAGCGTTTCGCGCACGAGCTTGCTTGGTTTCACCTCACATGTGGGCTTGCCAAAGTGTTCGTGCGTTTTTATCGTGTTGAGCGCGTCTGCGAGCAAATCATTTGCCATAATTTCACCTAAAATTTCCGGAAGCCGATGTTCTCGGCTACCTCCCTAAAGCACCTGCGGCACGTCTGCAGCCCGAAGCTGCGAATCATGCCTCGCGCATTTCCGCAGAAGCGGCATTTGCGCTTTCCCTTTCCCTTTTGGCGGAACTCGAGTGCCAGGGATTTTCTTTTTGCTTTCTTTTCTACCAACATATCACCATTATATGACGTTTATTCCGAGGGCGCTTTTTGCGAACTCAATGCCGTCCTGCTTTGTGAGCAGATGCTTCTTCCCTATCTTTGCGCACTCGCGCCTTCTTGTTGCAACGCGATAGCCGTTTCGCTTGAGCGTTACGCACACGTCAAACCCTATTATCCCTATTTGCGGGTCGTACCTTGCGCCCTGTATGTCTATGTATTCTGGAACTCCAAACGAGAAGTTGCCGCGCGAATCAAATGATTTTGAAGGGAGCGTGTTCGCCTTTACTGCGAGCGCTTTCTTGAGGAACTCGAGTGCAACACGGCCGCGCATGGTAGTTTTTGCGCCTATGGGGTCGCCCTTCTTTATTTTGAAGACAGGATTGCGAACGTGCGCAGTTGTTGCAATTGACTTGCAGCCGGACAGGCGCGTGAGCAGTGATTTTGCGTTTTCAAGATCCGCCCCCGCATGGCCTACGCCGATGTTCAGGGTCACCTTGTCAACCTTTGGTTCTCTCATTTCCATCTTAACACCTAATTGAACGTTTCATCCACTGCAAAGAGGTATTTCGCGACAGTCACGAATTCACTGTTTGCCCCCTTGAGCCTTGCTTCTGCATCCATGCTTCCTGTCCTCTCTATGAGCGACTCGAACTGTGCAATGTCGCCTGCGTGCTTTCCTGATACGACAAGGCATCGTGCGCCGCTCTTGAACTTGAGCACCTTGAGGATTTTCTTGTCTTGGAAGATTACTGTGTCGCCGACTTTTAGGTCATTGTCAGCAATGAGGTTGCGTCCGTTGTGGAACGTTATGCAAACTTTGCCGCCTGCTATTGTGTGCTTCTTTACGACCTTGAGGAACTGTTTTTTTGCTTCCTCCGGGGTTATCTCGACCGGCTGGAGCCTAAAGGCGCGTATGCCCATCCTGTAGTATTTGCCTGCTGCCGGAAGTGAAATTACGTCCATGAGCCCGATTGGGAGCTTTGTCTCCTTTTGCGCAATGCCGTTCACGAGCACCTGCTTTGCACCGAGTATTTTCTTGCACTCGCGCACGCTTGCCGCAACTTTCAGGATGTCGCGCATGAGAACTCCAAGAGAAATGCTTGAGTTCTTTGCATGCGGACCCGGAGCTGATGAGAGCAGCCACATTTCCTCCTTCTTTCCTGCGATTGGCAGGTTAGACGGCGAGCGTATGCGCAGGTAATGCGGTGAGCCTCCTTTTTTTGCCATAGTATCAACCTATTTTATTTTTCCCTTTATTTTTTCCTGGGCATTTTCGCCCTTGTTCCTTTTGTGAAGTCCCCTTCAATTATCTCGACGTTGGAGGGTGAGACTGCCATTGGCTTGTCAACGCCCTTTGCGTTCTTTGCAACCACTCCCTCAACATAAAGGCGCGAGCGCGAATAGTCCACGCGCGTTACGTTTCCGGTGTGCTTTTTCTTCTCGCCCGTGCGGATTTTCACCTTGTCGCCCTTGTGCACAAGAGTGCTGCGTGCAGTAAGCCCAAGCTTTGCGCGAAGTTCCTTTGAAATGTGCACGTGCACGAATTTCCTGCGAAGGTGCATTGGTGCCTCGTAGCGGAACTTGCGCTGTTTTCTTGGCTGTGAACTTTTTGTCATAATATCATCCTGCGTTTTTGGGCGGTTGTGCCCATATCATCATATTATACTACTGCTGCCGCAATTGCGGCTACCTTTGGGAAGCGGTCCGCGACTTCGCGGCTTATTGCACCTTTTATTTCCGTGCCGACGGGCAATCCCTGGTCATCTATTATCACTACTGCATTGTCCTCGAATTGTATGCGCATTCCGTTTGGGCGCTTGAACTCCTTTCTCTGGCGCACCACGACGGCCTTGAGCACTTTCTTTTTCATTGCAAGCGAGCCCTTTTTCACCGCGACTGTCACGATGTCGCCCACGCCCACCTTTGGGTACATGTTGCGGACCGCGTGCGTGCCCTTTACTCCGATTATCTGCACTATCTTTGCACCGGAGTTGTCGTTGCACAGTATTGTTGAGCCCGTTGATAGCCCTTTTGTTACGTTTGATCCTAATCCCTTCATGTGCACACCTATTGTTCATTCTCTGCCGGCTTGCCTGCCCTTGCTGCTGCGCGTTCGCGCTTTTCATCGTGAAGCTGTTCCACGTGCTGCACTTCCTCGTGCTTTTCGCGCACGATTTTTGCGCTGCGCGTCAGAACCGCCGTTACTATCCATGCTTTTGTCTTTGAGATTTTCCTGCATTGTGCGATGCGCACAAGGTCGCCCATTTTCGCGTTCATCTCGGGCGGATTGTGCGCCGGAATGCGGGACGAGCTTCTTGCATACCGTTTGTATTTTGCAATGTAGCGCGTGAGGTCCTGCTCCACGATCACCGTGAGCTTGCCCTTGTCGCTTACCACTACTCCCTCTTTTTGGAAGCCGCGCGTGGAAACGGGTTTGTTGTTTGCAATCAATGCCATCATTATCACCATGAGTTTCTGTTTCTGTTCATTGCGCGGATTTTCCGCCATTTCTTTTTTCATTGCGTGTGTGGGCGCGCTTTCTTTATCCGCTCTTCAGGGCGGAATGCGATTTCTTTGCCTTCCAGCCGCGTTTTCTTCCCCTCATATGCAAACACAAATGTGCATCCCTTTTTGGGAACGCGCACCTGCTTTTTCCCATCGAGCACAAAGGTGTGCTTGCTTTCATCCACCACCATGCCTGACAATCCAACAAATGTGCTGCCTTTTGGGCCCACAACCTTTGCGGTTGTACCCAGCAGCTCATGCATTGGAAGGTTTTGTGCGCAGCGCATAACATCATCTGGGATTATTGGAGGCCTTCAAGCACCCTTATGCTGGACTCCGTGTACCCCATGGACACAAGCAATGGTCTTATCTTGCGCTTGTGTTCCCCCTGAAGGACTATGAGCCCGTCTTTTGCAGTGCCACCGCATGCGAGTTTTGTCTTGAGCTCGCGCGCTGTTTCCTCTATCTTGTCCGGCGTTATGCCTTCCACGACTGTCACGAGTTTCTTGAATTTCTTTTTCGTGGCATATACGCGGATTGTCTGCACTTCCTCTTTTTCAAGGATGTCGCAGGCGCATATTTCCTTCATCAGTCCGCACTTTGGGCAAGTTTCACGCAACGTTTTTCACCTCAACTTTCTCTTTTTTTGCATCTTTTTTTCCAGCAGGCTTTGAAACAACCGCCGGAATTTTTGTCCCGATTGTTTTGCTTTCTTTCCTTTCATGCAGTATCGTAAGTATGCGCGCAACCGTGTGGCGAAGCTCCTTTATTTTTCCGGGGTTGCTCGTGCGGCCTCCGTTTTTCACAACGCCCTTCTCGTAGTTCAGCTCGCGCTTGTAAGTGGTGAGCTTCTCCTGAAGCACTGCGTCCGTTGATTCGCGCATTTCTTTTTTCCTTAGTATTGCCATCTAATCACTTATCTTTTCTGCGGGTGCTGCGGGCGCTTCTGCTTTTCCACAAGCGCCTTTCTTTCCTCTTCCTTTGCCTCATCCGCCTCGTTGCGCTTTGCAACGTTCTCAACGTCCTCTGCGGATGCGATTATCTTGGGGATTTCAATCTTCTTCATCTTGCCAACCTTGTCCGGGAACACTGTGTTGGGCGCAACTATGCGCACAAGCACTCCGATTGCGCCTGACTTGGGGTAAGCTGTAACGTGGTTCTGGAGCACAAGCCTTGCAGGCTCGCCTGCCTTTGGAATGTATCCTGCGAACACACGGAATGATTTTGAGCGTCCTCCCTTTGCTGCGATTTTGCCGCTTGCGATTATTTCTGCGCCAAGCGCGCCGTTCTCCATTATCTCGCGGAGCAATGAATGCAATATCGGGCGGATTTTCTTTCCCATTTCAATGAAGCGGCATGCTTTCTTTGCCATGAGCCTTGGTTCGAGAGAGGGGTTTCCAACCTCGGATGCGGATATCTGCGGGTCCTTTATGCCAAACTCGTTTGCAATCGCATCTGTTAGGTCGCGTATGCTCTTTCCCTTTTTCCCAATCACTTTTCCGGGATTCATAACTTCGACATTGATGCGCGTCACCATTGGGGTGCGCTGTATGAGCACGCGTGAGAACCCTGCCCTGTCAAGCTCGGTTTCCAGGAACTGCGAAACCCTGTGCAGGCTTATTGAATCCTCGATGAATTTCTTTTCTATTCCCATTCAATCACTTTTTTATTGCTGTTTTTGTGCAGGCGTTGCTGTTTCTGTTTTTGCCGGAGTTACTGGTTTTTGGGCGTTCACTGTCTCGGTTTTTGCTGGCGTTGCCGCATTGGACTGCGGTTTTTGAGAATCATTTTTTGCTGCATCCGCCTTAACCGGTGCGGCCGTTGCCGGCGTTGCGGTTTGCGCTTTTTGTTTTTCATCAACTGCGGTTTTTGTTTCTGTCTTTGCCGGAGTTGTTTTTGCATCGGTTGCAGTTTTTGTTTCTGCAGTTTTTGTTTCTGCTGGCTTTTCCTTTTTCACAGGCATTTTTGGCTGTGCCTTTACTGCCCTTTTCTTTGCCCTCGGCTTTGACCACGAAGGAATTGAAATTTCCTCAAGCACTACCTGCGCATTCGCGGTTTCGTAGTCCATCCTCATGCGCTTTCCCTTCGGGGACATGCGCGGGAGGCAGTTCTGCTTGTTTGCGCTTATGTGCTTTACCTTGAGGTTCGTGAAGCCCTTTATGCTCGCATTCGCATATGCGCTCTCCACGAGCTTGAGTATAATGCCTGCCGCCTTCTTGGGGTATCCGCCCTTTCTTCCGCCAAGCTCCGCCCGGTGCCCCATTCCTGCGTTGTGCGTGCGGTATGCGATTGCCTTCTCCCCTTTTGCTGCTGCCGCGAGGAACTCTATTGCGCTCTGCGCGTTCCTGCCGCGGACTGAGTCGCACACTGCGCACAAGTCCTTGAACGACGCATTCACGCCCTGCACGTATGCACGGCCGAAGTTTTTTCCTTTTGGTTCGTACGAATACATAAATCTCACTTATTTGAGCGGGATGAACTTTGACCCGCGCGTTGCCCCTACTCCTGGGCCTGAGTGCAACACCCTTCCTGTTGTGTGCGCAAAGTCGCCAAGGCGGCATCCTATCTTGTCAACAGTTATCTGCACGTTCTTGAATTCCTTTCCGTTGTGCACGCCGAACGTAAGGCCCACCCAGTCAGGCAGGACTACTGCATCGCGCACGTGCGTCTTTATCACTTTCGCGGAGTTTGCCTTCTTTATTGCCGCGACTTTCTTCATGAACTTCTTGTAAGCGATGGACTTTGAGGCGCCGCGTTGCACGCTCCTGCGCGCACGCGAAGTGAGCAGCTCGAGCATTTGCTCGTGCGTGATGCCCTCTAGGGCTGCCTTGTCCTTGCCTCTCATTTTTTCTACTCGTGCCATAAAATCACTTATTGTGCATCAGTGCGCGCCTTGCGCCTGCCAGTTGAGCGTGCTGCAATGTGCCCGACTTTGCGCCCAGGCGGTGCGCCCCTGCTCGTAGTGCTGCTTCTTCCCTTGTGGTGCTGCTTTCCGCCGAACGGATGCGTGTAGGAGCACATCTTTACTCCTCTGTTCACCGGCCAGCGGCGGTTTTGCGCGTGCTTCTTGTAGAAGTTTGTGCCTGCTTTCATAAGAGGCATTTCAAGCCTTCCGCCTCCGCACACTATGCCGAACTGCACCCTGCACGTTGCAGGAAGCGAAAGCACTTTTCTTGATGGAAGCTTTACATAAACGTAATCCTTTTCCCTTGAGACAACTGTTGCATATGAGCCTGGTGCGCGGACCAGCTTTCCCCCATCTCCCGGCTGCATCTCTATATTGTACACTGTTGCGCCATCCGGCATCCTTGAGAGGGGATATACGCCTCCGAGCGTGTAGGAAGCCTGCGCTCCAAGGTCAACGTGCCCGCCTATTGCTGCGCCTTCAGGTGCGAGAAGCATGAGGCGCTCGCCATTTTGGAGTGCAACGTTCATCAGTAGTGCGCCCCTTGCAGGGTCGTCTATGAACTCAAGGATTTGGCCGCGAAGTGCAGAGGTCTTTTCCACCTCGTCGTATTTGCGGTATTGCAAGTTTGCCTTGTAGCGGTGCGAGGGTGCGCGGTATGCGCCGCTGCCTTTCCCTCTTCGCTGCATTTTGAGTAATTTTCCCATGAGCACACCTTATACTATCTTGAGCTTTGCCGCAAGGTCATCTGCCTTGAAGCCTTCCTGCAACTTTACGAACGCGCGCTTTTGCCCTTTTGGGGTTATGTGCGTCGTAACTTTTGCAACCTTTACTGCAAACTGCTTTTCAACGTCTTCCTTTATGGATTTCTTTGTGGAATTCATCTCGACTACGAAGATGAGCTTGTTCTCAAGCTCAATCATGCCGACGGCTTTTTCCGTTGTTATTGGGTAGAGTATTGCCATGAATATCACTTACATTTTTGCTATCTCTTCAATTGCGCCCTCTGTGAAAAGCGTGAGCCTTCCGCAGTGCGTTCCTGGGGCGAGCATGGAGCAGGAGAGCTTCTTTGTGCTCACTGCATCCACGCCTGCGATATTTTCCGCTGCACGGAGTATCTTGCTGCCTGATGGGGCAACTATTAGGACTGAGCGGGGTGTTTGTACGCCGCCTCTTCGCGTGCCACCCATTCCTGTGCGTATTTTTGTTGCGCGTGCGCGTTCAAGGTCTGCTGATACGCCAAGCGCTTTTAGGAGCATGAGCATCTGCTTTGTTTTTGAAATTTCCTCGCACTTTTTCTCAAGCACAGGTGGAAGTGCGAGTGCATCTGCGAACTTGTGCCCGCGCTTTTGCACGAGTGCTTTTTGCGCGCATGCGGAGAGCGCGCACGTTATTGCCTTTGCGTATTCCTTCTTGTTCACTGCCTCGTATAATTGTTTTTCAGGTTTTGGCGGGTGCGCGCGGCGCCCCTTTACTGAAGAGGGAATCCTGCGTACCCTTCCGAATTTTCCCTTTGCAAGAACTTCGCGCGGAAGCATTGCAATGCCGTGGTTCTTTGCAGAGCCAAAGTCTTCCTTTCTTCCTTTGTACTTTGCGGAGGTCATCATGCCTGCCCATGGGTTTGCGCCCTTTGGCTGGTATCGGGAACTGTAGTCCGAGAGAACTGCGCGGTAAATGAGCTGCTCATTCACTTTTTGCTCAAATTGCGCGGGAAGAGTAATCTCGCGCACCTGTTTGCCTTCGGATGAGTATACTTGTGTTTTCATATTCTCACTGTTTTGAGTCTGTTGAAACGTACTTTATGTCAGGAACTTTTGGAGCAGCACTGATGCGCACCGCCTTTCGCATTCTTATAAGGCGCTTTACCGGCCCTCCTACTGAGCCTGCAAGCATTACGTACTCATTTGAAACAATGCCATAGTGGAGGAAACCGCCCTTGGGGTTTATCTCCGCGCCCGCACCTGTTTTCATAACGCGCTTGTTGAGCTCGGTTCGGTGGTGGTAGCCCATCTGCCCTGCCATTGGGGCGGAGTATTGGACATAGCCAGGGTGCCATGGGCCCAGAGTTCCTGCGTGCCTTACTTTTCCCGTTGCCTTTCTCCTTTGCTTGTGCACGCCGTGGCGCTTTACAACGCCCTGCCAGCCTTTTCCGATTGTAACTGAAACCGTGTCAACGTATTCGCCCGGTTTGAGAACGTCCGACGCCTTTACTTCTTTTCCCAAAAGTGTGAGTGCGTATTCAAGGGCTTCTTTTGCGTCTTTTCCGCCCACTGCAATTTCCATGCGCTCAACTATTTTCTTTCCTATTCCTGTTTTTGCAGGCTGCGCATATACGAGCACAAAAATCGAATCAGGGGAAGCGGACGTGAGAACAGATGAATCAGAAGAAGCAAGTTTCTTTATGCCCAACGGGGCAAGCAATTTCATATCAGAACAGAGAACATCGGCGAGCACGTTTCCGGCCTTATAGCCGCGGACGCCATACACGCACATTGGCGGCACTTCAATAATAGTTACTGGAGAGGAAACTTCAACGCCTTTATTTGGTGAATTTCCGTCCTCAATAAATGCAATATGCGTCATGCCTGCCTTGTAGCCTGCAAAGCCAAGCAGCCTTTTCTCGGAGCTCTGCGGCCAAAAGTTTATGCTAGGCATTTGTGAAATCGCGCGCTTTCGCGGCTTGAATGCGAGTGAGCCTCTTCGGTGTGAATGCCTCTTTGACATGTGTCATCTCCTCTAAACTAAATGCTTGACACTGATTTTCATCAATGATTTCCGCCGCATGCGATTAACGCGAGTGCGGAAGTGTCATCTTACTTTTACGTAAGAAGTAGCATGTATATGATGACAACGATTTATAAAGCTTACTTCAATATGCGCAGCGCCCTTGCAACTTCCCTGAAGGTTGCAATAACCGGAGCAGGCTTTGTTTGCGCAGCCATCTTGCACCGAAGAATTTTCATTTTTTCCTCAAGCTCGTTTTTTTGCGCGGGCGTTTCCATGCTTATGTGCGCAATGTGACTAAAGCGCATTATGTCTTGCGGGCTCACGCCGTGCATCGCCTTTCCAGCTTCTGCACTTTTCATTATAATGGGCTCCAAATCAGGGCCGAAAAAATCTATGCGCTCAAAAAAAGTCGAGATTGCAGGTGCATGAGAGATGTTTGTCATGCAGCGTATGCCGCCCTCCTGTATGGTCGGATGAACCACTATGTCAGTGTCGGTTGTTTCAATGTCTATTTTGCCGCGGAAATCCTCAAGCGCAGACAGCACTTCGGTTGAGCCGCGGTTCACGAGCACGAATGGCTTTTCCCTTCCTTCGGATGCCACAAAATAATTGTTGCCATAAAGCCGCCTTTGCGCATCTGATTTTGGTTCCGTGACGCGCACTTCAATTCCCATTTTCCCAAGCGAATCAAAAACGCTGCGCTGCTGCATGTAGTGCATGCAATCAACAGTCACGAGGTTAAGCGCGGGTATGCTGCCTACGGTAAGGTCTATGTGATGCGTTGAAGAATAATGCGTCCCATCAGAATTTTGCATTGGCTTAAGCAAAAACGGGCGCGCATTTGGGAAAAGCGTTTCAAAAACCGTCTTGTTTTGCGGTCCCGTTACGTGGAAAAGTTCCAGCGACGTGCGCACTGCTTGCAGAGGAACGTCGGATATTACAGTCGAAAAAAGCACAAAATTGCTGCCTTCGAGCACTATGCCCCCTGTGCCAAGAGCGGAAAAAAGGTAGGAATCAAGCACGTTGCCTTTGTAATATACTATGTTGTCGCGTGCCCAGCGGTAGAGGGAGTAAGTTATTTCAAAACCGTTTTTGCGCAATGCGCGCTCAACTGAATCCCGTTCGGAAATTTCCAGACGGTGGCTTGAAGAATCATAAGGCAGCGGCACAACTGCTTTTGGGGTTTTGTATGCGGTAAGCGGGAAAGATTGCAGGGAAAATGCCCCTGAATCAAGCGTCGGGTAGAACAGGGTGACTGTTTTTGTTCCTTGCATTGAAACCACTAGTAAGTGTTTATTTATGTTTATTGATGAGAGCAATATAAAAACCTATCGGAAATTAAACGCCACACAGAATAGGTCTTCTTTTTATTGCTTGCCGTATTTATTTATCCATGAAGAAGATTAGGCGCTGCCTGACGTGCAAAAGATTTATGCTTGAAGAGAAATGTTGCGGAACGGCTACAAAAAGCGTGCACCCGCCGCATTACAACCCGCACGACAAGTATGCTTATATAAGAAGAGGGGAGAAATCACCACAGTAAAGAGGTTGTGAACATGGAAGAGACAACAATTGTAATGCTCAAAAAAGCCAAGATAAAAAACCCTATTCTAATAGAGGGCTTGCCGGGAATCGGGCTTGTGGGAAAGCTCGCGGCAGACCACATGGTAAGGGAACTTAAGGCGGAAAAAATTGCGGACGTGTATTCTCCGCACTTCCCGCACCAGGTTGTGATGCAGAAGAACGGCGCAATACGCATGCTCAAGAACCGCATATATTATATTAAGGGGAAAAAGAACGACCTTCTTGTGCTGGTGGGTGACGTGCAGGCAGTCACTTCAGAGGCGCAATACGAAGTTACGGGGAAATTGCTGGACTTTTTTGCAAAGCACAAGGGAAAGGAAATCATTACGCTGGGCGGGTACGGGCTTGGAAAAAGTGCAAGCGAACCCAAGGTTTTCGGAAGCGCGTCGCATAAGAAAATCGTTGCGGGATACAAAAAATACGGGATTGTGTTCGGCGAGACAAGGGGTTCCATAATAGGGGCGGCGGGAATGCTTTTGGGACTTGGAAAATTGAGGGACATGCAAGGGGTCTGCCTCATGGGAGAGACGCACGGCGCTTACGTTGATGCAAAGAGCGCACAGGCGGTTCTTGGGGTGCTCTCAAAAATGCTGGGCTTGAAAATAGATACCAAGAAATTGCAGGAGCGCGCAAAAGAGGGCGAGAAGTTCATGAAGAAATTGGAGACAGAGGCTGCAAAGCAGCAGAACATGCTCGCGCCCGCAAGCAAGGACCTGAGTTACATAAGATAGAGAGATACATTTAAATACTCTTTTTGCCATAATATGTGCATGGCAACCACTACTAAAATAATTGATGCGTCTATTTTGAAAAATGTGCAGCTTGCACCAAGCAAGCAGGAGATTATAAAGAAAGGCTCGTTTGTTGACAGGGCACAGTGCATACTTGATGCTGGCAAAGGGCTTACTGTTCCGGCTACAACCGTGTGGGGTGCGCCAGTGCCTAACGGGAAGGACTGGAAAGAAGGGATTGGAAAGCAAGACCTGAACAATACCAGCCATGAATTTGCATTGAACATGGGAAAAGTTCTTCCGTATGGCCCGTTTGTAGTTGGATATGGAAATCCTGACAGTTCGTATGGGGCAGGCATCAATAGGGACCCCAGAAGGGCGACTTATGCTGCGCGGCTGCTTGTGCGCTTTGAGGACGTCCCGATTATCTCTGAAAGCATTTTTGGAAGAAAGGAAAGCCCTGAATTGGAGAAGCTGAATGGGTGGGTGCAGGAAAATGCGGCTTCACAAAATGCTGCGCGACTTGCTGGCCAATGGGGAGGGGAAAGTGGGCTTTCTTTCAGTTTTCATGCAGGCGGCGTTTACCTTGGCGGGCGGGCAGTGAATTTGACAAGAAGCAAGGCAGGCATTGCAAGCTTGAGTGTGTCAGGGGATTTGGTGTTTGTGCTTAACGACGGCTATTTTAGCGGGCAGGAGTTCATAACAGACGCCGCAGTAAGGGGCTCCTCTCCGATTTTAGGCAAGCTTGAGACATTGTACAGCGTCGCAGGAAGCGTTTATACGGGCATATTTTTTGAACTGATGAAAAGGCTGGATGCGATGCAAAAGCTCGCTGATGCACTTTCCCAATCGCTTGGAATTTGGGGCAAGCCTGATGGAATGGGCGCAATTCCAATTGGCACGCCTGATGTTGCAGGCATAATCACGGTTGACAATACCTGAATTTACCAGGGCACTTTCTTCCATCCTACCTTATTCGCAAAAACGTTCGCGCCCTGATGCACAAAATAAGTCGCTACTGCGAGGAAGAGCACACCCCACCAAGAGAGCACAAGCGGGTGCGCAAGAGTTGAGAATGCAATTGCAAAGAGGAAAAATGAGAGCTGGTCCATCACAAGGGAAGGCTTGCCCTGCGCCATTGAGAGGCGCCTTTTTGCAAAGCTGCCTGCCAAATCCCCAAGCATTGTGCCCAAGGAGAGAAGGAAGCCGCCCCATGCGTAGTCAAGTCGTGAGGAGTAAAGTTCGAATTGTGTTCCGGGAAGGACGTATGCTAATATTATGCCGACGAGCGTGCCGCACGCAACGCCTGCAATAAAGCCCCTTATTGTTTTGCCGTTGCCAAAAATCCTTTTTTTGTCAAGGAAATTTTTCCCTAAATCTATTGGAGTTCCGCCTCCAAGAATAACTGGCGATGAATTTGCAAAGTAAGCAGGAAGTATGAAGAGGAAAAGCCTTATGATTTCAATGAGGATATCTTCGCCCATTGAGCAGATTGGCACGTGAATACTTATTAAGTTTTCAGGGCGAGAAAAAACGCATGCGAAAGGACAAACAAGTGCTTGCTTTTACGATAGTTGCTATTGCGATTATTTTTGCGGTTGCGTTCTTTGCGCTTAATTCCCAAAAAACCGCGAACTATGAAAAAAAAGAAAAAGCGAATACGGTTGCTGCAGATTCAATCGTTTCTAATACTCAAAGCGGCGCGGCTATTCCCGAATGCGCTGACGGAGAAAAAATCCCGTGCAACATTGATGCGTGCGCTGGGGAAAAAATCTGCATAGGTGGAAAATGGAGCATGTGCGTGCTTCTTCCAAAAGCGTGCGTGCCGAACTCAACTATTGCATGCGCATTTGACAATTGCAGGTTTGGCGAGGCAAAATGCAATACGTGCGGGAATGGGTATGGAAAATGCGAGTTAATAGAATGTGAAGCCAACCAAAGATGCGCCGAAACCTAAGCTGCTTATTTTGCGCCCTTCTTTTTCAGTTTTGCGCGTATCCTCTCAAGCTCTGCGATTGTTTTCTCTATTGAGTGGTCCTCTACTGCGGACTCGCCACGCTGGGAGCCTTGCGCGTATGCCGCGGACATTAGGTGATTGCGCTTCTTGGCAGAGGGCGCTTCCTTTGCAACGGTTTTCTTCTGCGCCTGGGCTTTTCGCACAAGCTCAGCCTGCTTTTGCGCAAGCTCTGCTTTTCTTTTCTCGTAGAGTGATTTCGTGCTCTCCTTTGCGTGCTGCACGTTTGCCTCCTGCAGAAGAACCTCCTGCATCCTTTTTTCCTCGTGCGCAGGAAGAGTGGAGTTTCCCCCCTCAGGCATGCTGGATGGAACCTGCGGCCTCATCTGCAAGCCCTGCCCGACCGCAATTTCCTCGCTCCTTTCAAATTGTGGGGATGAAGGAGGCGTCGGAGGCGTGGAGCCTGACGAAGGGGGAAAGGCAGAATCGTTATCAGGGGAGCGGGAGCCGAAAAGCGTGAAGAGGGCAATCGCAAC
>Ga0172369_10005827_pt1 | contig 15008 bp, 11 predicted proteins | sample LakKiv25m_FD_114539 | JGI IMG/M metagenome (GOLD analysis project Ga0172369, IMG submission 114539) | Freshwater microbial communities from Kabuno Bay, South-Kivu, Congo - kab_022012_11.25m | ecosystem: Environmental > Aquatic > Freshwater > Lake | place: Democratic Republic of the Congo...
GGTAAGATCGAGAACGTGGTCAAATACGTCAAATACAATTTTTTACGCGGACGAACCTACTATGACCTTCACACCCTTAATGCCCAGGCCATCGAGTGGCTCTCCCGGACCGGCAATGCCAAAGAGCATTCCACGATCCATAAAATCCCTGCGTTGGAGTGGGCACTGGAGAAACTGCATCTACAACCCCTTCAGCCCTCTTTTATGGTTAAACCGGAACGGATACCCTATACCGTGTCCAAAACCAATGTTCTTATTTACCAAGGGTGTACCTACAGTCTGCCGGCCGGTACGTACCAGCCACCGGGAACCGATGTCCTGGTTGAGCGGCAGGGACAGGAACTGGTCGTTTTTGACCAACAGGCCCGTGAGATCGCCCGGCAACCCATCTCACCGATCAAGGGGGTTCAGGTTCGCAACAACAACCACTTCCGTGACACCAGTCAGTCCATTACGGACCTGATCGCAAAAACCGCTGCCGGGTTCAGTCAAACGGATCAGGCCGTGGACTTTCTGGAAAAGGTCCGCCAGGACAATCCCCGGTATGCACGGGATCAGATCCGGCTGATTGCCCGGGTCTGTGCCCGATACTCCCAACCGGAAGTCGACCAGGCGTTGGAGTTTTGTCTGGCCGAGCGTATTTGGATTGCCAACGATTTTGAACCCGTCCTGCTGACCGTAGCCGGTCGTCAGGTGAGTACGCCGGAAACAGCTAAGCCGCTGATCAATCATCCGGGTCAACGGTACCGGATTGTTCCTCAGGCCAGCAATATCAATGATTACAATCAAATCCTCCAGTAGCTATGGAAACCAAATATGAAGAGGTCCGCCACCTGGCTCATCACCTGAACCTGACCGGACTCGAGGGGCAGTTGGAGGTACTCCTGTCCCGGGCTACGGAGGAACAAACCAGTTTTTTGGATTTTGCCCTGAACCTGCTTTCCTCGGAAGTGGATCATCGGAATCAGCAAAACCTGTTGAAGCGTCTGAAAGTGGCTAAGCTACCCCGGACCCATGATCTGGAAGAATGGAAGGACAACCCGCACAGTGGGATCTCTCGCCAGCAGTTATCGCAATTACGGGAGTGCCTGTGGTTGGAGCAAAATTTTAATCTCATTCTCATGGGACCCAGCGGAACCGGGAAAACGTTCCTGGCAGCCGGTCTGGGCTACGAAGCCCTGACGAAAGGGTATAAAGCTTGCTTTAGAACGATGGATCAACTGAATTATCTGTTAAAGATGAAGGACATCACCCGGACGGCTGGTCGGGAATATGACCACCTGACCCAAGCCCATTTATTGATCATTGATGATATCATGATGTTCCCCATGGAAAAAAAGCAGGCCGTATCCTTGTTCAATCTGGTTGATTATATGCACCAACGGGCATCCATGATCGTGACCACCAACAAGAGTCCCGATGAATGGGCGAAGGTCCTGGACGATGAAGTCCTGGCCACAGCCATCCTGGATCGTTTATTATTCAAATGTGAGATCATTAAGTTGTCAGGAAAATCTTTTCGGTTGGACAATCGTCAGGCGATTTTTTCTTGAGGATTGTTTTATTATTGTGTTCTTTTACAGTTCGGTAATTAACAATGCAGATTTTTCTGCATTCTTATTTACCATTTTTCTGCATTTGTAGTTACCTCTTACACGTACCTGCCTGAAGACTTGCTTTCCCAGTTATCTTGGTTTCCTGATCCACGATAATCGGATCCTTGTTGCACGAAATAAGGAGCAGAGCCGGAAGCAGTGCAAGTGCAATAGTCCCTAAAAGTGAGTTCTTGGTTTTCATAGGTTCTCTTTTGTTAATTGGTAATATGATTTCCGTGATTATGAATCTCCTGCAACTCCTCGAAAAAACACAATAAATATAAAAATAATACTCACTTATTCTCCAAATCCGCTCATCATTTTTTAGCGGACGACCATTTTCTCCGTCCACTGCTGTTCTCCTGATGTACAATGAATTATATACATACCTGATTTCCAATTACTTACATTGATCCCAATAGGATCCTCCGAACTGGATCCGAGCTCTTTCCTGAATTTCTTTCTTCCCAGGACATCGGTGATAACGATTGTCAGAGCCCGGCCCGGCTGGGATGGAAGTCCGATGAAGATCCAATCGTCTGCGGGCACCGGGAAAACCGACAGCGCGTTCCCGAGGGGAAAGTCGGTTATGCCGGCCGTCCCCGCAACAATGACCGGTGTGGTCACCTGGTTGTTGGTTTCGTCCGATTCGTTGATCGAATTGTCCTTGTCCACCATTCCGATCAGGAAATACTGACCCGGCGTGAGTGTCGGCTGGACCGTGAATCCGCCTGATATCTGGATGGTTCCCTTGGGACCCAGGGCTCTCGTGGATTCCTCGAACAGCTTTTTATCCCCGGTATCCAGGATCTCGTCAGTTGAAAGGTAATAAGTGAGCTTAACATTGGAAGCCAAAGCATTGCCGCCGTTATAAACAACGGATGTCACCCTGACGTTTGTACGAGGTGTAATGATCAACGGATAAAAGGAAACACTTAGGATCTGGAGATCGGGAGTGTCTCCCTGGATGATCAGGATCCTGGAAGCCATATTATTGCTTTCGTTCGATTCATCGATCTCAGCAGCGGCATCAGCCATGATCAGGGCATACCAGGTTCCGGAGGTCACCTCATCGGGTAAGGCAATATCTTCCCCGTTGATCGAAACCTGAGAACCCGGGTCCAGCGGATCCATGCTTCCGTATGCCAGGAAAAAGTCATTGGCATCAATGGTCAGGTCTTGTGAAAGGTACAGTTGAACCTGGTTGGCAGGAGCCTGGCTGGCCCCGATATTGAGCAAGGTGCACTTAATGTCAATGGAACCACCCGCCGGCACGGTTCCGGGGGTTACGGAAAAATCCTGGATGGTCAGGTCGGGTTTGGCATCACTGGCAACCGTGACGGTGACCTCGTTGGATTTGGCTGATTCCCCGACCGGGGAAGAATACACTGCCGTAACATAAAAAGTATAGGTGCCAAGGGCCAGTTCGGGATCAGAGAACTCAAAGCCGGCAGGGTCGTTGATGGTAGATATCATAGCCGCATTCCGGTAAATCCGGAAGCCGGCCAGTGTTCCCCCTCCGGGCTCGGGTTCCTCCCATGTCAGCCTCACGGTCGTCTGCTCAACCCGGGCCACCAGGTTCCTGGGAGGATTCAGGGCCGGATTGCCCACAACCAGGAGGGTTGAAGCCTGGTTGTTATCCTCAATGGATTCTTCCACAGCACCATCGGCATCGGCAATGAACAAAACCTGCCACTTTCCGTTATTAACGCTTGCCGGAATCGGAATGTCAGTTCCGGTAATATTGACCGATGTTCCGGCATCGATCGAATTAACGGTTGTCGAAGCCAGTTGGCGGTCGCCCGAATCAAACGCCTCATCCGACGACAGGTATACGCGGAGCATGTTCGTACCGGCAGTTGCCGTTCCCCGGTTTTCGACAGTACAGGTCAGATTGACCATACCTCCCGGTTCAACGTTGTCCGGATCAATACCGGGTTGGGTAATGACCAGGTCAGGCCTGGCCGCCCCACCGACGGTTACCGTTACGGAATTGGATGCCGGCGATTCACCTGACGGGTTCTGATACAATGCCGTAACATGATATTTATGGCTTCCATCAGGCAAATTATTGTCGGTATAGGTCAGCAGGTCAGGATCGGTCACGGTGTAGATCAGGACTTGATTCCTGAATACCTTGAAACCATTCAGGGTGCCGTTCCAGGCAGCCGGCTTTTCCCAAATGAGTGTCACATTCCGTCCGGTGAGTGTGGCGGTCAGGTTCCTTGGGGGATTGAAAGTCCCGCCAGATCCAACAGTAAATGTGATGGTTGATCCGGCAGTACCTATGTTGGATATTTTGATGCCTCCGGGAGAACCGTTGCTCAGAAAGTCAGAAGGATTGGTATTATCGTTGAAGGAGGTCCGGCCCACATCGGCGCTGAAGGGAGCCGCGTTGATGTTTCCGTTATACCGGGTTGTCCCGTTGGGGCGATAAACATACACTTCATCGGGCGGTCCCTGAGCATTGCCATCCAGAGATTGGTTCAACCGGTAAATGATCAGCCCGGTCCCGAGCAGGCTGGATTCGAAGCGACCCTCCGCTTTACGGTATTCCAGAACAAAGAATTCCGTTGTTGAGTTGGGTGAAGCGATCTTGTAGGCAGCAAAGGCATCTGAAGACAAGGGCTGAAGGGAATAGTTACCATCAGAGGTTATCGAAGGAATTTGCGAGAACCACTTGCCGTATTTCATCTTCATGTAAGCGCTCATGTGCTGCGGGGGTGTTTGATTATGCGCCATCAGATCCCAGGGCCCAACCGGAGTGATGTCATCGTTTACATAACGATACAGATCCGGAGCCCCGAGGCTATGGAACATCTCGTGGCAGAGGACGCTGACACCCAGGGCCTCCGACAGCTGGAAATTGAAATCATAGACTTGCGCATTCCCGAAAAAAACAACGTAATCTTCCTGCATATTCCAGCAATGAGGCCATAGCAAGTCGCTCCAGCCGTCAGTTCTGCCCTGTATGATGAAACAGACATTGTCCACTTTCCCGTCATCGTTATGATCATAATCGATCCCGCTGGCTTCCACCTGGGTCTTGACAAACAAAGAGGCATTTTTTAACAGGGTCATTTCCCGATCGATATATTGACCATCAGACCGGTAGCCTTCGGAATTGGTGGCCGAATAGGGCTGGTAATAGCGCCTTGAATGACTGTCCTGATAGGAAACAATGGTGGTTCCGCTTGGATTCGGATAGAAGGTCGAGTTGACATCCAATTGGCTTTTTGACACTTCCTTAAAGTACTCCGCCATCGAGACCGCGTTGACACCATTGAATTGCGTTGAATATACGGAAAGGGGTTCGGTGTATTCGTTCTGGTTGTTGAACCGGATAAAGATCACCAGGTTATTGTAGTTGCCGGTCGTTGTAAAATAGCGACCGGATTTCAGGGCCGGTTTCCCGAAGAAGCTGTTGAAGCGTTCCCGGTATTTTTCCGCGCTGATGTTCAAACCGGGCGTCAGCCCGCCAGAGGCAGGATCATCCCGCCCGGGTATCAGCCGGGTCGGCACAAGTTCTTCTCCCTGTTTCGCCGCATAAACGAAATAACCGGTTTCAGGGTCATGAACGATCGTAAAGCGCTGCGCATCATGAAGCCAATGGTAATACTCGTCCCCGGTCGCAAAGCAGTTCAGGAGAGTCCCGTCCGGTTGGGTGACCTGCTGGGGTACGAACTCCAGGTAAGCGGTAAATGCCCTTGTTCCCGCTGACAGAAATGCAGCCGTTATCAGCAACAATAGTAATGTTTTCATAGGTCCTGCGTCCTGGTTGTCAAACTAAAAATAAAGAAAAGCCGGATATCAGCACAAGATTAATTATAATTTTATCCATATATATTAACCTGTGATTATATGAAACCACGTTTTGTAAAACCGGAAATGCCGGTTACGATCCTGGCTCTGTTTTTTTTCGCGAATGCTGTCAATGCACAAGTTACCGAAGGGGAAAAACATCTGCGCAACCTGGCTATTGCCGGTGAATCCGGATGGATTACGGAAAACAACCTGACGATTGCCTTTTCGCAGGTCAGCCTGACGAACTGGGCTGCAGGCGGGCAGAATTCCATTTCGGTCAACGGCCGTTTCAACGGGTTTTACAACTACAAGAAGGAACGCCTGGCATGGGACAACCAGATCGATCTGGGATACGGGTTGCTCAAGCAGGGGAAAACCATCTGGCAGAAAACGGATGACCGGTTTGAACTCCTGTCAAAGGTGGGTTATGGATTTTCCCAAACCTTAAGCGGAGCCGCCCTGGCCAGTTTCAAAACGCAGTTCACCCCCGGCTATTCCAAGCCCGAGGGAGGGGTCAGGATTTCCGACCTGCTCTCTCCGGGCTATTTTCTGGGTGCCATCGGGATTGATTTCAAAAAAGGCGACAATTTCACCCTTTTCGTTTCGCCCGTGACCACAAAAATGACTTTCGTGATCGATGACAGCCTGTCGCTGGTCGGTGCCTTCGGGGTGGTCCGCGGCGAAAATTTCAGGGCAGAGCTGGGAGGATATATCCGGACGATGTTCAAGCATAACCTGATGGAGAATGTGAGTTTCCAGACGAACATCGATCTTTTTTCCAATTACCTAAAAGATCCCCAGTTTGTGGATGTGAGCTGGGAGGTATTGGTCCTGATGAAAATCAACAAGTACCTCTCGGCCAACCTGAACACGCACCTGATTTACGACCATGATATCCAGATCGGAAAGGACACAAATAACGACGGTACGATGGATGATTTCCGCCCGCGCGTCCAGTTCAAGGAGCTGGTGGGATTGGGATTGTCATTCAAAATACCGGCCAAGTAGCTGTTCATGAGTAAATAAAAGTTTGAACAATAAGTAATAAAAAGCGTATATTTAGAAGCAGGTGATGTCATATGCATAACGCTCGTCCAAAACAACACTAAACCATACCTTATGAAAAAGACCGTAGCATTCCTGCTGGCTGCTGTTCTCATCGCGCTTCCCGCACTCCAGGTCAGCGGCCAGGACAAGGATACCGTTCAGCCGTTAAAGAAACAGTATTCTGCCCTTGGCTTGTGGGGCATTGGCCTGAAAGGCACAACCGACGGAGTCGGGTTCGAAGTCATCAAGGGATTCGGAAGCCGTTTGAATATCAGGCTGGGGTATTCTTTCCTCAAGATCCCTTTCACCTATCCCATCGCAATGGAGGGAATCTCAGTTACCGCGACAGCCAACCTGAAATTTGGAGGAGCCAATCTCTTCCTGGATTTTTATCCTGTCAGGAATGTGATCCACCTGACAGCGGGGGTGATGCAGAATGGAATGAAACATTCCGTATCGGTGACTCCGACATCGGAATTCCCCTATGGCGACATCATGGTCCCGGCTTCGGAAATGGGCACTGTGGAAGCCGTGATCACACCGAAACTGAAATTCTCACCTTATGTCGCCCTGGGTTTTGGCAACACTTTGTCGAGGGAACACCGGGTGAGTTTTAATTTTGAAATGGGGGCTCTCTATCACGGGGCTCCGCAGCTTGACCTCGCCGGCACTAAAATGCTCAGCCCGATGGCCAGCGAGAACAACGAACAGGTCATTATGACCGCCATAGCTCAGTACCAGTGGTACCCTATGATATCCATGCAATTATCTTTCAGGATCATTTAAAGTCTTATCTCCATGAAAAAACTCAAGATTCTCTTCGCATTTGCAACAATTCTTGCCTTTGCAGGTCCTTCCTGCGATAAATTCAGCCTGAATCCTGACGACCTGGATATTACCCTGGACATGAGTATAATTAAAACCACCATCACCGTTCAATTTCTTGATGCGGCCAGTGGGGAGCTCGTCGGATTCGATGATGGGAAGCAAGTCCTGATCAATGTGTTCGGTCCTGACAGCCAATGGGTGGTGAATACTACGGGGAACCGGCGGAATCAGTTCCTCTCCGCAGCCGGCTATATGACTGCCGGTTTCGATCCGTACAATGCCAAGCCAACTCCTAATGATCCGGTCGAACTGACCCTGGTGGCCAACCTCGACGGATATGTTCCGACCTCGCTGCCGATCTCCCTCATAAGCGAAGGAAGCCATGATTTTGTCGTCAACATGGTCAATGTTGAGGCTCCGCCTGAAGGGGTTTCGGTTGACCGGTTAGCCGACGTGGGATCTACGAGCGACGGGAGAGTAAATGAAAATATTGAGATTAACACGGCAGGCAACGAGGTGAACATCAAGCTGAATGAAGGAACCGAAATACGTGACGAAGCCGGCCAGCCGCTGCAGGGCAAGCTGGACGTGTCAGTCGCCTACTTCAATCCAACAAAGGCTCAAGCCTTGTCGTGTTTTCCCGGAGGATTGAGCGTTCAGGTCAGCAATGAAAGTGGCACTAAAGAAAGCGGGGCTTTCTTCTCGGCCGGTTTTGTGGCAGTCGATATAACGGACGAGAATGGAAAGCAGGCTTCTACGTTCGGTGGCGGCAACATGGAGATGGACCTTGCCGTTGACGGGAAGATCATCAATTACGAAACCGGTGAACCCGTTCAGGCAGGCGACCGGGTGCCTATTTGGAGTTATGACGATAAGACGGGAGAATGGGCTTTTGAGAAATACACCTACCTCACCCTGGCGCCCGACGGCCTGAGGGCAACCGCCCATATGCAGCATTTAAGCTACTGGAATCTCGACTGGCTGAATGTGGCCTGTGCCATGGTTGAACTATATTTCACGACCCAGGATCCCGCCCTGGCACAGCAATGGGCCTATAACTTGTGGTTCAAGGCCATATTGAGCGCTTCCGAGGAAAATCGTACGCAGGGTTATTTCTCGGGTTTTCCCGAGCTGACCGGTACAAGGACCGACTTAAATACCGAAGTATTGCAGGGTGTCCCGTTGTACAGGGAGGTCATAGTCAGTTTCTATGACCAGCCAGGCACCACGCCCCTCTGGAACCTTCCGGGTCCCGTCACCATCAACATATCCGGCAACACGGCGATTGAAGTTCCCCTTACTCCCAATCCCAATGCAACAGGGAGCGGGGGAACCCAAACCCTGACCATAACTTTTAACGTGACTATTTTTTGCACCGATCAGGGAGCTTCGGCAGTGATACCGGATGGCACTCTCCTGAGATACAGAAAGAAAGGCGAAACAACCTGGGGTACCATTACGGCTACGGGCGGAACAGTGACCATTGCCGGATTGCAGCAGAACCAGATGTATGAAGTCCAGGCTTTATACGACGGTGAATGGGTGCCAACACCCGTATATGAATACTTCGTTGAATCTTCGTCATCAACGGTGCTGACCAAGGACCTCCATTTTGAGATCGTGTGCGGTGGTTGACCCAAAAACTGAGAATCAGACAAGTCCGGGCTTTTTAGTCCGGACTTTTTTTTATTTTCGGCTGATCTTTTCCGTAGACTTGATGCTCATCGGGATGGTCATCGGGGCTGGCAATTCGGAGGATTCGACCGAGATCACCCCGGAGATGGTAGTGACGCCTTCTCCTTTGCTGATCAGGCCCGTAACCGGATCGAGGGAATAAGTGCCTTCCTTGCCCCCTGCCAGTTCATAGGTCATGTTCATTCCCTGAAGTTGCATGCCTGCCGAAGGATCCGCCTGGGTAATCTGGGTAACAACCTTGATGTCATTGGTGCCCTGTTTGTTGCCCAGGAATGTGTATTCAGTGGCGGTATTGAATACAACCATCTGTTCCACCTTTTCCTGGGTTGACCATTTGAATTTTGGTTTAACCGGGCTCTCGGGAAAATTAAAATAGAAGAATCCGCCCACGGATTTGGCAAAGCCTTCCGGCGTAGCGCCGATATTGGCAGAGGTCTGTACCAGCTGGCCAGCTAAATTCCCCATCTCTGCCATGGCCTTGCTGATCTTTTCCTCCATCCCTTCGGGGGCTACCACATCGGTCACGGCACCTCCCCGGGAGAGGGTGAATAAATAAGTTTCATTCAGGGTCAATGTCGACATTTTAGCATAATCCGGTACCTCCTTGTCTGTTGCGGAATTATATGTAACGTCCCCCATCGGCGTTTTGGAATCCATAATCAGCTCGATCAGCGTGCCTGACAGGCGGAAGGAGCCGTCTGCGTTGGCCTCAATCACTTTAAAATGGTAAGACATGGTGGTTTCCATTGTCATGGTATTGGTTTGACCCATGACCTCCTGTGCGATATCCTGGGCAACGGCCGTCGTATAGGTAAACTCATCACCCGGTTTCAACAGGTACCCAAGCTGCACTTTTTTAGCTTCAGCCTGGAAGGAGATAGCCGCCAGCATGGCAGCTGCTAATAAGGTCGGAGTAAGTTTCATGATAAATAACTTTTAAGTTTCAGGCAATAAGATCATTCAATTGCCGGTATATTACAATCCCGATCCGAATATCGGATTAATTGGTGACAAAAAACTGTTTATTCCTGATTTTCAGTTGGCCGGTTTGTTCGGGTTTATTAAGCGGAAAACCCGCCAGGTATTGCTACCTGCCGGGTTTGTCTGCTTGGAGCCAAGGCCGGGAATCGAACCCGGAATGGCGGTTTACGAAACCGCTGTTATACCGTTTAACTATCTTGGCCAGAGGCGGCGGCAAATATAGAAACGATTTTTATTTTCGCCAAAGGATTTGGTTTTCCGCGAAATAATGTATTTTCGCTGAAAATCTGCAAGAAGATGAAATCAACGCGAATCGCCGTTCTTGCGGATGTCCCGTTCACCTGCTAACCGGGACATCCGTCCCGCGCTGCACTGGCAGCAACAATCCATTCTCCATACTTTTATTTTATGACCTGGTCAAATGAAAAACCGGTTAGCACATAATAAGACATTAGATTATAAACTGATAAAAAAAGATCTCTGGGAATCCATCGCCGGAACGCAAATGGATTTCACCCAGGGTAAGATCGGAAGGGCAGTGTTTCTGCTGTCGGTCCCCATGGTGCTCGAGATGTTAATGGAATCGGTCTTCTCGATCGTTGACATCTATTTCGTTTCCAAGCTGGGATCCGATGCCATCGCCACAGTCGGTATCACTGAATCGCTCATTACCATCGTTTACGCGATCGGAGGCGGATTGGCCACAGCCACGACCGCCCTGGTTGCACGGAGGATCGGGGAAAAACACCAGGAGGAGGCATCCAGGACCGCATTCCAAGCGATCGTCACCGGTATCTTGGTTTCGCTGTTGATCGCGATTCCGGGAGTTATCTGGAGTCCTGACCTTCTCCGTTTGATGGGAGGCAATGAAGAGATGCAGAACGGCCTGTCGGGTTATACAAAAATCATGCTGGGTTCCAACGGCATCATCATCGTGCTGTTTATCATCAATTCCATCTTCCGCAGTTCAGGGGATGCCGCCATGTCCTTCAGGGTCCTTCTGACAGCCAACCTGATCAATATCGCGCTTTGTCCGGTCCTGATACTCGGCCTCGGGCCGTTCCCGGAACTGGGCATCCGGGGCGCCGCCCTGGCAACGGTGATCGGGCGCTCATCAGGGGTAGTGCTTCAACTTTTTATCCTGATCAGGGGCAAGCGGAGGATCCGTCTCAGCCGTTCCGTAATCCGCTTTGAACCGCGAATCATCTGGAAGATCATCCGGATCAGCCTGGGCGGGATTGGACAATCCCTGGTCGCCACCACGAGCTGGATCCTGCTGGTACGGATCATCGCTACGTTCGGAAGCGCCGTGGTTGCAGGCTACACCATCGCCATCCGGGTGGTCATCTTTGCCCTGCTTCCGTCCTCCGGGATCAGCAACGCGGCTGCCACGCTTGTCGGGCAGAACCTGGGAGCGGGACAGCCGGGAAGAGCTGAGCGGTCGGTCTGGATCACTTCGAGGATCAACCTGATATTCATGAGTTTGCTGGGATTTGTCATGATTTTGTTCACGGGATTTTTTATCCGGTCATTCATCCAGGATGGCGCAGTCATCGGTCCGGGTGTCCAGGCATTGCGTATCATGAGCATCGGTTTTCCTTTTTACGGTTTGGGAATGGTGATGATCCAGTGTCTTAACGGAGCCGGGGACACCGCTACACCCACGAAGGTATTCCTTCTGTGCTTCTGGATGATCGAACTGCCGCTGGCATGGATATTATCCAGGTTTGCTGGTTATACCGGAGTGTTTATCGCCATAGTGCTGGCCGAATCCACGATGACCCTGATCGCCTTTTACCTTTTCCGCAAGGGGAAATGGAAACTTAAAAAGGTATAACTTTAAGGGTATGAAAGCCGGGTGGCTGATCATGGCATTGATCGGGATAATGGTTATCCTGTCAACCGGATCCTGCAAAAAAGATCCTGTCAATCAGCCACCCGTGCCTTTCTTTTCGATCACGCCCGATTCAGGCGACACGGAAACCCTTTTTGCTTTGGATGCAACGGGATCTCACGACCCGGAAGACCCGGATTCAGTTCTCGAGTACCGCTGGGATTATGACGATGACGGCATTTACGACTGGCTCTTTGTGAGGACCCTCGTAAACATCCATAAATATTCTGCCCCGGGGCTTTATACGGTGCGCCTCCAGGTACGGGACAGTGAGGGAGCCACCGCATCCGTGACACGGCAATTGCAGGTCGGACAGGGCAATGCCTATCCATTGACACCTTTTGCGCCCAATCCGGGCGACAGCTCGAACAATATCCTTTTCGGAGGAAGGCTTTCCTGGGTCGCCCTTGATCCCGATGACGATCACCTCACCTTTGATCTTTACCTGGGTTCCGGACAAGATCCTCCCCTGATTGAGAAGGACCTGCCGGCGGACCAGTATTTCCCCTCAGGACTGGTCCCCGGACTGCAATATTTCTGGAAGGTCGTTTCAAGGGATCCCGGAGGATTGACAGCTACTTCGCCTGTCTGGCGCTTTTCAATCCATTCAGGGATCTATATCCGGGACACCCTGACTGATCCCCGTGACGGACAGAAATATCCTGTCATTTACCTGAACCAGACCTGGTGGATGGCCCGGAACCTTAATTATGACCGCCCCGGAAGGTCCCTGTGCTATGATAATGATCCGGTCAACTGTGACCAATACGGACGGCTTTACACCTATTCCTCCGGTGATACGGTTACCTGTCCGCCAGGTTGGAGAATCCCGGGTGAACAGGACTGGTATTTGCTGGAGCAGTCGCTCGGGATGATCCGCTACCCCAACATACCATCGGGCTGGATGGGCAATGACCAGGCCTACCAGATGATGGAAGGCGGTACGTCGGGTCTTGATCTCCAATTTTCGGGGTATGCCGACTGGGACAGGAATTGCTATTTTCTGAATGAAAAAGCATTCTTTGCCCCGGGTTATTATGGAAGGATGATGATCCGCAATTACGGGAAAATCTATATTGACAGCTGGCGCAGCGATACTTTCAGGGAGGTTGAGTATACCGCGGTCCGTTGCATCAAGTGAGGACACCCAGCTTTTTCAGCTCCTTCCTGTGGTAATCGATAGTTTGCCTGATACCGTGCCTCTCCTTTAACAGCTGCGACAATTCCCATCCCTCGCGGATCGCTTCCTTGTCAAAATTCTCCAGAACGATATATTGGAAGGATTTTCCATTGAACCTCACTTTAATGGATTCCAGGTAGTTATCGGCAATGAAGGAAATAATTCCGGCATCTGTGCCTTCGCGAAAATCGATGGTTTCCCATTTGTCTTCCATGTCTTCCACTTTCCGGTTCCAGGGATCACCCAGCGGGATGGTGTCAGAGACCACATAGCTGTCCCTGTTATAGACCCGGATGGAAACATGATCGATCCAGGCCTTGCCGTAATAATGGCTGGTCAACCAAATTTCACCCTTTTCATTCAGATTGATCTTCAGGAAAATACGATTCCAGGAGTTATTCACTGTCTGGTTCTTGTGTTCGTAGAAGCCTGGCAGGCCGGCTTCCCCGGGTGTGAAAAGGAAGTTGCGGGTAAGCGGCCGGATGCGCGCATCCACGCCGGCCTCCAATTCTTCACTGGCGGCTATGACCTGCCTGTGGTATCCGGTCGCAATGGAATCCCTTTTCCGCATGGCCTGCCCCACGATCCTAAAATCATTTGCATTCCAGACGATCATCGAATCCAGCAACTCCATGGCTGTGGTATATTCATGGTTTTCCAGAAGCAAACCGACCCGCTGGAAATCCCCTTCAGCCTTTTGCGAGGCACCTGACCGGCAGGAGGCCGAAACAAGCCATATCAGAAGGATGCTGAAGCCAGTGAACGCGTGTTTCATTATTGCTTTTTTATCAAAAGTAACGGTTTAAACCATTGGTTTATTCATCGATCTAAACCCGTGTCGGCAAATTCGCTAAATTGCCCTCCATTTTTCCAGCATGGCCAGATCTTTTTCAAAAAACATGATCATCTGTATTCTTGCCTGCCTGGCCGGGGCTTGCTCAGATGAATTCAATCCCAACTTACCATCGGTGCCAACGCCGGTCCTTTATGGGGTCATCAATCCGGCCGACGGCCAATACTCGGTCAGGCTGACCCGGACTTTCATCGGAACAGGTGATGCGTACGACATGGCAAGGAAAGCCGATTCCCTGTATTACCACGGGGCACAAGTTTTTCTTGAGACAAGGGACCTGTCAGGCAACCTCCTGGAACGGACTGAGTTGAAAGAAACAGTCATTGGAGACCGGGCTGCCGGTGTTTTTGCCGAAACACCGAACATCGTTTATCAAACCGATGCATCGCACCTACACCTTACACCAGGTTATTTCTCATCGCGGGGGCTGCCTTACAAGATCAATCTCTCGGTCAGGGCCGTGGTTCCCGGGCAGGGCGATACCATTCAATCGACCACCCGCCTGCGCAGCGTCCCCCGGATAACGAAACCCCAGTACTACATCACAAAGGTTTATCTTTATTCCGAAGAACCCTTCAGCATGGCCTGGATGGACAGCAACGGAGAGAGCTATTTCGAAATCCTGATAAGGATGCGGTATACGGATTTTTTGTATGACGATGAAAGGGACAGGGTTGCCGAATGGGTGCTGACGGGAGTGGCTACAAACGAGACTTCCTTCAGTGGAGGGGAACAAGCGGCCTATTCCTATTATTTCCGCCCCGAGAACTTTTATTCCCATCTGAGATCGGTCATTCCCGAGGATCCTGAAGTAGAGGCCAGGGTAGCCCGGGATATCGACTTCATGATCCTTTCAACCAACGAGGACCTGGAGTTTTACCGGCGGGCCTATGAGATTTCCGATGATTACCGCGGATCCGGTTATTCCAATATCACAAACGGACTCGGCTTGTTTACAACCTATTCGGCAGCCGGTATTTACGGGCTTCAGTTCGGCCGGGTTGAGCTCGACTCGCTCGCCGGAGGTAAGTACACGAAACACCTGAAGTTCAAGAACTGGTAGACGGACCCTTTGGGCTAAAAGAACAAACTTCACCAGTCACGAGTCACGAGTCACGATTCACGAGTCAC
>Ga0172369_10005830_pt1 | contig 15003 bp, 11 predicted proteins | sample LakKiv25m_FD_114539 | JGI IMG/M metagenome (GOLD analysis project Ga0172369, IMG submission 114539) | Freshwater microbial communities from Kabuno Bay, South-Kivu, Congo - kab_022012_11.25m | ecosystem: Environmental > Aquatic > Freshwater > Lake | place: Democratic Republic of the Congo...
AGCCGCAGCCCGATGACTATGTTCTCGCGACCGGGGAAACCCACTCAGTGCGGGAGTTGTGCGAAGAGGCGTTCTCACACGCTGGGCTTGATTACCGTGAACATGTTGTGCAGGAAGCGGAAAGTTTCCGCCCGCCGGAGACCGCCCAGTTGGTGGGAAACCCGACGAAAGCCCACCGCGTCCTCGGCTGGAAGCGGGAAATATCCTTCCGGGACCTCGTGCGGACGATGGTGGATGCGGACATCGAGGCGCTTCGAATGGGGCGATCGGGTTGACGGGAAATCGATCCCAAGGAGAAGTTCATTGATGATCACGAGAACGACATGCCGGGTCTGCGACAGTTCGCTCGAGCCTGTCCTCGATCTGGGAGAACATTATGTCTCTAACTTCATCCCGCCCGGCGACTCCGACGGGACGAAAGCCCCGCTTGAACTGGTGATCTGTCGCCGGTGCCGGCTCCTCCAGCTTAAGCATACAGTTCCCGGGGAAACGATGTACCGGAACTACTGGTATCGGTCCGGGACAAACCAGACGATGCGCAATGCCCTTGCCGACATCGCAAACAAGGCGGCGACCCTCATCCATCTACGCGAGGAAGATTCCGTCGTGGACATCGGCTGCAACGACGGGACGCTCCTGGCTTCGTACAAGACTAGCGGGATCTGGAAGATAGGATTCGATCCCGCGGAAAACCTGGCTGTCTTCTCTCTGAAGGTCGTCGACAAACTGGTGGTCGGATATTTTGAGGCCGAAGCGTTCCAGTCCGATAAAGATCTTTGCGGTCGCCGCCCGAAGATCGTCACGAGCATCGCCATGTTTTACGACCTCGAGGATCCCAATAAATTCGTTGCAGATATAAAGAAAGTGATGGACCCGGAGGGACTCTGGATCGTCCAGATGAGCTACCTCCCCTTGATGCTGAAGACAAACGAGTTCGGCAACATTTGCCACGAGCACCTTGAGTACTACTCATTGACATCGTTCGAGTACCTTCTCAAACTGCACGGGTTTGAGATTGCCGACGTGGAACTAAACAACATCAACGGGGGGAGTCTCCGGGCGTACATTCGGAACCGGAACGCCAAACCGAACGGATTCGCGGACGCAATCTACCGAGAACTGGCCGGGGAACGCGTGCAAGCGCTCCGGGAGAGGGAGGTGCGGCTCGGGTTGGACGACATCGAGGTGTACCGGGAGTTCGCTGTCTGGGTGAACCGGATCAAGGAGGATGTGGTCGGCTTCATCAAGGAGCAGGTGGCCCGGGGCAAAACGGTGTACGTCTACGGCGCCTCGACGAAGGGAAACACGCTGCTCCAGTATTTCGGCCTTGACCGGACGCTGATAACTGCCGCCGCCGAACGGAATCCAGACAAGTGGGGAAAGTCGACGGTCGGGACACACATCCCAATCGTGTCGGAAGAGGATGCCCGAGCCGCGAAGCCGGACTACTTTCTAGTCTTACCTTGGCACTTCCTCGAGGAGTTTCGGCAGCGGGAGAAAGCGTACCTGCTTTCCGGCGGGAAGTTCATCGTCCCCATGCCGCATTTTACCTTGATCTGACGTCCCTTTTTCTTGTTCAGATCTGATTGATGACGGGCTTGAAGGTCATCGTCTGAAACTTGTACTGGTCCTGTAATGACTATCGTGTTGATCGTGGTGCTCTGAGAAGAAAGGACAGTTCCGGTGGTCCAGTCGTGGTATGTCCAGTACGGTTGCGGGTTGCACGCTCCCCTAGGCTGGAGGAACTTCGATGCCAGCCCAACGCTGCGGATTCAGCGTCTTCTGCTTGCCGGGAAATTATTCAGGCGGTATCCCTACCCGGTGTTTCCGCAAAACGTTGAATATGGTGACATCGTAAAGGGGCTTCCCCTTCCGGATGCTTTCTCCGCCGGGGTGTATTGCTCGCATGTTCTTGAGCATTTATCCTTGAGCGATTTTCGCCTTGCCCTGCGCAACTCGCACCGCCTGCTGGTCGAGGGAGGGATTTTCCGACTTGTCGTACCGGATCTGGAATTCCTGGTCCATTCTTATCTTTCGCGGGAAGATCCGTCGGCCGCCATCCAGTTCATGGAGCAGACCGGGCTCGGCCAGACGACACGGAACCGGAGAATCGCAGGTTTCCTGCGTGAATGGATAGGAAACAGCCGTCACTTCTGGATGTGGGATTTCAAAGGTTTAGCTGCCGAGTTGAAGGAGGCGGGATTCCGGAAAGTTCGAAGAGCTCTTCTCGGCGATTCCGCCGATGCCCGATTCCTCGAAGTGGAGGAAGCAGGGCGGTGGGAGAACTGCCTTGGGGTCGAATGCATGCGATCGGCGGATCGCTCGATATAATTCGCCCAATCGTCAGGGGCGATCTACAGACCGCAACGGGATAGACGCCAATCTTTCGATAAGGTGAGGGGATCCTTGGAAGAGCAGAATAACATGGCCCATGCGGGCGGGGAAATGAACCTGGGTGTATATTTCGCGATCCTGCGTTCGGTTTGGTGGAAGATCGCCCTCCTCTCCCTGGCGGTGGGTGTCGCCACACTCCTCTGGATGTTCCGGCAGCCCGACCTCTACCGCGCCGCTTCGACCATCGCTCCCTCTCCCGAAGAGAACAAGCCAAGCCCCGGTATCGGGGCGCTTGCGACCTTGGGGGTGTCCATCGGCGGACCTTCTAAAGTGGAAGACCTCGAGTCCCTGTTCAAGAGCAACGACCTCACCGTCCGCGTCTTCGGGAAATATGATCTATGGACCATCGCGCGGCCGGAAAGCTTCGACCCGAAAACGGGGAAATTGAAGTCCGGTTGGGTGGACCGCCTCCGCGGCAAAGGGCAGGAAGGCAAGCCCCCGGGAGAGTGGGACGCCATCCGGGTAGCCAAGAAGGGACTTGCCGTCTCGACGAACCGGAAGAGCGGTTCCCTCTCCCTGTCCTTCGAGTCTCCTTCGGCGGAAGGATCCGCCCGCATCGTCCGGTACTACTTGGACGAGGCGAAAAACCGGCTCCAGGAAGAGGCGCTCGAGCGGGCGGCGAGGAACAAGAAGTTCATCGAGGAGCAGATCGGCAAGACCGTAGACGCGCTGACCCGCGACCGGTTGTACTCCCTGTACGGCCAGGAGGTGGAACGCGAGATGCTGGCGAGGAACCGGGAGCAGTTCGGATTCCGGGTCATCGACTCCCCCCGCGTGCCGGACCGGAAAACCGGGCCGCAACGATCGCGATCGGCCGTCACGGCGACGCTTGTTGCGGTCTTCGCCTGGTGCGCATTTTTCATTCTTCGCGGGAAAAAAGAACGGTAGATGCCCCGGTTTACTCGGCGCCCCCCATCCCTGAATTGAAGAAGAAAGTCTCCGTCATCTTCGGTACCCGTCCGGAAGCCATCAAACTGGCTCCCGTCATCCTTGCATTGCGGAACCACCCGTATTTCCTCTGCCGCGTCTGCGTGACCGCCCAGCACCGCCAGATGCTCGACCAGGTTCTCGATGTGTTCGGTATCATTCCGGATGTCGATCTGGACCTGATGCAGGCGGACCAATCCCTGGGAAGTTTCACCGCACGCGCCATCGAGGCGCTCGATGGGTACGTGGCCCAGGAAAGGCCGGATCTGGTCCTGGTGCAGGGGGATACGACGTCCGTCTTCTGCGCGGCCATCTCCGCGTTCTATCACCGCATCCCGGTGGGTCACGTGGAAGCGGGACTCCGCACCGGGAACCTCTATTCGCCGTGGCCGGAGGAAGCCAACCGGGTCCTGACCTCCCGGCTGGCAAGGCTCCACTTCGCTCCTACCGAAATCAATCGCATGAATTTGCTGGAGGAGGGCGTGCCGGCGGAACGGATTTTCGTCACCGGCAACACGGTCGTCGATGCGCTCTTCCTGGCGTTGGAGAAGATACGCGCATGCCCGCCGTCGATACCGGGTCTACCTGCGAAAACAGCAGGGGAATGGGGCGATGCGCCCGTGGTTCTCATCACCGGGCACCGGCGCGAGAATTTCGGGGAGGGATTCGAAGCGATCTGCCGAGCCATCGCAGAGTTAGGCAGACGGTTCCCGCATGCCTGCTTCATTTATCCGGTGCACTTCAACCCCAACGTAAGAGAGCCCGTTGAGCGGATCCTTGGCGTGGCCGGGGCTGAAAATATCCACCTGGTCGACCCGTTGCCGTACCTGTCGTTCGTGGCGCTGATGGACCGGGCGACCCTCATTCTCACGGATTCGGGAGGTGTGCAGGAGGAGGCCCCCAGCCTGGGGAAGCCGGTCCTCGTCCTGCGAGAGACCACGGAGAGACCCGAGGCCGTCGAGGCGGGCACCGTGAAGGTGATCGGCACGGACTTCGAGAGGATCGTCGACGAATCCTCGCGTCTGCTGACGGACAAGGTCGCTTACGACGAGATGGCTCGGGCCCATAACCCTTATGGCGACGGCAGGGCAGCGGGAAGAATCCTTCAGGCTTGTACCAAACTGTTCACGGAACAGGGTATGGAAATCACCGGAGGCGGTTGTGCCCACCCAGCCTGCTGAATCCCCCGGCTTCCCCGATGCCTCCTTGCCTCCCGTCGCTCCCGTCAGGGCGTGGGCGATCGAACGAATTCAGCGGATGGCAAGCCGGAACCGGATCCGGGGCCTGGCGCGTATCGCCTGGCTGGGACACCGGCTGGTCTTGGGAACCGGAACTCGCATTGTTGCATATCGGAACCGCTTCCGGTTCTTATGCAATTGTGATTCCTGGTACAGCGTGATGACGGCCCTCGGGTTTCTCCATCGGGAGGTGGATCGCCTCCTCCCCCTGTTGAACCGGGAACGAGCGGGCCGCACCTTCATCGATGTCGGAGCAAACGCAGGCTTTGTCTCTTTGCTCATGGCGAGCAGTCCCGGGAACAACAGTGCTCCCGCTCATGTTCACTGTTTTGAGCCGAATCCGATCGCGTTTGAGATGCTCATGGCAAACGTGGCACTGAACCCGTTCGGTATCTCGGTGAACAATACTGCAATCGGGGCGAAGGAAGGCAAGGCGGTCCTGACGCTTGGCGCCGATTCCACCGGCTCTTCGCTGGCTCCGGGAGGTCTTTCTTATGTACCGAACGCGGGGAAGAAGGAAGTCGAGGTGATGACATTGGACGATTATTGCGAGGAACGGCAAATACTGCCCGATGTCGTCAAGGTGGATGTCGAGGGCCATGAGCCGCACGTCCTGCAGGGAGGAAGGAGGATCCTGTTCGCCGCCCGCCCGTATCTGATCGTGGAAATCAATTCCAAGGCCCTGAGGGAAAACGGCAGTTCAGCCGAAGAGCTGCTGACGCTCTTTGCGGATCTTGATTACCGGGTGTTCCATCTTGCTACAGAAAGAGCGAGGGGGCGTGCACGCGGAGCAGGAACACGGGAGCATTGGAACGCCTACCCCGAGGTGGAATCGGAGGATATAACGGGAGAATGTTTATTTGACGTGGTGGGAGTGCCAAGTTGAACATGCCACATTTCTCGGTTGTGATCCCCGCTTTCAATCGCGCCCATCTCATCGGGCGCACCATCGAAAGCGTGCTGAGACAGGAGTACCAGGACTACGATCTTCTCGTTGTGGATGACGCATCCAGTGACGGCACGGTTGCGGTGGTCGAGGAGTATTGTCGACGTGATCCCCGGGTCCGGCTGGTGGTCAACGAGAAGAACCTGGGTCTGACAAGGAATTGGAACCGGTGCCTGGACTTGGCGGAAGGTCCGTTGGTTCAGTTGCTGCTGTCGGATGACCTGATCGATCCGGATTATCTGGAAATAGTTTCGAAGGTATTTGATCGGCACCCCCAACTTGGTTTCGTCGCCGCATCCTGCCGGTATATCGACGAGAACGATAAAGTGATTCACACCGGAACATCCCGCCCCGTCCGTCTCTATCAGGCCGGAGACGAGGCGGTCGCCGCTTTGTTAAAGGGTGGGTTTCCGCACGTTTCCAGTATCGTGATGCGGCGGGGATGTTATGAGACATTGGGTGGTTTCAAGGAAGAAATCTGGCACGGGCCGGATGTGGAAATGGATGCACGAATCGCCTCCCGGTACGATTTCTACCATTTCGGCTCGATCCATACCTGTTTTCGGCGCCATGGGAGCAACATGGGAAATCTTGAATTCCTGCGGAAAGATTTCCTTGCTGTAGATTCGCGGAAAAAACACCTCGCATGGAGTTACCTCTCCCCGGAGGGGCGACGTAACTTGGGGGTGGAAGACCTCGATGCCTTCATCGCTCATGATGCGGCGCAAACCGCTCTGGGGGGCGCGACGGTTACGATCGGTTACGGCCGTCCTGATCTGAGCCGTTTCTATCTGAGGGAAGCACTCCGGCTGGATTCTCGGTCCTGGCGGTTTCGCCAATTCTGGAAGGTTTGCATTCTCCAGTTGGTGCCGCGGATTGGCAGATGGATCATGGAATCCCGAATGAAAATGACCGACTCCGATCGAACGCAGGCACTTGCTGTAGCGACATCCCTCAAGAACATCTCCGAAATCAATGGGAAGAAGGGGTGATGAATCAGCCATTGAGATTGGATGCGCGGTCCTCGTACGGGCCGTTGGGTCCGGAGGAGATAGGCAACCTGATTCGACAGGCTGCAGGCTCCGTGAAGTGGACATTCCTGGGGAGTTTACTTCCGCGGTCGATCTCGCCCATCAGCACCTTGGTCCTTGCAGCGCTTCTCTCGCCATCCGATTTCGGCACGGTTGCTGTTTCTGCACTTGTCATTGCGCTGGCCCAGGTTGTTGTTGGCTTGGGCCTGGGACCGGCAGTAATTCAACGTCGGACGATGGCGGGGGAGGCTGCCGCGGCATCCTTCTGGATGAGTTTGTCGGTCGCCGGAGTACTCTATGCCCTGCTGTGGATCTCTGCCCCGTTGCTGGCGCAAACCTATCATATTCCCTTGGTGAGGGACGTCGTTCGAGTGTCGGGGATCTCCCTGCTCCTGTTCGGAGCAGGGACCATCCCATTGGCGCTTCTGCAGCGGGACCTGAAATTCCGCAAGATCTTTTGGGTGGAATCGGTTTCCCAGGTGACAGGGGTTGTCGTTTCCTTGGTTCTCGCGCTCTGGGGCGCTGGGGTGTGGGCTCTGGTGTTTGGGCCGCTCACAGCTGCGGCTGTCCGGACCCTGATCGCCTGGGGCATCTCCGACTGGCATCCGTTCATCTCCGTGAATCGGGAAGTTGTCAGATCTTTGATTGGCTTCAGTTTCTGGGTGATGGGATCCGGGTTCCTGTCCTGGCTGTTTCTGTATGCCGACAATGCGATCGCCGGATATTATTTTGGAGGCACGGGATTGGGGGTTTATTCCCTGGGTTTCAATATAGGGAACTTGCTGCCGGGCCTGGTCGTTCCAGCCCTGTCAACGGTAGCCTATCCGGCATTCTGCGCGCTGCAATGCGATCGTCTTGAGGTAGGGCGAAGACTGCTTCAGCTTCAGTCGCTGACGGCAGCCCTGTTGTTTCCTCTTTGCTTTGGAATATCCGCCATTGCGGTACCGGTCTTTGCCCTTCTCTACGGTCCCAAGTGGCAAGGGCTTGGGGAGGTGATCCAGTTCCTGGCGATCCTGCCCGGCATAACACATCTCTGGTCACTGAATGCCGATGCGTACCGCGCCGTAGGGCGCCCGGATTTATGGTTCAAGCTGGCGGGGCTGAATTTATTTATTCTCATGGCGCTTCTTTTATGGACAGGTCCGTACGGGTTGATGCCTTTCACGATTGCCCGGTTCGGAGGGGCATCTCTTTATCCGTTATTGAACATGGCAATGGGAGGATATTTACTGGGAATCTCGATCGGGGATCAGTTGCGGGTTCTGGCAGGACCTTTCGGTTGCGCCACCGTAATGTATATTGCCGCAGCCTTGTTGTTGAGGATGCTCACGCCCTTTGAGGGATTTGCCGGTTGGTTAAAACTGCTGATGGTGATCGCGGCAGGCGCTTCCGTATATCTTGTATTGTTGCGGATTACGGGCAGGGAGTTGTGGGACCGTTTAATGCTCGGTGCTCGACAGGCCCTCGAAAAAGGGTGATCAAATCTTGGAGGAGAGTAGTTATCCTTGGACGGACTATTCCTGTTAAAGATTCCCTTTTTGTTTCCATCATAATACCAACCCGCAACGAGGCGGAAGACATCGGACGGACCCTCGAGGCGTGACTGGCGATCGACTACGAACACATGGAAATCATCGTGGTAGACGACTCGACTGATGATACTCCGGCGATCGCGGCCTCATATGCAGATCGGGGGTACGCCTTACCTGTCGGGCGGCGATGAGCGAAAAGGGAATTTTCTATATGATGGGGGATCCCTCTCAAGGAGAAGCGCTCCGATGATCACGAGAACCATCTGCCGGGTCTGCGACGGTTCGCTGGAACCCGTCCTCGACCTGGGGGAACATTACGTCTCCGACTTTGTTTCCCCCGGCGACCCCGATGGGACGAAGGCTCCCCTCGAACTGGTGATTTGCCGCAGGTGCAGACTCCTTCAGCTCAAGCACACCGTCCCGGGGGAGACGATGTACAGGAACTACTGGTACCGGTCGGGCACGAACCAGACGATGCGAAATGCCCTCACCGACATCGCGAATAAGGCGGAGACGCTCATCCACCTGCGCGAGGGGGATTCCGTCGTGGACATCGGCTGCAACGACGGTACGCTCCTGGCCTCGTACAAGACCGGCAGGATCCGGAAGATCGGCTTCGATCCGGCGGAGAACCTGGCCGTCTTCTCGCGGAAGGTCGCCGACAAGCTGGTGGTCGGCTATTTCGAGGCCGAAGCGTTCCAGGCCGATGCGGACCTTCGAGGGCTGCGCCCGAAGATCGTCACGAGCATCGCCATGTTCTACGATCTCGAGCACCCCAACCAGTTCGTTTCGGATATCAAAACCGTGATGGACCCGGAGGGGCTCTGGATCGTCCAGATGAGCTACCTCCCGTTGATGCTGAAGACGAACGAGTTCGGCAACATCTGCCACGAGCACCTCGAATACTACTCCCTGAAGTCGTTCGAGTACCTGCTGAACCTGCACGGATTCGAGATCGTCGACGTGGAACTGAACGACATCAACGGCGGAAGCGTGCGGGCGTACATCAGGAACCGGAGCGCCGACCCGGACCGGTTCGCGGATGCGACGTATCGCGAGCTGGCGGGCGAGCGCGTCCAGGCGCTCCGCGACCAGGAAGTGAAGCTGGGGCTGGACGACATCGAGGTCTACCGGGAGTTCGCGGTCTGGGTGAACCGGATCAAGGAGGACGTGGTCGGCTTCATCAAGGAGCAGGTGAAGCGGGGGAAAACGGTGTACGTCTACGGAGCCTCGACCAAGGGAAACACGCTGCTCCAGTATTTCGGCCTCGAACGGACGCTGATCACCGCGGCCGCGGAGCGGAACCCGGACAAGTGGGGGAAAGTGACCGTCGGGACCCACATCCCGATCGTTTCGGAGGAGGAGGCCCGTGCCGCAAAGCCCGACTACTTCCTCGTCCTCCCGTGGCACTTCCTCGAGGAGTTCCGGCTGCGGGAGAAGGCATACCTGCTCGCGGGCGGGAAGTTCATCGTCCCGATGCCGCACTTTACGTTGATTTGAAGTCCCTACTGCGACTATCCATAAAGATGACCAGAAAACTTTGCCGCGAGAGGCCACGATGAGAGTCCTCGCCTTGGTCAGTGACGCTTTTGGAGGGCGAGGCGGAATCGCTACGTACAACAGAAACCTATTAGGAGCAATATGCCAGCACCCTCGGGTGGAACAGGTGTTGGCGATCCCCCGAATCGCATCCTATTGCCTGGAGGAATTACCGCGCAACCTTGAATACGATATAAGCGCGATCGGGAGCAAGTTCAAGTATCTCCTCGCTTGTATGCGGGTAGCATTATTAGGGGGGCATTACGATCTTATCGTCTGCAGTCATTTGCATCTTTTACCTATTGCTTATCTTGTGAAGTGGTTCAAAAAGTGTCCTGTCTTACCCGTCATTTACGGTGTAGAAGCATGGAATCCTACCTCGCATTGGATAGCTAACCGTCTCTGCAGGAAACTGGACGCCTTTATTTCGATCAGGGATTTCACTGCCCGTCGTTTCATCCAGTGGGCCGAACTGGATCATGCAAGGGTTCACCTCCTGCCGAACTGTATTGACGAGTCACAATTCGGTCTTGCACCAAAACGTCCGGACCTGTTGGAGCGGTATGGTCTTGAAGGAAAGTCCGTGGTCATGACGGCGGGGCGACTGGATGAGAAAAGGAAAGGTTTTGATGAAGTTCTCGAAGTTCTTCCCGGGTTGAAGGAACAAATCCCGAATCTTGCGTATGTAATCATGGGTGATGGTGACGACGGGGAGAGGTTAAGTAAAAAAACAGAAGAACTTGGTATAAGCGACCTCGTTGTTTTTACAGGATATGTTGCCAATGAAGAAAAGGCGGATCATTACCGACTCGCCGATGTCTTCGCAATGCCTGGTAGCGCCGAGTTGTTCGACAGCTACCCCTATCGGTTTGTATTTTTGGAGGCATTGGCGTGCGGAGTACCGGTTGTGGGATGTCGGCTTAAGGATGAATCAGAAGCAAACGACCCTTTTGCTCAAAAACTGATCATACAGGTGGATCCAGGGAGCAAACACGAAATCATGCAAGGAATACTGAAAGCATTTCCTCTTTCGGGGCGGGTTCCACCGGAGTTGAGTAATTTTTATTTTCCGTCTTTCTTACGGAAGGTGCACCGGATCATTGATGGTCTGCCGAACGGAACCGGTCAAAAGGAATGATGGAGACTGTCATGCTGGTTTCCATCGTAATACCGGCACGCAACGAGGCAGAGGACATCGGGCGGACCCTCGAGGCGTGCCTGGCGATAGAGTACGAATTGAAGGAAATCATCGTGGTTGACGACTCGACCGATGATACGCCGGCGATCGTGGCTGCCTACGCGGATCGGGGAGTTCGCCTGATCCATCGGGAAAATAATAGTAACGGTTGCTGTGGCGCCAGGAATCTCGGGTTGCGGGAAGCGCGGGGTGAGATCGTGGTTCTTCTGAATGCCGACGATTTGCCGCGGCCGGATTTCTTGAATCGCCTGCTGCCGCATTATCGGAACGGCGCCGATTATGTGATTGTGAGATCCATGGCAATTAATTCCGGTAACCCATGGGGCAGGTTTGTCATGACATCCGAGCTGGCAGGTCCGGGTTCGGACCCGGAGTGGAGTGAGGGATTCTCCTGTCGCAGATCGGCAGCGGAAAAGGTGGGGTATATACCCGGCGATTTCCCTGTGCCTTTTTGCCGTGACTATATGTTCGGGATTGCGTTGAACCGGGGTGGATTCAAGAAGCATATCGATATGTCGATCCCGATGGAGCATATCGTCCCGGACACGTTTTCCTCGTTCTGGCGGAACCAGATGTGGCGCGGCACCTTTTCGGCTCCTCATGTGTATTATTTCCGAAACATGCCGATCGCGTTGATCTTGCCGAAGGAGATGTTAAAAGCGATCCGGACTCTCCTGAAATATCTGCTGTTTGCCCCTGCGATCTGGCAAGCCGTGCGACTTTCCCGGTTCGCGCCGAACGGCTTGCGGGATGCGTCGAGCCTGCTTTTCGCCGGATTGGTCCGGGATCTCGCCATGCGAGTCGGAAATTTCAAAGGAGTCCTCCGGGTAATCCGGTCCCACGAATGAAATCCATCGTTTCCGATCGCGACAAGTTTCTGATCACGACTTTTTTCCTATCCGTGGCCTTGTTCGTACTTACCGTAGGCTGGGGAAGGAGATTCCTGGGGCTGGGAACGCATTCGTACGGGCTTGGTTTCGAATATGCCGCAGTCGCTCTGGGGGTGTGGCTGGGGTTATTGATGCTATGGTGGGCCCGCCGACGAGGCAAGTTCGATTTATTCGAACCTCCGGTGTGGATCAGCTTTAACGTGTACGGCCAGGTGGTGTTGAACGTGTGGCTGCTTCAGAGAGCTCGTCTGCCGACCATCTCCTGGGTAGTGGATAACCTTGAAACGATCATGCCCTTGGCGGTCCTCGTGATCGGAGTCGGACTCACTGCGCTGTGGGCCGGTTATGTTTTGGCATTCCTGAGACTTGCGGGGAAAGAGAATCGTTTGCAGTTCCCGGCCGGGCCGATGCGCCTTACCAACGTGAAAGGCATCTGGGTAACGGGATGGATTATAGGGAATGTAGCTGTCTTGACAGGCATTAGTGGGTATTTAGGAACTGGTGTCGGAGACAGTTCGACATGGCTGAACTATTTCTATTTTGTGACGATCATAACGACCGCCGCAACCATTGCCTTGGTGATCCGCCATTTTCGGTGTCCGACAATGGCTGGATGGTGCTGGGTGGTGTTGGTTGTGGTTTCGGAAATTGCCGCGCGGTTGGTGACTGGCAGTAAAGGTTTTGCCCTGACGTTCCTTTGGTTGATCATGACGGTTTATTACGCGACGGGGAAATTGCGTATGCGCTGGTTTGCGTTTCTCTTTTTCCTCGTTGTTGTTTTCGTTCCCGTCGTCAACAATTACCGTACCATCCTGCATCTTGTTGATCCGGGAGAAGGGGTCACGCTTTCCGCGCGATTTGAGGCGTTGGAAACGGCAATCGTCGAATCTGTAGCCCAACCTATTGGAAGTTCGCTGGAAAGTGCCACGGAAACTTTTGAAGCCCGCCAAGGAACCATGCTGGACATCACGGCATCGGTATTGACTCTGCACCCGGAAAGGATGCCTTACGTGGGTGAGGAAATGATGAAGAGTTTCTTCTCTCAACTTATCCCAAGGGTGATCTGGCCAGGCAAGCCGACGGAACGGCCACAACTGCTGATGATTACCACTACATATCTCGACGCTCCGACCGAATATTCCTTCAGTGAGATCGGTTTAATCGCGGACTGTTATCGGGCCGGAGGTTGGGTGTTTGTTGTGGTATTCTTCCTGGTTCTTGGGGGTGGGTTTTCCTGGCTTTACATCCAAGGACCCGTGAGCGGTAACCTGGCGGGCATTGTCTTCTATGTCACCGTCCTCACGCAGTTGATCAGGTACGAGAATTACATAGCAACCACACTTATCTCGCTGATCCAGTTTCTCCCTTTGATATGGGTGATCATATGGTTACTCATGTTTAAACCACTTCGATTAAACCGATTCTCGGTATGAGTGGTTTGCTCGTTATAACTACCCACGCCATTCCATATCAGACCCCTGTTTTCCAATATCTGTCGCAACAGTCCAGGATCGATCTGCATGTGGCGTTTCTCGAACCGCCGGCGGTGGATCAACCGTATTGGGACAAGCAATTCGGGCGTTATGTTCAATGGGATATTTCCTTGACGGACGGGTATGAATGGTCTGTTCTTCCGCCCGGGAACACGATTCGGCGGTTGTCCGGTTTCATCCGTCTCCACGCGGAACGCGGGAAGCCGCCGATCATGCTGACTGCCTGGAGTTCCCCGCTGCATTGGGCGATCTGGACGTGGGCGATACTATCCCGGGTCCCGGTATTCATCGGGGCCGAGACAAACCGGCAATCGTATTGTGTCAGGTCCCGCCCCAGGTGGCGTCACCAGTGGTTCCGTTATTTGATCCGACACACTGCAGGGCTTCTTTACATTGGGCGACGCAACCGGGAGTTCTACGAGTGGTTGGGGGCTTCATCGGAGCGTTTGTTCCCATATCCCTACTCCATCGACAATGCCCGATTTGCGGAAGTGGCGCAAAGAAGTCTGGATCAGCGCGAGCGGAAGTTCGCGTCGTTCAAATTGAACCCGATGCTCCCGACATTGTTGTTCTGCGGAAAGCTTATACCGAAAAAACGCCCGGATTTGCTGTTAGAGGCGGTTAGCGCCGCCGGATTGGCCGAGGAAGTGAACATCGTATTTGTAGGGGAAGGGCAGTTACAGCCGCAAATGATCGCCAGGGCGGCGGAGCTCAACATGGCGCGGGTAGCTTTCACCGGGTTTCTGAACCAATCGGAAATGCCGACTGCTTATAGTTTGGGGGATATCTTTTGCCTTCTTTCCGATACGCCGGATGAGACGTGGGGATTGGTCGTCAATGAAGCGATGGCTTGCGGGAAGCCGGTGATCGTCAGCGATAGTTGCGGCTGCGTGTCCGACCTGGTGGCCGGTAAAGGAACGGGGTGGGTGGTCCCCCCCGGCGACTTGGAAGCGACGATCCGCACCATCAAAACGGCGATGTCCCAGCGGCCTTCCTGGTCGAGTATGGGAGAAATCGGACGAGCAGTCATTGCGAACCATACGTTTGCCAAGATGGCGGAAGGAATATCGGCGGCCCTAGCGAGCGTTCAACCGGGCCGTCAAGAAGTTCGACTTCCGGGTTTGAAGGAATAGGCGGGAACTTCCTCCATGTGCGGCATCGCTGCCCTGTTCGCTTACGGCGACGCTCCTTGCCCGAACCGGGAGGAGTTGTTGCGTATCCGTGACCGGATGGCCCCGAGAGGCCCCGACGGGGCAGGGGAATGGACATCCCCGGACCGCCGTGTCGCCCTTGGCCACCGGCGTTTGGCGATCATCGACCTCTCCGAGGCGGGCGCCCAGCCGATGCGGAGCGAAGACGACAGCCTCGTCATCGTCTTCAACGGAGAGATCTATAACTACCGGGAACTTCGTGACCGACTCATCGCGAAGGGGGTCCGTTTTCGATCGGAAAGCGACACGGAAGTCCTCCTCCATCTGTACGCGGAGGAGGGGGAGGGAATGCTAGGATCGCTTCGGGGTATGTACGCTTTCGCCATCTGGGACACCCGGAAAATGGGGCTTTTCCTTGCCCGGGACCCGTTCGGCATCAAGCCCCTCTACTATGCGGACGACGGGAAGACCTTTCGCGCGGCCTCCCAGGTGAAGGCGCTCCTCGCCGGCGAGGACGTCGACACGTCACCGGAACCCGCCGGGCACGTCGGGTTCTTCCTGTGGGGGAGCATCCCGGAACCGTACACGCTCTACAAGGGGATCAGGGCGTTGCAGCCGGGGACATCCCTCTGGGTGGACACCCTCGGAAGGAAAGAGCAAAAAT
>Ga0172369_10005834_pt1 | contig 14991 bp, 13 predicted proteins | sample LakKiv25m_FD_114539 | JGI IMG/M metagenome (GOLD analysis project Ga0172369, IMG submission 114539) | Freshwater microbial communities from Kabuno Bay, South-Kivu, Congo - kab_022012_11.25m | ecosystem: Environmental > Aquatic > Freshwater > Lake | place: Democratic Republic of the Congo...
AAATGTCACTCCATCCAATTTATTACCGGTAAACTTTACCTTGATAAATTTACTATTCTCGTATATTTTTTCAGACATACTAAAAGGATATACAATTCCAAAACTCAAAACAAGTAGACAAAACTAAATTGGTTGATAGGTTTGTTGGTTTGGGATTATTAGATAGACCAACCAATAGCACTACACTAAACTAGTTTAGTGTAGTGCTATCACTGCTCAATGTAAGATGCCAAATCCTTGATTTGCATCATATGAGTTATACCTACCACTCTCCCTTTTCGATTTTTTGAGGATTAGCATTAATCCTTCTGAGTGTCGCTTGAGATACATTGTCGGGTAATTTATCAACTGTATAAAAGACAGCTGTATCTATTTCCATGCTTTTGCTTCTCTCTCCAGCTTTAAATGCATCAACATAAAATAAAGAGATAAAATCTTTCTTATATTCCCTAGTACTCGTATACTTACCTATCAAATGGCATTTTGATATCATCACCCCTGTCTCCTCCATTATCTCTCTACGAATAGCTTTCTCGGCCGTTTCACTTTTCCTCACTCCTCCGCCAGGTAGGTATAATAACCTATCGTAAGAGTTTTTTATTAGTAATATTTTCCCATCTTTTCTGATAATAGCTTTCACACCATACGTTCTAGGACGGCATAAAAACCAATAGATTTTTAACAACAAATGGACAACTTTAAATACTATAATTTTCATGGTCTAATCATAGCACGAAACAATAAATTCCTTATCTATTGAGAACCTGTAAACATAGGTACTGCACTAATGCGGTTTAGTGCAGTACTGTCTACACTCTCTATATTAGAGTTAGTAGGCACACCAAAAGCACTACACTAACCTAGTTTAGTGTAGTGCTTTAATAAATATGCTTTTACTTACTCTTCACTCTGCCTGAATCAGCCTTGATTTGCAGGACATAGAACTGAAGTGAATCTTCCATCTTCATAACAGATATGAGATCGCCTTCTTTGAAGTTACCTGATAGTATACCTTCTGCCAGAGGAGACTCGATGTAGCTCTCTATGGCTCTACGCAAAGGACGGGCTCCATTTTCGATATCATAGCCTTTACCTATCAGGAACTCTTTCGCTGTTTCTGAAACCTTGATAGTTATATTCTTTTCTTTCAATCTATCTTGAAGCTCCTTTATCTGTAGAGTAACTATCTTTTTCACATCCGGTCGGGATAGTGCCTTGAAAACTATGACTTTATCTATACGGTTTAGAAACTCCGGACGAAACTTAGTCTTCAGGCTTTCCAGAACCTCTCCACTAATTTTTTTGTGTAGAGTCTCGAACTCCTTCTCCTGTGTGTCTGTTTCTGCATTGAAACCTAACTTAACAGTTTTAAACATAGTCTCCGCACCAACATTTGAAGTCATAACTATAACTGTATTTCTAAAGTCTACTCTCACACCCTTTGCATCAGTCAGATAACCATCTTCTAGTATCTGGAGAAACATATTGAAAACATCAGGATGTGCCTTTTCTATCTCATCCAGTAACACCACCGAATAAGGTTTCCGTCTTATTTTCTCAGTCAGTTGCCCACCCTCATCAAAACCGACATATCCTGCCGGAGCTCCTACCAGACGAGATACATTATGCTTCTCCATAAACTCACTCATATCAAGCTTCACCAGCATATCTTCCGATGAAAACATTTCTGCAGCCAGAATCTTTGCAAGCTCAGTTTTACCTACTCCCGAAGGACCCAGAAACATGAATGTTCCTATTGGTCTTTTCTCATTCGATATACCAGTTCTAGATCTCCTTATCGCCCTTGATATTTCTTTTATTGCATCATCCTGACCGATAATCTTCTTCTTTAAGTTTTTCTCTAAACTTAGGAGGCTCTCGCTCTCTTTCTTTATTAGCCTAGTTATCGGAACGCCTGTAGTAATAGATATGACTTCAGCTATATTTTCGGCTGTTATCTTTGGTTTATGGTATGACTTCTTTATCTTTTTCAAATTCCTTATCTTCGCTCCCAGTAGCTCTTCTTGCTGTTTATACTCTGCTGCCAATATGTACTTAGCGCTCAGTACTGCTTCTTCCTTTTTCTCTATTACAAAAGCTATTTCTTTCTGTAAGTCCTTTAGTGCTTTTGACGGACTTTTACCTTTTTTAATCTTTAAAAGACTTGCTGCTTCATCTATCAAGTCTATCGCCTTATCAGGCAAGAACCTATCAGATATATATCTTTTCGAAAGTTTTACCGCTGCTTCGAGAGACTCATCAGTCATCAAGACCTTGTGATAGTCTTCATATTTTGGTCTTATCCCTTTGAGTATTGCTACTGACTCTTCCATAGTAGGTTCATTTACCACTATAGGCTGAAAACGTCTCTCAAGTGCTGCATCTTTCTCTATATATTTTCTATAATCATCAAAGGTAGTGGCTCCGACCATTTGGATTTCCCCTCTTGATAGAGCCGGCTTTAATATATTCGCTGCATCTATCGCTCCCTCAGCGGCTCCTGCCCCAACAATAGTGTGGATCTCATCAATAAATAGAATCATGTCCTTGTTTTCTTTCAGGACTTCTATGATTTTCTTCAGTCTCTCTTCAAACTCTCCTCTGTACTTAGTGCCTGCCACTACATTCGCCATATCAAGCATCAGTATTCTTTTACCCAGTAAAGGTTCCGGTACGTTCCCAGAAACAATCTTCTGAGCTAACCCTTCTACTAAAGCAGTCTTTCCTACTCCGGGCTCACCTATCAAGATGGGATTGTTCTTTGTTCTTCTGTTTAGTATAGAAATCACACGAGCAATCTCATTTTTCCTCCCTACTATAGGGTCAAACTCTTTCTTTCTTGCCTTATCTGTAAAGTCAACACTATATGAAGATATAAGTTTACTTTTCTCCCCTGATAGAGATGCATTATTATAACTATAGGGACTACCAGATGCATCTATTTCTGCTTCATCCCCAAAGAAGTCCATACCTCTCTGCAAAAACCTATCGAGTTCAATCACTAAAGCTTTGATATCAGCGCCCGTTAATTTTAGCATCTTGTATGCCTTGTTTTCTTTATTTATGAGGATTGCTCTCAATATATGTTCCGTTCCTACATAATTCGACTGATACTGCTTGCCAAATCCCATAGCTACTTCGAGAGCCATCTTTGCGGAATCTGTCAACGTAGCAATCTTACTGTTGCCATCCTCTGATATCATACTATTTGAGATTATAGGTAACTGGTCCCCTAGCGAACCGGTAAATCCTACTCCTTTTAAGAGTCTGGATCCTACAGAGTCCGTGACCAAAAACATACCGGATAGAATATGATCTGTATCAATCTCATTCTGGTTATTGCTGCTTGCTATCTCTTGAGCATTAAGAAGACTTTGTCTCGCATTCTCTGTAAATCTTCCAAAAAGATGATGGTTATTTTCCATATGTCCCCCTTTCATTAACCTTCTCTACTTTTTTGCTTCCCCTTTTTCTTCTTCTGCCAAAACTTCGTCTATGGTTGGCTCTTTATCATCGACTACTTCTTCTGTGACTATGTCGTCTTCAGCAGGAGTTTTCTCTATTGTTTCTTCCGAAGTAATATTTTCTGGTTTTTCCTGTGCTGCGCTAGCTGTTTCTTCTGAGATTATCTCATCAATTGTTTCTTCCTTTTCTTCTGTAGCTTCTTCCTGCTTTTCCTCACTATTAGAAGTGGCTTTTTCATTCTGAGCAATCTCCTCGACAGCTACCCCCCCCTTCGCCTCAGCCATGTTTGATGTGGGTTCTTCTTTCTTATCTTCGACATCAGCTTCTTCTGTCCCCTGAGATTCTATACTTTTGAGTATCGCATCTTCTATGTCTGCTGTTTTCTTCCCCTTAGTCGCAGTTGCCATTGCTATCTTTTCTACTCCTGCATCATCAGCGCCGGCAATATCTACGTTCCAGCCCGTTAGCTTAGCGGCTAAACGTACATTTTGTCCTCTCTTCCCTATTGCCAAGGAAAGCTGATCCTCGGGGACCTTAACTTGAACTTTCTTTTCTTCTTCATTTATTTCTATCTCAGTGACTTTCGCCGGAGATAGAGCGTTTGTTATAAATGTTTTAACGTCGGGATCCCAGAGAATAATATCTATCTTTTCTTCACCAATTTCTGCCATAACTGACTGAACTCTAGAGCCTCTCTGTCCTACAAGAGCTCCTACAGGATCTACACCTTCCTGATCAGAAGCGACAGCTACCTTTGTTCTCTCTCCTGCTTCTCTGGCTATGGCTTTTACTTCTATCGTACCAGCCAATATCTCCGGCACTTCCATCTCAAAAAGTTTCCTTATCATATCCGGATGTGCTCTAGACAGTATTATCTGAGGTCCTTTTGCAGAACTTTCCACTCTGACAACATATACCTTTATCCTCTGTCCCACATAGTAGTGTTCAGAAGGAATCTGCTCAGAACGATACAAAACACCGGCAGCTTTCCCCAAGTCGACGATGATAGTATCTCCCTCAACTCTCTGTACTACACCGTTAACCATACTAGCCTCTTTGTCTTTGAACTCTTCAAAAACCATATCCCGTTCTGCTTCACGAATCCTCTGGATAATAACCTGCTTCGCAGTTTGTGCAGCAATTCTGCCGAAGTCCGCCGGCACATCATGAATTTCCACCACATCACCGACTTTGGCAGTCTTCTTGATCTTTTTTGCCTCAGGAAGCGTCATTTGAGTTTCTGCATCTTCAACCGTCTCGACCACTTCTCTTGCAATATAGACATCTATACCTCCCGTTTTCTCATCTATTTCAACTCTTACTTCTTGGTCCCTGGAACCATAATCTTTCTTATATGCACTTGCCAGAGCAGCCTTGACTGTTTCCATGACAACATCACGAGAAATGTTTTTCTCGTCACATATTTGATTTATCGCATCCGTAAAGTTCGCTTGCATCTATCACTCCATGTTTCTACCTCCTTAGCTCAAGGAGGATTTTCTTAACTTTTATTCTATATACCCTGCTATAATCCTACGTCTATTTTACTGTTATATCTTTAGCTTTTACAACTGTCATTCTTACTAAAAATGTCAGAGGCAAGTTGCTTGCATTTTATACCACTCCTTAAAGGTAAATGCCTCACTTGGTTTATTTTACAAGAAAAGCCGGATTTATTCCGACCTTCTAGCATCCATTATATGATACCTCATAACGAGTGTCAAGCCGAACCTAAAAAAACTATTTATCTGTCACAGCACTTTTTATCCACTCTATCTGGTCGTTTTCATAGTCTATCGACACTACATCTATACGCCAATCGCTCCCCTCCGGATTTATCTTCTTCTCTAGAAGATAGCTTTTTGCCGTAGAGATAATCTTTCTCTTTTTCTTCGCTGTTACCATCTCATATGGTTTACCAAAGTCTGAGGTACTTTTTGCCTTCACTTCAAAGAAAACAATCTGCTTGCTATCACTACCGATGATGTCTATCTCTCCAAATCTGGTCCGGTAGTTTCTGTCAACAACCCTGACTTTATTCTCTGTCAGATACTCCACAGCCAAGTCTTCTGCACTTTGACCTAGAATATGTGTATTAATCACGAGACAGCTCTCTTATAGGTCTGTAACTTTTACGATGCACCTTCGACACCCCATGCTTTTTCAGCAGTTCTATATGCTCCCTAGTCCCATATCCTTTATTTTTATCAAACTGATAAATCTTCGCTTCCGGTATGTTTGAAATGTGCCTGTCTCTCTCTACCTTTGCAATGATGGATGCGCAGGATATGCTGTAACAGACTTCATCTCCCTTCATTATTGCAACTGTTTCTACATGCTCATATCCCAGAGAGTCCGTGAGGAGAATGTCTATATCTATATTCAAACCTTCCACTGCCCGGTCTATTGCAAGTTTTGTAGCGTAAGTCAAACCATACCTGTCTACTTCATCACTGGAAACAATCCCTACCCCATATGCAACTGCCGTCTCAATAATCTGGGGGTAAAGTTCCTCCCTTTTCTTTGCAGTAAGCTTTTTTGAGTCATTTACACCTTTTATCATGTCGTGGGCTCTATCAAAAACAACTGCCCCGACATATAGCGGCCCAGCCCAGCATCCTCTACCCACTTCGTCAATACCACAGAGATGCTTCTTACCTTTTCCCCAATATTTCTTTTCAAAGTCTAGATGTGGTTTCATATATCCATCATAAGAAACATACTATGAGATAGCAAGAAACAAAAAGTTCCAACTCTCATGAATTGGAACTTTATAATAACGTAGTCAAATTATTTTATTTTTTCTCTGTTTCTCCTTCGGATTCCTCTGTTTTCTCTACCTCTTTATCAGCTACTTCCTCGGGTTCTTCTTTCTTTACTTCTGCGGTAACTTCGTCCGAAGCTTCTCCTGTCTTTCCTTCTTTAGTCTCTTCGACTTCAGCTTCGACTGTATCCTCTGGCTGAGCAGCTACTTCTTCAACTGGTTCCTCTACTACCTTATCTGCAGGAGCAAGGTCTTCTTCTTTGACATTTACAGCCAGTACATCAAACTGCTTATCCTTTAACTTCGCTGATTTTCCCTTCAAGTTTCTCAAGTATCCAATGTTGGCCCTTCTAACCTTGGCTCTTTTTACAACCTGAATCTTCTCAATGAGTGGCGAATGAATCAGAAAAGTTCTCTCTACTCCTATGCCATATGACATCTTTCGAACTGTAGCCGTAGCTCCGATATCTTTACCTCCCTGAGTTTTGATTACTACACCTTCAAAAATCTGTACTCTCTCTTTGTTCCCTTCCTGAATTTTCGTGTGCACTCGAACAGTATCCCCGGACTTAAGATCTGGGGTTTTCTTGGTATATTTTGCGTTAAATGTTACTATTGAATCCATTTTTTTATTATAGATTCCCGCACAAGCGGGAACAATATTATATTTTCTCTAGTCGCATTGGCGAACTTTAAGAGTATAGTAAATTTCCTCTTGAAAGTCAATTCTAAAATGTCGTAGTTGTTCGAAATATCAAAAATGTGGGAGAGAAGATTTGAGGTAGACAAAGTGATGGCGGAGATGAGATTGCATAAGTTTCTGTAGTAAAAAATGTAGAAATTTATGTAACCCACTCCGCCAACATGGTGAACGGTCCTAGGGTTTGAACCTAGATGCTAACCTGCAATAGCATATAAACCGTTCGGGGAAGCTAGGTAGGTGCTCAGGCTGCAGAAAAAACCATGGTAAGGTCCGTCAACTCGACGAACGGTCCCTCTGGCACGAAGGAGATCAGAAATCCATGCTTCGCGTCCAGGGGGATTATAAAGGTCCCTCTCTGCACCATCTCGCAGCGACTGTCGTAGGGGATGATGTCTCCCTGACAACCGCTAACGGAACAGTCTGCGTACAACGGGCACCTGACGAAATTAGAAACCGCAGCGTTGATCTCCCTGCTGAGGTCACGTACTGTCATACCATCCGGCTGCGAGTCACACTTGACCGACCACGGCAGGGTACCGTATGTGCCAGTCTTTTGATCCTTGCAGCAGCGCCGAATGGCGCATTCCATCAAATATGCCTGAGGGTCATCTGATGACTCGCTGCATCCCGCCGTAGAGAGGCAGTTTGCGCACTTCAATGAAATTGTTTCTTCTGCGACTACTACTTCCGGCGCTCCTTCTTCTCCTTCCACTTCTACTATTTCCATTCTTCCCCTTCCTAGCTCGATTTAATGCAAGAAAGTTACTTGATGGTTTTCACCTCCTCGTGGATAGCTTTTGTTAATGCAGGGCTTTTAAGGATTGGCCCTAAAAGCCCTGCATTAAGCAGGTATAAAAACTTTAAGGTACTAAGCACTTATCATATCATAAAAGCAAGATAAATGCAACCTTTATCCAACCAAGACGTTATAAACCTCATCTCCCAGTTCTTCCGAAAAACTTACCCCTGAGGGCATCTTCACCTTCTTCCGCTCTCCGCCTATGTACAAGTGTATGATAACCTCGTCTTCTCCGGGACAGTCGGAAAGCAGTTCTTTCAACTTTGCCAGCTGTCCTGCTTCAGCATCTCTGGGTACATATATGCTTAAGACCCCATCTCTGTACTGAGCATATTGTTCTTCTCCCACGTTAATTTCCTTTTCTGAATCATCTATATCTCTCACGTTATCCACTAAAACTTTAGCTTCATCATCCTTCATGTTTACTTTGCCATTTACAACGAGTATTCTCCCGTCTGTGAAGTATCCGCTATATGAAGCTAAAACCTTCGGAAATACTACTAGTTCACCACTACCACTTTTGTCCTCAACTTTCACAAAAAGCATGGGCTCATTTTTTCTGGTAAGAATTTTATGAATCCCCGTAACGACACAAGCAAGCTTTATCTCCACTCCCGACTTTTCCCTAAGTTCCGACAGCTTCGTCATCTCTGGACCAGAAGAAACCTCTCTATACTCATCCAGTGGATGTTCGGAAACGTAGATACCCAGGAGTTCCTTCTCCCAAGCAAGCTTTTCCTTTGATGATACTTCTAGTGTTGGCTTCTCTAGCTTCAGGGGTGGCATCTCCACGCCATTTCTACCGAAGAGATCTATCTGACCATTTTGCTCATGCTTTTGTGATTTTTGAGCAAAGTCTAATATTTTATCTATGTTGTGAAGCAGTGTTCCGCGATCACCAAAGTCATCCATCGCTCCTGACTTTACGAAGGCTTCTACCACTTTTCTGTTTATTTCCTTCGAGTTCACTCTCTTCGCAAAATCCTCTATAGAATTGAACCTGCCGTCTTTTTCTCTGGACTCTAGTATTGCATCTATTATACCCGTGCCGACATTCTTCACTGCCAAAAGTCCGAACCGGATTTGTTTCTTGTCTTTTCGGATTGCAAACTCTTGGTAAGATTCATTGACGCTCGGCGGAAGCACCTCTATCCCCATCTTTTTGCACTCATCTATCTCCATGGCAATCTTATCAATGTTTGAATAGTCGCTAGTCATAAGAGCAGCCATAAACGCATCGGGATAGTGTGCTTTGAGATATGCTGTCCAGTAAGCAATCATGGCATAGCAAGCTGCATGAGATTTATTGAAAGCATACTGGGCAAAGTTTTCAAAATCATCAAATACTTTCTCTGCTACTTTTTTATCAACGCCATTCTTCATGGAACCTTCTATGAAGAGGCTTCTCATCTTTTTCATCATCTTGGCTATCTTTTTTCCCATAGCCTTTCTCAAAGTATCAGCCTCTCCACCGGTAAATCCCGCCATGTCCTTTGATATCTGCATAACTTGTTCTTGATATACTATGATGCCATATGTATTCTTTAGTGCATTTTCCATCAGCGGATGTTCGTACTTCACCTTCTTCTTACCTGATTTTCTGGCTATAAACTCATCTATAAACTGCATCGGACCCGGACGATATAGCGCCACCATAGCTATCGTGTCCTCAAAAACAGTCGGCTTCAGCATCTTCAAATATCTCTTCATTCCAGAAGACTCAAACTGGAACACTCCGGTGGTTTGTCCTTTGGCTAAGAGGGTATAAGTTTTCTTGTCATCGAGCTTTATGTCTTCCAGTTTTATATCTGTATCATAAACTTTCCTTATTATACGAAGTGCATTTTTCAAAATCGTAAGATTGGAAAGGCCCAGAAAGTCCATCTTCAGAAGACCCAAGTCTTCTATGGCATGCATCTCATACTGAGTATTTGTCGCTATATCACCTTTCTGCGCCTTCTGGAGAGGAGAATAGTTTATAAGCGGTTCCTTCGATATAACCACCCCTGCTGCATGTGTCGAGGAGTGTCGAGCGACGCCTTCCAGCCTCATCGCAAGATCTATAAGTTTCTTTACACTTTCATCTGAACTATACAAAGAACGCAGTTCAGGTACGTCACGAACAGCTTCTCCTAGGTGCGTGAACTGGGGGATAAGCTTGGCTATCCTGTCTACATCACCATACGCCATCCCCAGAACCCTCCCCGTATCCCGAATGGCAGCCCGAGCTGCCATCGTTCCGAAGGTGATAATCTGAGCTACCCGATCTTTGCCATATTTATTCGCCACATACTCGATGACCTCACTTCTTCTGTCATCAGCAAAGTCCATATCTATATCAGGCATTGATATCCTGTCTGGGTTTAGAAACCTTTCAAAAAGAAGATCATACTCTAGCGGGTCTAGGTCTGTGATATTTAGTATGTAGGAAACAATAGATCCTGCTCCTGATCCCCTGCCCGGACCAACGATAATCCCTCTTTCTTTTGCCCAGTTAACAAAGTCCTGCACTATCAAGAAGTATGATTCATACCTCATCCTTACTATGATACTCATTTCGTAGTCAAGTCTATCTTGGATTTCCTTAGTTACCTTTGAGTACTTCTTCCCAATCTTTTCCTTTATAAGCTTTTCTAGATAGCTTTTGGGTGTTTCTCCCTTTGGCACATCAAACTCTGGTATGAGTATGCCCCCTAGCTCTATCTCCAGATTACATTTATCTGCAACTAGGGCTGTGTTTGTTATAGCCTCAGGAGTATCCTTGAAATACTCCGTTATTTCATCAGGTGGGACGAAAGACAAATCTCCATCAAACTTCATCCTGTCCTCATCAGATACGAGCTTACCTGTCTGCAGACATAAAAGCGCGTCATGTGCTTCACGATCTTCTTTTTCTACATAATGAACATCCTTGGTTGCCACGAGAGAAATATCAAGCTTTTTTGCCAGCTTTATGAGAAGCTTATTCACCTTCTCCTGCTCTTCATACCCAGGATGATGCTGAAGTTCGAGATAGAAGTCCTCACCAAAGAGATCTTTATAGAACTTAGCTGTGTCTTCTGCCTTCTTGCTCTCTCCGTTCGCCAAGTGAGCGGCAACTTCCCCGTGAAGACACGCCGAGAGCGCTATCAAGCCATCACTATGCTCCTTCAAAACATCCTTATCTACTCTCGGCTTATAGTAGTAACCCTCAAGATTAGAGATAGTGACTAGCTTCATTAGGTTCTTATATCCCTCATCATTCTTTGCCAGAAGGATGAGATGAGCAGGCTTCCCGTCTGCCCTACTGGTTTTGTCAGTAAGCTTCCTTGGTGCTACATATACTTCACACCCTATAATCGGCTTGATTCCGCGAGCCGTTGCTTCCTTATAGAACTCTATGGCACCATACATAGATCCATGGTCTGTGATAGCGCATGACTGCATACCAAGCTCTTTCGCTTTGTCGAGAAGTTGAGGCACTTTGCACATCCCATCAAGTAACGAGTAGTGAGTATGCACATGTAAGTGAACAAAATCTTTGCTCAAAATATATATCTCCTCTTTTTTAAGAGTATTAAAATACGGGTCTTTTCAAAACCCTCCCTGCTTTTAAAACCATTCTAGCAAAGTTACGTTATAATGCAAAGTTGTTTGCAATCCCCTGTGCTATAGTTTGAACTGCGACTATCGACTCGAAAAAACCTCCATACCTTCCGGCATGATTTTTTCAAAGCGAGAATAAGCCGAATGAAGACTTTAAAAATAATTTTGTTTGAGTAAGCGAGTTAATTTTTTTAAACCTAAAAGAGGTGCCATTCGACACTTTGAAAATAATCGTTAGCCGGCAGTTTTTCCTACTTTTTGCTGTCAAAAAGTAGATGAATAAAAATCTAAAAAATGGAAATTATTTAAAGAGTAGATTCCCGCCGGATGTTTACCCGACATTTGGCGGGCGGGAATGACAACACCTATTCCTTAATCCTTACCTTCTTTTTCTTATCAAAAAGAGTGAAACTTATGAGTACTATGAGGGCCACTCCTAGCCCCAGAAGGAGAAGGATGATGAACCAGCTAAAGAGTGTGTCATCTATCACTACTATGCCGTCTGTTATGCTCTGCCCCATACCAGTCCCAGATAGAAACTTAATGCCGAAGAGAAAAGCAAAAAATGTAATTAATGAGTTTCTCGTCCAAGAACCCTTTAGTGAGAAGTAGTTTTCAAAATATATGCCTATCTTTCGTTTCAAGCCCATCTTCTCTGACTCCATAACCTTCCCTATAACTTTCCTATACGCCTCCAGAAAGTCCTCTATCTCAAATGATGATAGCTGATAGTCAAGGCTGTTTAGTATCTCATCCTTTTTTTCCAGTGCATTTTTGAAGTTTGGCCTGTTCTTAGTGCTTATTCCCGCCCAGAAGAGCTGCTTTTTCAGATCTTTCCCGGGATAACCTTTCTGCTTTAAAACGACACGCAGAAGTTTATCGCTATCGAGAAGCGCCATCTTATAACCACAAGCTGTCCCCTCATCGAGATCAGCTTTTACTTCTTGCCACAGATTATCTTTTTCTTTCATACAATAATTGGCTCCTTATAGGAACCAATTATATCAGAATAACATGGTAATAATCTACATCTCGCGGCCACGCATAGTTTCTATAAGCTGGATAATGACATAGATAAAGATGTAGTAAACCGCCATAGCAGACAGAGTTTCAATCTCAAATGTTGGCCCAGTAACCGTTATTGTCCCTAGTGTATCGTAAAGGTAAAAGAAAAATACAACAAAGGGATAGCTGACGGTGTATATAAAGGATGTGATTGCATTTCCACCATCTGCTCCAAATCCTGCCAAAATCAGTCTGGCTAGAAGTATCAACTCTACGAATCCTAATGCCCACCAAAGCACTCTCTCTATCACATACCCTACTCCGCTTGTATTATAGATTGTCTCTCCCATGGGAACTACTATAGGATGGGCTTTGTAGAATATTTCTCCTTCAGACTTCCTTCTCTTTCCTTTCATATTTTCTTTGTTTTTCGCCATTTTTCACCTCCCCTTTTTCCACAGACAATCGTCTGTCGGATAAACTGTTTTTAATTATCAGTGTCTTTTCTCTCGCCATCAAACTCTGTAAGTACATTGATAAGTTTGAAAAGAACATATGCTATGACGCCATAGACAAACATTATAGATACAGACTCTGGAATCATTTCCGGAACCCTCTGAGGTATCTGTTCAGCATTTGGGTTGATTAGTAAGACAAATGGATAACTGAGAGAGTAGACTAGAAACGATAACAGATTGCCACCTTTATCTCCTCCCCATATGAGAAGGGTCCTGGCAAAGAGCAAGACTTCCGCCATACCAAAGGCAAACCAGAGCGATATTTCTAAGAATGCAACTATCGATATAACATTTACCTTATTTATTTTTGGCAGATTCAGAGCTTTTGGTGCAGATACTGTCATAGGAATAGACTCGTAAAAAGTCTCTCCTTCTTTTTTGTCTTTGTTTTCTGCCCCCCTAACCTTTTCCTGCATGGTTAACTCCCTATCACATTAAATTTTCCTAACAGTTATACTAGGCTTGTTTCTCTTTAAGCATTGAGTGAACTGATGACGCCGTAGCTGCTAATGATATGCCTCCGAAGAAAAGATCTATACCCACTATGAAGCCAAGGAACCAGAGAGATCCGACAGGCCAACTTGTGATTACGAGAATTCCAAGTATTACAGACAGTATGCCACTAGCAAGCATCCAACCCCAGCTATGTGTATCCATTGACATGAGGGCAATAGCCGCCTTTGATACTCCTGATACCATAAAGTAGACGCTCAAAAGGAATGTCAGCGTTATCACACCGCCCAGCGGATAAGCAAGAAGCATTAGTCCCACCGCGGCATATACAAAGGCAACAAAAAGATGCCAGAAAAAACCGCCTACTCTTCCGACAGTAAAGGCATGCACAAGTTGAGATATACTAGCGACAACAATCACGGCTCCTATGGCAAAAACTGTACCGACCGAAGTCAAAACCGGATATACCATGGCGAATATACCTATGATAGCCATAACTACCCCTGCTGCTACGGCCCAGCCCCAGCTGCTCTCAATAGCTTCAACATCTCCCCCCTCTAGAGTCATACTACCCACTGCTACAGACTTGTAGAAAGTCTTCCCTCCAGGCCCTTCCTTGGTCTCTGAGATACTGTTTACCTCCTTCATTTTTTCATCTTTCATAGTCCCACCTCCCTTCTTTTTTTTAAAAATATTCTATACACTAAACATTTCTAACTTATGATAGTGTGTAGGTGCCAAAAGATCCTGCTTGAGATCTTAAGTCAAGAATAGAATAAAGACTTCCGAATTACTTCTGGCAGTCTTACAAAAAGCTTAGAGGTTTTTTATGAGATGTTTGGATTTCGATAAAAAAGGAGCGGGATAAATCCCGCCCGCGATGATCGTGACCAACATGGCTGCTAGAACACACCTAGGTCGATTCGACCTGATTCGCCATAAGCAATGAGACCCTGTGAGAAATTCAGACAAAAGGTCTGCGCTATCTCCAGCTGTACCCGTTCATCCACCGGTGCACGATTTGTCAAGGCATCAGCTATATCGGTAATCTTTCCAAGTAATGCTGACGTTTCAGAAACACCCGTGATATCAAACAGTGTTTTTTCGATCGCATATGTAGTGACGAAATCCATGTTTGAAAATGCCTTACCAACACAATCATGCCTTACAGACTGATGCATTGAGTAACCCAAGCAATCCATCGCTTCGAAATACTCGCATCGTCCTGCTAGCAGATTGTCCAGATCAACAGCCACTTCTGATAGTAATGATGGCAATCCCCCATCATCTATGCTGAGTATCTCTGTTGTCAGCCTTGGTATCAAAACAATCCCCTCCATATCTATGTTTGAGGTTCATTAGCTACAGGCTAATCTTTATATTGTGATTATAATTGAAAAGGATAAAATTTACAAAAGAGTTACTTCAGTTTTTCCCTCAAAACCTCGTTGACTACCTTGGGATTTGCCTGACCCCGAGTCTTTGCCATCACCTGCCCGACTAGAAATCCAAAAGCTTTTTCTTTACCTGATTTATAGTCCTCAACTACTTTCGGATTTGTATCCAGAACTTCCTGAATAACTGATTCTATAGCGGAAGTATCTGTTATCTGTTTCATTCCTTTTTCTTCTATTATTCCAAAGGCGCTCTTGCCCGTCTCAAACATTTCAGCAAAAACATCTTTTCCCTGTTTACCGCT